>Ga0315320_10000860_pt1 | contig 25021 bp, 25 predicted proteins | sample M140m21515metaG_FD_203458 | JGI IMG/M metagenome (GOLD analysis project Ga0315320, IMG submission 203458) | Ammonia-oxidizing marine archaeal communities from Monterey Bay, California, United States - M1 40m 21515 | ecosystem: Environmental > Aquatic > Marine > Coastal | place: USA: California... | reverse complement strand
TCCTGGCGGCGGCGGTGGCGGTCCTGGTGGCGGCGGCGGTCCTGGCGGCGGCGGCAGTGCTGGTAGCGGCGGCGGTCCCAGTAGTGGCGGTGCTGATGGTGGTTCCGATGGAGCTGAGCCCGGTGCTGAAGAATCGACGATTCCGTCCGCCACAGCCAAAAGAGACGACGCAGGGCTCGGTAAAGAGATCCGCCAACAACTCGACGAAGAAAAAGGTATCCGGCGCCCGGATGAACGGGTTCCAGCCGGAAAACCCAAGAAGCCGTCCACTCGTACTACAAAGCGAAAGGGACCAAACAAACCCTCCACACCACCTTCAACCACGCCCATTGATATCGATATTCCAGACCTTCCTGAATCCGACGAATCCTGAGGTATATGATGCCCCCTGCTCTCCCCTTCCCTGACCACAAGCACCCACCAAAAAAATGATTGGCCTAAGTCGGTCGGTGAACGTGATATGCCATCGACATGAAACCATCTGAGCCATTGGTCCGATTTCTCCGAGAATCCGTGGACCGCAAAGGATTGAATACGGCTTCCATCGCCACCACCCTCGGTGTGCCGCGAAGCGAGCTAAAACATATGCTGGCTGGCACGGAACCATTGACCGTTGACTTGATGATTGCGCTGGCCGAGGTCCTTGAACTGGGGCCGGAGGACCTGACGGTTCTTGGCGTCGAACTACCGGAGGTTCCCACACCGCTTCAAACCGTTCAAAGCCCGGTGTCCATCACAGATCTCCCACCTCTCGATGCCTACGGAAATCATACAGAGCAAATCCTCCGACTTGGCTTTGCTCTCGGGTGTGACATGCACATTCTCCTGCACAGCGAACAGCTTGGGGAATCCGGTATTCCGGAAGATACCCTCACTCAATTTCCCGACCTCGTGCCCATCAAGCTCGACGCAGCATTTCATCATCATAATGATCCGCAGTTCCTTCCAGAATGTATACAAATCACTCTCAGCTTCGACCAACTCGTCACGGCAGTACTCCCGTGGAATGCCTTCGCTCAGCTGACTTTAATTCCGCTCGAAAGCGAGCTACCCGAGATACCGGAGCCACCGCAGCGCTCGGGTTCTCACCTGCGCTTGATTGAATAGCAGGAAGCTTGGACCGTCAACGAGTGTCGTACAACCACTGGTCAGCGAATCGAGAAAAACCCATGACCGACACTTCTAAACTTAGGCTCCACTGGCCCATTCTTTTGATGCAGTACATACTGCTCAACATGCTGGGTGGTACAGCATTTGCGGCCCCTGTTGCGTCGGCATTGGAAGAGGCGCGTGCCCAGCGGGTCACAGCTATGGCCGACGTGAGTCCGGCGGACCGAATCAATCAGCTCTTGGCCTCACGCGACTTCAATGAAGCCGAATTGTTCACCCTGGCTGGCAACCATCCTGGAATCGTTGAACACCTGATTCCGGGTGATTTGAGGTTGGCCACCGACTACCTCTTTTCCTTGGATGGTGCCGAACTACACCGGATTAGAAATGGTGGAACACTCATTCGAAGTGTACGGAACCTTTCCCGTAAAGAAAAAGCATCCGCACAGACTTTGGCAGACTTCTATGGGGTTGACTTTGATAAATTACGGGGAGTAAAGCTTGGTCCAAAGGATGGACGCATCTACATCCTTGAGCTCACCTTTCAGATTAAAAAGAAAAAGACGGCCACCTACGAAATGGAGCTGGTCTGGCCGACAACGCCCGCACGAGAAGAACAAAGCCGGTCACTCCTCACCAAGCATTTTGGAGCGCGACCATCGCGGGTTGGGCGTGGAGCAGGCAGCTCTGTTCCGGTAAAAGACAGTTCATTCGAGAGCCCCTACTCACTCGCCGACGGTTGGCGTCTGGGTGAAGGTCGCGTACTTGGCGCGCCGACCCCGATGCAGGAGGTCATGCTTGATGAGCGAACGGCCATTGATGGAAAACGAAGTGCACGGTTTTATGCCACGGAGCGTACGCGCGTCTTCCAGAATATTGTGCAGGAGGTACCGGTGCAGTCTGGTACAAAAACGCGACTGCGCGTACAGCACAAGGCCGAAAATATTCGAATCGAGTACCAGCAGCGACGCAATGACTTTAAAATCCAGATTACTTATTTGAGCAATGGATACCCCGTGAGTGAACCCATCTCCGCTCCTGCCCGCCAAGGGACACACCCCTGGGAACTGCTTGAAATTGAGAGCGTAGTGCCCATGAATGCCAATGAGGCACGAATTGAGATCGTGTGCTCACTATCCGGTACCGCATGGTTCGATGGCATCGTATATGAAGTCGTCAACAATACAGGAGGCTGGTGATGGGTGAACGCGAACAACCCAACGTTCCGGTGGATGCCACCAATGTCGAGATGACACAAATTGTACTGCCCTCTCATACCAACAACCACGGAACCGTCTTTGGTGGACAGATGGCGGCGTGGATTGATGTCTGTGCGGCAGTCTCGGCACAACGATTCGCGCGAAAAGCGGTGGTCACTGCTTCCATTGATGAACTTCACTTCGTGCATCCCGTCCGCCGCGGAATGGTCATCATCCTAAAAGCCCGGGTCAATCAAGCATGGGGCTCATCACTCGAGGTGGGCGTGCGAGTTGAGGCAGAAGATCCCCGCACTGGAGATACATCTCACTGCTGTACGGCATATCTGACCTTTGTTGCCATTAACGATGACGGTAAACCCAGCAAGGTGCCACGATTGGACCCTGGAGACAACGCCGAAGCCATTACGCGGTCTCATGATGCCCAAGATCGAAGAGACAATCGGCTCTCTATGCGTCAAAAGCGTCGAAACATCGGTTGAAAAGCCTTTGCCGGGATATGCAAAACCGGCGATGAAACTCCTTCCCGTACTTCTATTCCTTTCCGGCTGTAAGAACGACTGTGTTCACATGTGCCAAAGGATGGACAGATGGCTTACCGAATGTGGATACAGTTGGGAAGCCACCTTTGAGGATGATGGTTGGAAGAGCATCGACGACTGCTATGACGACCACTGGGAGGCTGAAGATTCGGCCCAGAAGTCCTGTGAACAACAGGCTGGCCGGTGGGATCGAAAGGAATGCTACTGATCAATGCCCACGGTAATGGTCCGCTATCCTGGTCGCGCATGTCTGCTGGGGGAACACTGTGACTGGGCGGGCGGCTCTAGCCTGACGGTACCGCTACCCATGGGTATCGAGATCCGTGGTGAAGAGGCCCGTACAGATATTGTCGTTCACTCCGAACTCGATGGTGAACTCCTCGAAGGCCGGTGGCCGATTGAAGGCAAAAGCCCAAACCACGGGCCACTCCGGTTCGTAGGCGCAGCCATCACGGTCCTCAAAGCCTCCGGAGTCACACTGGTACCCACAGAGTTGTGGGTCCAATCGGACCTACCTGAAGGACGGGGATTTTCCTCCTCAGCTGCGTTTACCCTTGGGGTCTTAGATGCACTGAGCCGAATTGCAGAACACCCCCTCGACGCTGAACGACTTGTCGAAATGGCATACCAGGTGGAACACGAACAACTTGGTATTGCATGTGGACGCTTGGACCCGGCTGCATGTGCCGCAGGTCAACCTCTTTTCTTGCGATGGACGCCCCAAGAAAATGGCCGCATTGCGATGACGCCGCAACGAATCCAGCCGCTCGGTACCCTTCACCTGGTTGTGGGCGCCTTTGACCGCCCGCGGAACACCCAGAAAATTCTTGAAACCTTAAATACGCATTTGAAAGGACCCGTTCAAGATTCGGATGGAGATGCTGTTCGAGAAGCAGTGGCCACCTTCGCTGAAAATGCGGAACAAGGCGCCTATGCAATGCAAAATGGCGACCTGGCCGGTCTTGGAATGGCCATGAACACCACCCAGCAAGCCTACGAAGACCACCTTTCTCGCCGCTTTAGTAGCACCCGTGCGCCTCGGCTGATTCACACATGCAGGGATCTCCGTAAAGAAGGCGCACTGGGCGCCAAGTTTTCTGGTGCTGGTGGCGATGGCTCTGTCGTGGCACTCTTTGACAATGAAAACATCGCTCGTTCTGCTGCAATTCGACTTGAAGAGTCCGATATGTTCTCTTGGTATGTCCCCGTGGAGGCACCGTAATGACACTCATCATCGCTCTGCTATGTGGTCATGCCATCGCCAATGAACCTGAAAATGATGCCGCATCTTTTGGTACAGACGTATCCATTGGGTACGGGCTCGGTACTGCTCTGACAGAGAAGATCGATCCGAATCGGTATGGAAATGTTCTGTTTCGTTACGATGCATTTGTACGAGACCGAAACACCACCGGGCCCAGAATGGGCTTTGGTTTATGGGGAGCCATGACCGTTGGCCCCACGCCCTCAATGGAAAGTGTAGAAGCCGACGGTAGCACCGTGCGCCAAGAAGCCCCCATGATTCATACAGGGATTATGGCCATCCTGCGCCACGACCCCGAAGCCCCGATAGCTGGTACCTTTGGTATGGGTTTTGGTCGTCTTAGTTTTGAGTCCACACCATCGGGCCCCATGTCTCTCCCTGCACTCACAATCGAGGCCGGGGGACGCCATTCGACCCGTAGTTACGGCTTTGTCGACTGGATGCTGCGCACCCACTGGGCCTCCTACGCTGAACCCAATTCGTTGGAGTTGGAAGACTGGTGGTTCGTTGAGTTGAGTACCTCTATCGGCATGCATCTGCGCTGATTGTACAATCTGATTGTATAGTGTTCTTAGGAGGAAACATGCTGCTCAGCCTTCTGCTGGTGTCCGGCTGCATCACGGTCGACGATGGACTGTGTTCAAACGATGAATATCGCGCCCTCAATGGTGACTGTGTTCAGGACCCCGGACCCACCGATATTGAAGTAGACACCGCTTCCGAAGATCTCGATCTCGATTCCGATGGAGATGATGACGGCTCTGGAGATGATGATGGCGCACCAGATGATGGTGGCGATGCAGACAGTGACGGAACTACCGACGCTGATGTAGATGCTGGTTCTGATGGTGATAGCGACGCCGATAGCAGTGGCGATCAAATGATTGATTCCGTCGATATCACCTGTGATGCCGGAAGCTGGTACTACAATATATCGACCGCCACCGAGACAGAAAGCGCCGCAATCAACGTCACGGAGACCGGTGACGCGTCCACCCCCACCGAGTTCCATACACTGACCATGGCGGGAGCATCCAGTAGTGGCGGCGAGATCTATGAACGAGATCTACTCTTGGTCACCGACTACTATTTTGAAGACGTCGCCACCCAGTTTGCATGTACAGATGGGAGCAACGAAAACCTGACCTGGCGTATTGAGTTGTACTCAGATGCGGCACGAACCAGCCCCATTGGGTGCGTAAGCTGGGGTCACGATACGACTTCAGACCTGGCCGCTGGATGTCAGCCCCTCTGATAGGACTCAGGCTCCGGTGTCTCCGGTATCCTCATTGTCCTGACCGCCCCCGGAGGGTTTGCTTTCGCACACCTGCGCATCAAATTTGCCAGACCACCACTGGGTCGAAAACTCACCAGCAAATCGGTCCTGGGCTCCATGCTTCACTTCCATCCAGGCATCGGTCCCAGCAAATGTGTAGCTGAACCCTTCATGCCAACCGGCAACGGTCAGACTTCTCGATGCGGGTGAATCCGTCGAGGTGGCATCACCCGTGACATACAAACCATCCCACGCTGGTGCGGCCGAACCGATGGTTCGTCCCGTAAAGTAGGTCACCTCAAACCACAGTCCTGAACCAAATGTTGGAGGGCCTTCCGCTACATCTTTACAGGCCGTGATTGGTTCTGTACTGATGGCCAGCACCCCGGACCCATCACGCCCATTGTTGTCGTTCGACTTGGTGAACAAAAATACACTGGCGCCATCCATAGACCAGGGTGCATTTTCTGTCGAAAAGACCTCGCCTGAACTGCTGTCACCGCAACCCGACAAAAAAACCATAAATAGTACGTTCATTATTGCACCGGCTGAAAGGCAAATCGTACACGACGCTCCTCACCCTGATTCACATCGGCGGTGAGTGCTTTTCGTTTTCCGGTCTCCACTTCGACCGCAAGAACCCGATGTCGACCCGGAGTGACCTGGGCTTTCACCACTGGAGTGATGCCAACCTTTCGGTCGTCTACATAAACATTTGCCGGCTTGTCCGAATCGATCGACAAAAATCCAATATTCCGGGCCACCTCACCCACTTGGCCAGATGACTCTGTGCGGGGGGCCGGCATGTTGGTCACTGGCGCCACAACCGGAGGCGAAGGATCCCGAGTAGTCGGCTCCACCGCATCCCCACCGGCGTACTTCAGTGAAAATGCCACCGCCATAATCACAATACCAATCAAGATGAGCAACAACGGTAGGATCGATGGATCCTCTTTGTCGGGTATCGCCCTAAAGGTACGACTTTCGCCCTGCGTGTCCACCTTGGGTCGCGGAGGTTCTGACGGAATACCCCGCTTGGGGGCGTTCGCTTCTTCGAAGAAACCCGTGTCATCATCGTCCCAAATGACATCTGCTGGTGCACCCGATGTCACCTGTGTGGGACCATCCTCACCAAAAGCGTCCGCCGCACTCACCAAGAAACTGTCTGGTTCCGGTATGTCCAACGGATCGTAGTCAACGTTGGAGGGCAGCGCTGCAGGCGGAAGATTCATCGGAGGCGTGTCACGAATGACCGCCGTACTTGGCACAGTAGCCTTGGGTTGAGTTGGACTGTCGTCCCAAGCGCCCGCATCATCGACACGTACTTCACTGGAAACACCCATGGCCAACACGGGCGGAGGCGTCCCAAGCTCAATCAAGTCCTCATCGTCTACTTCAATCGAGTCAGACAGAAACTCCAAGGATGCATCATCGTCGTCAAAGGCATCACCTGGACCTTCTGGCATGGCCAACGCAGACATGTCGAAGATCGGAGGCTCGTTTTCCTCTGTAGGCGGAGCCTCGTGTTCATTTGCACCAAGAAACACGCGAAGCGGACCCTCGCTCCCACTCTCTTCTTCTTCCTGGTCTTCTTCCGCATGGAAAGAAGCCAAATCGAATTCAGGCTCGTCATCCACCAACGGTGGTGCGTTCTTGGGTGGCGGTGCCGGCATCGTGATGCCCGGAATGTCCTCACTGACAAGGAGAAGTCCAGGCTGGCCACTGAATAGGCGCGATCCGCGTCGTTTGCTCACAAACTTCCCTCAGTTCTGTTCGTGGTTCAAGACCACAACTCTTCCAGACCGGCGCCAATACTTGACCCATCTGCGATGCCTTGAAGCTTACCGACGCCTGCCTCATCTACTTGCAGATGAAGACCTTGCGAGGTTGGAATGCTGCGAAGAACTTCTTCACGAATCAGGTGATTGACCGCACGACGCACCACAAACTGGTCCGCGGGCTCAAGGCCACGAAACAGATTGTCTGCTCGGGTCGTCTTATCTCCAACAATGTCCCGATCGATCAACATCTGCGCCGCAGTACGCACCAACGCACGCCCCGGAATATCGTCGTCAATCTTGGGTGCACTGCTGCCCCACCAAGTCTCAACACCGGCCAACTCACAGACGCGATCGATATCACTCTGCTCAAACGCAAGCGTTCGGGGCAATCCCCCAACCTGGCCCATGAGCCGTGCGACCTCAAAAGGATGCAGATCTAAGTTTGCAGCCATTTGGGATATCCGTATCTTCTCAAACAAATCCAATGTCGACATGATCAGCCCTCCCCGTTGTCGAGCTGTTCTTCATCAGGTGCAACCACTTCGGGTTCTACCCAGACCATCTGAAGACGGAATCGTGCCGCCTCGAACTCAGCGGCCTTACCATTCACTTCATCAATCAAATCATCCAACACGCGAGCCAAGTTGCCCTTGACCTTCGAGTCACCGAGCCACACCTGAATTGCCAGCGCGTTTTCGTACTCGGCGTACTGGAGTGGAGCATCTGCAGCACCCACTTCAGTCAACATCTTCCCGACGCATCCAACCACACGGTAGGCGATCAGTGCGGCCAAGTCCTCCGCACGTTCACTCCACTTAGAGCACGTCTCAAATGGCACCGGAACAATGACCGCCAAGGCCTCCGGATCTCCACCATCGGGTGCATCGATAGAACCGACCACAGCCACTCCGATACCTTGGGCATCTACGGGCTCAATGTCGGCGGCCATCGCGTCGAAAACGGGTCCAAGCTCTTTCGTCACGTTGGTATGGTGCGCAAGAATCGCCTGTTTGTAGGTCTTGGGAAGCGTGTCCAGGGTCATCTCGACGTCCTGAAACTCTTCATATTCCTTGACCAGCTTGTTGAGCTGAGGCTTGTCGATCAGCTCTTGTACTTTGCGTTCCCTGGACTTCACCTGGTCGCCGTACAAGGATCCTCTCGCAGCCACTAAGCCACGATCTCCTGCCATATTTTTGAGCGCTGCATCCCGGCGCCGCCGAAGCTGCTCTCCAGGGAGGCTTGCCTTGTCGCCTTCCACTTCACCCTTCCGGGTTGAAAGTGCATCGAGACGCTGCTCGCGCTCCTCGATTTCTTTGCGAATACGCTCTTGTTCATCACTAATGTCTGAATGCTCGCGATCCGCCTCGGCGTCGGACTCTTGCCGCCACCTATCGATATCCTCAAGCGCACTGACCAATTTAGGGGTCATTTGTCCCGCTGCTGCCGTCATGAGCTCTCACCATCCCCTGGTTTATGCACGACTGCGGATCGGTGTGATCGCGGGCGCGCACGAAACCATATCAAATAAAACTAGATCTACCCATCACAAGCCGCCCATAGTCCCTGATCTGAGTGTGCAGCTTGCAGTTCTGCCTGCTGAAGACGGTCATAATAGCGACCTTCTTCTTCAGCCTCATAAATACGCGCATAGCCGGCGCGTACCATCAATTCATTGACCAGTACGTCGAATGAGCCATCCTCATTCATGCCGATCTCTTCGTACATTTCCAACTCTTCTCGGAGGGGATCGTCCGCCTCTCCCGAGATGAAGACCCAAGCCAGGGTTCGGTTGTAGTACCCGTAGCACTCCTCATCAAACTCAAGGCGCAAAGTGCGTCCTTGCAGCAGTCGAGACAAGAATTCTGTCGCTTCATCGCCATAGCAGTCGGCCGCATCTGAACCGTGAGCAATCTCAGGGGCCTGAATACCCAGTAAACGCACACGGTCATCGTCGCCGGAGTCATCCAGCGTCCGATCACACCCCACGAGGTCAAAGGTGTCGCCATCGAGAATACAGGCCGCACTTCCGTTCTTCGGATCCGCGCACCACCCCGCATCGAACATCTTGACGCGCTCCTCCAACGGAGTGCACTGAATGAAAGCAAGCAATGGAATGATGAGCAAGCGTTGCATTCATGATCTTTAGCACCCCAAGCCCAGGGGTGGTACGATCCGGACCCACAGTCGAGAAAAACGTGTCACTAAAACCCGATGAACTGGCGACGGACGAGTTGCAACTGCAGCCGGATGCACCCACAGATGATGCCGCTCAAGACAATTGGGTGGTGTCAGCGAGTGGCGTCGGGAAACGGTTCGATATCTACAAGAACGATCGTGGGCGAATGTTTGAATTCTTCGGTCAGCGCTCGCATCACCAAGAACACTGGGCACTTCGGGACGTCAACTTTAAGGTCGAGCGGGGACGAAGTTTCGGAATCATTGGCCCAAATGGTGCTGGAAAATCAACGCTCCTAAAGCTGATGGGTGGCATTACTCGCCCAACCGAAGGCGAAATTCGGGTCCGGGCTCAACTCTCGACATTGCTCGACTTGGGGCTCGGTTTTCATCAAAACTTCTCCGGCCGGGAAAACACCCGCCTGAACTGCACGCTTCTCGGGATGACGGCCAAAGAGATCGACGAACGCTTGCCGGACATCATCAATTTTGCAGAGCTCGGTGAGTTCATCGACTACCCAGTGCGCACATACTCAGCCGGCATGAACCTGCGGCTTGGATTTTCCATCGCAGCCCACACCGATGCCGACGTATTCCTGATCGATGAAGTGCTCGCCGTGGGCGATCAATACTTTCAACGGCGCTGCATCGACAAGATTGAAGAGTTCCTCGCCAACGGCAAAACCATCATTTTGGTGAGCCATGATCTGCACTCGGTTCGAAGTTTGTGCGATGAAGTTTTATGGATTGAGAACGGCCAAGTCCGAGCACTTGGACCCGCCAAAGAGGTGGTCGAACGGTACGTCGATATCGAGCGGGAGCGCTCGGTTGGGGCGGAAGCCCGCAAGGTTCGACCCTTTGTTGCACCCATCAAATCACTGCCGGCGCCGACCTATGACGCCACCGTCGATGATCCAAAACTGAAAAAAGCCGTGATGGAGGCCGTGCAGATACACGACCTTCAACAGCTGGCCGCCGAGCATGTGGATGCGGAAGCCTATGATGTGGTTGAGGGAGACACGCCCGTGGTCCAGGGGACAGGTGAAGTCAGGGTCCTCGATGTGCGGATTTTGGACGGAGAAGGACGAGACCGGGAACGCTTCCAGAATGGTGAAGACCTGATTGTGGCGGTCACATTTCGCACCACATGTGCCATCGAGAATCCCATCTTTGGTGCCGCGGTGTATCGAAGCGATGGCGTGTATGTTCACGGCCCCAACTCCAAATGGGACAACGTCCTCGAGGGCAGCTACCACGGCATCTACACCTTCTTCCTACAGTGGAAGGGCTTGCCGCTGCTCGCCGGGCGCTATCGTCTCAGCATTGCCGTCTTCGATCAGGGACACCTCAAGCCCTTTGTGTGGCACAACCAACTTCACGACTTCGAAGTGGTCACAGAAGTTGAGGACCACGGCATGGTCATGATGGAACATGCATGGGGCCTCATCACCCACCTCGAAAAATGAAGCGCATATTGCTGATTGGTCGGGGTCCCCTGCCCTCCGATTCAGAGCCTCAACTTGGGTTCTCACAGTTGCGTACCCAGGCGTTCTACCTCACCTTGCGTGACGCTGGACACGCGGTTCGACTGCTGTTGCTTGTTCCCGATGCCGTAGAAAACACCCCCCCTCAAGACTGGGAAGGCATCGTTCAGGTTCAGGAGGATGGTCCTGGGTGGATTGACCACGCTCGGTCGTACCAATCGGGCGCTGAGATCATCGTGAGCGCTGGACCGTACAACCCTGGGCGGTTGGCCGCAGCGATCGCTGAAGAACAGCCCCTGTGGATCGATATTCCCGGAGACCCGCTCTCGGAGCTTCAGGCCCTTTCTGCCGTGGCGCCGACCCCGTTAGACGCCTCGCAGGTAGCGGCCGCGCACAGCGGCGTACTTCAGGTGCTCACCCGGGCCGATGCATTGTCCGTGATCAGCGGCCCCCAACGTCATGCAACCATCGGGCAGCTCGGGCTCATCGGTCGGCTCTTGGAACCAGACTCAACGCCACCTGTTCATGTTCTACCCATCACACACTCCTGGGACATCCCGGGTGCCCCCCCACGGTCACCCGCCCCGGGCGAGCCCACCGTGCTGGCGTTGAGCGGTGCCTTCAATCCATGGTTTGATGAAGCCGCACTGATCACCGCCTTGGATATCGCATTTTCGAAGCGCAGTGACCTTCATGTCGTATGCACAGGCGGCGGTATTCCTGACTTTTATGAAGCGGCTTACACACGCTTTTCAACGTGGGCAAAGAACCACCCCGACCGGGTCCAGTTGCTCGGCTGGCTTCCTCATGAAGAGATGGCAACCGCACTTCACCAAGCGCATGCGGGAATCTGCTTGGACAGACCCGGGCCCGAGCCTGAGTTGGGCAGCCGGACACGATTGCTGCTCTTCGCGCACATGGGCCTGCAGTGTCTCAGCACTGCGAAGTGCTCGCTCGCCATCAACTGGGCCGAAGCCGGTGCGCTCCTGGCACTCGACAACACGGACCCACGCCTCATCGGCGAACAGCTGGCATCATTTCAGGTCAACCCAGATATGGCCGATAGAGCTCAGAAATTGGCACAGTCCGACTTCAACCTCGATGCCGTCATGCCGCCCTTATTGGCGTGGGTTGAACACCCCGTTCGCACCCAAACCACAGCCACTCCATCCGCCGTCATGGCAGCGGAACTCGATGCCAACCGCAATGAGCTCGCACGAATCTATGGCAGCCCCTCCTGGCAAGCACTCAACCGCATTCACGCCCTGGGAACGGCAACCATAGACCGACTTAAAGACCGATCAAAGTAAAGGCGAAGCACATCTCTTCGTTTGTGCGCTCCCCGTAGCGAATATCTTGCGGCTCATCGAACATCTGATTGGGGTTGTCCGCCGAGTTGTCCCACGTGCATTCAAACCCGATCGTGTCCGAGCCCGTGACCGTAACGGGCTCCTCGAAGAAATACGTCTGCTGATTGTCGAAGTCGTACGAATCAGACTCAACGAGACAGGTCTCTCCCGACAAGCCCCCCTCGACCCACATTCGGTAGCCACTTCCCAGGACATGCATGTGCGGGAAGGTCCCCAATATTTCAACCGATAAGCCCTCTGGCAGGTACGTCAGGGGAATCTCCGAAGCATCGCTGTATGCCCCAGCACCCGCAGGAATCTCAAAACTGGTATTCCCCATTGGAAACATCAACACTGAGCGGTCGACTGATTCAGCGGTGTGAAATGCGTACCCAGTCTGGTCGGCCACTCCAACCATGTCGGGACCCGACTGGTAATAGTGCATCTGCAAAATCAACCGATCATTGGGAGACATGCGCATACCGAAGCCCTCTGGGAACTCCACGGGCAATGCGCCCGGAGCCCAGCCGGCAATCATGCCGTTTACGCCATCCGCCATTCCACCATCAATGCAGTCATAGCCCTCAGGGCCTTTCTCCTCTTCGGGAATGTCATCGGCATCCTTGGTGAAGAGCACGATGTGATGAACCATCGATTTCTGGTCCACAATGGGAGACATCGATGTGATGTAGAGGGCTTCCTCCAACTCCATATCGATCACAAAGCAGCGGTATTCGTTGCCTGGATTCTCTTCATCTTCGAACAAAGGAATGTATGGCTCAGGAATCAGGGCCACCATGTCCGGCTCGTTCAGTGTTTCGATGATGGGTTCAAATTCCGGGGTGTCGGCTGGGTCGCCTTCAAGTTTGCCACCCTCAATCCACGCGGCAAACAAATCGCGGGCTTCCACAGGCATATTGAGATGTTCCGAGCCCACGTATTCACGACATTCAGGATCAGACACCGGTGGTGGCATGGCACCCGAGTCAATTCGACTGAGCATGATTTCCGCCATGGCCGAGACCACCGTCTGGTCTTCAAAGTTGCCCACGCCAAGACCCGCATCGTAATGACAACGGGTGCAGTGTTTGCCCATCAATGGACGAATGTGTTCGTGCCAGGAAACCGCAGTGGGAAGACCCGCATCCCCGGTATCGGTTGAATCCGTAGGGTCCGGGTCATCTGGATCAGCGGGGTCATCGAGTGCGGGTCCATCCTCGGGGGGCACATCATCACCTGAAAGGTCTACCGGAGCGTTCTCATCACCTTTGTCCGTATCTACACACCCAACCAACGAAAACAACAAAACCAGTGTCAACCGAACCATATCTGTCCCCAACTATGTAGTGTCCCACAGCATTCAAATCGTGGCACCACGTGCGCCACCAGTCTACCCTAAGCACATGCGTATCGCCCACCTGAACCGCAGCTCAGTTTTGCCAGTTGTTTTCATCTGGCTCGGGATGGGGTGCTCCGAACCGAGGAAAGTCTCGACAGGACCGTCATTGTTGGAAGATTCAGGAAACACCGTGGACGAAGAGTCTGTGGTGAACGAATTGGTTTCCTTTGATGCATGGACCATTTTGGACGCCGCGTCTGACCCCTACCCTTCACACCGCAATGCGAACCACGAATGTGATGAGTCCGGGATTTTAGCTGAAGAAGATGTGCTCGAAATCAACACCAACGACTGCGACTACGCGGTTGTGGGTCAGCCCATCTTGGGCGATATCAGGTCCGGTGACCTTCTCGAACTCTTGATGTACCACTCGGCACTCTCAGCCGTAGAGCAGCCTGCTGAGGCCCACTTTAGTTTTCATATTGGCGAGAACGTGTTCTGGGAGCGCACCATCGATATCCCTTGGGCCTCTGAAGTCTACGTGGTTCCCATCGAGGTCGACTGGTCCGCAGAGGCGGGAACCCAGGCACGCGTACACCTACACAATCACGGCGGAAACAGCTGGCGTGTCGCTTACCTCAAGCGTACTCGCTAGCGAACACCGGCGGGCCAGCCACCTTTTCGCGGATCGGAAGCACCACTCATCCGGTTTGGCTCACCATGAATCAGCTGAACAGACGAGAAAAAGTCCATCGTTTTGACCGTGTGTCCAAGCAATTCGAGTGCCGCAATGGTGTCCGGACTGGTGTGGGTATCGACAAACAACAGATCCGGCGCCCACTGATGATGCATCCGAGGCACGCTGACCGCTTCGGCAGGGTCCATCTTGAAATCCACCACGTTGATGATGGCCTGCAGGGTCGAACTAATAATAAATGGGCCGCCGGATGCACCCACCACAATGCGCTCTGACCCATCTGGAGACACCAGAATGGTCGGGCTCATACTGGAGAGAGGGCGAGCCCCCGGAGCCACAGCATTCGCCTCACTACCCACGAGCCCGTAATGGTTGGGAACTCCGGGCCGGGCCACGAAGTCATCCATCTCATTGTTGAGAAGAATACCGCTCTTCGGGGCGAACACGCGACTGGCAAAAGACGTATTGATCGTCGTGGTGAGCGCCACAGCCATACCATCGGCATCCAACACAGAGATGTGCTGTGTACCACCATCCGATCCAGGATCAACCGGTATTCCATAATGGTCGGAATCATAGGTACGACTCGGATCGAAGTCTTGCTGTACAGCCAACACCCGCTGGGCGGAAAGCAATTGGTCAAGGGGAATGTCCACGCGATCCGGATCACCCATCCATCGGGCACGGTCGGCAAACGCATGCTTCATCGCTTCTGCCAATCGATGATAGTACGCCGCACTGTGTGCATCTTCACTGTTCAGATCGGTCGATTCAAGCACCCCAAGCACCTGTAGCAGCACTGCACCGCCCGATGATGGTGGCGGCATCGTGACCACACGCCACCCTCGATATGTACCCACCAAGGGCGCTCTATCTTTGGGTGAATAGGTCGCGAGATCTTCCAGCGTGAGAATGCCGCCTGCAGCGCGGACGGCAGTCACGATGTCGTTGGCGATCGTTCCGTTCACCAACGCCTTCCCAGCCGAAGACGACAAGGCCTCAATGGTCTTCGCCAATCGCGTACGCCGGACATGATCTCCAGCTTTCGGGACCCGGGAAGACCCAAATAAACCCTGGGCAAGTGCTGGCGCACCCTCTCCAGCATTCTTGAGTGCCTTCGCCAAGTGTGGCTCGACGACAAAGCCATCCCGGGCCAGCTCAATCGCCGGCGCTGTGACCTCATCGAGGCTCAAGCGACCCCATCGACTGTGAAGTTCAATCAAGCCGATTCCCTCTCCGGGGACACCGACCGCCAACCCTCCAATCCGACTCGCTTTGGGATCCGAGGCCCGCTGGTACATGTCTTGAGTGGACGCTGAGGGGGCAACCTCACGAAAATCCAGTACGTGCGCCTCTCCTCCAGACTTCAACAACACGGCAAAGCCACCACCGCCTAGACCACTCCCGGCAGGCTGAACCACGCCGACGGCCAACGCTGCTGCAACCACCGCATCGACCGCATTCCCACCAGCCGCCAGCACGTCAGCACCGGCCTTGCTTCCCAGCTGGTGGTCGGATGCCACCATGCCGGCAGATGACTGCTCGGGGGGAGGCGCCGCACCGAGAAGAAAAACAAAGACCAAAGAAAGCAGACGAACCCTACGTTGCTTTACACGCATGTCCATACCCCGACCCACACGATGGCCAGTACAATCTGTGCGAGCCACAATCGCAGACCGGACCGAACAGAACCCGCAGCAATTAACGGCGCCAATCCGCCCACTGCCACACCGGCCGCAAGGGCCGTCCGAAGCTCAACCGACTGTAAAGAAGCCGCGCGATCCAGCACACCGTCTCCCAGTACAGCTATCGCGGTCGAATCCGATAGGGCCGCGCCCACGGCTGCGACCGCTGTGAGCGCTGGTGGACCCATCCAGCCCGCGAGTTCAGCGATCCGCTCGAGACCCGTCGCAATCTGCTCAGCAAGCCCACCGACTATGGCGAGTAGCGCCATCAACACCGCGACCAACTGCCATGTTGGGGTCACCAAATCAACGTGTCCGCGTCGATCACCAGTCATGACCCCAAGCCCGACAGCCCCCACCAACAATGCCCACGGGGTAAGGCCCGGCACACAGGCAACGAGAGCCACCACAGCAACCAACCGGGTTCGTGCGGAATTGCCCGCTTGGGGCGCAACCACGTCCTCTCTTCCTGGTCGAACCAACAGGGCACACAGAACACCCAACGGGGCCAAACAAGCGACCACCATGGGGTGACCTTCCGCCAAAACCAACAAGGCTGGGTCACCCACCCGTCCCACCATTCCTCCACCCGCAGCCGCAAGGGCAAGCCGAGCCGCCCCCTTTGGCGTACGGGCAGAGGCACTGAGAATGGCTGCAGCAGGCACCTCTCCAATCGTCGCTCCCATGACCATCGCCACCAGCCATGGCGGGCCCGGTATCGAAAGCGGACCGGCCGTGCGGGCAATCGCCCCGAATATGCACCACAAGAGAATCAACAGGAGGGAATCACTCATTCCCACGCCCATGGGCACAATCCACAAATCGGAAAACCCCAGCACACCAAAGGCCACACCGGCGCTGAGCCCCCCAACAGCAATCGTAAGCGCGGCGGCCAAACGCCAGCGCCAACCGGCCACCAAACCCAACAGCACGAGTGGCAAACTGCACACAACAATTCCGATAACTACGGCTTCCATGGCATCTCTATATCGGAGCGCGCGACTACGGGATTGTCGAGTTTCCCAATGCCCTCGACCTCTACTGAAACTATCTGACCGGGAAGGATCGGACCCACACCCATGGGCGTGCCGGTGGAGATCAGATCTCCAGGCTCGAGAACCATAATATGAGACACAAAACTAAGGATAGTGGGGACATCAAAAATCATGTCACTGGTTCGACCATCCTGACGAAGAACCCCATCGACCCAACATCGCACCCGTAAATCCGACGGGTCTAAATCACTCACAACCCGAGGGCCCACGGGACAGAAAGTATCAAAACCCTTGGCCCGTGTGAACACACCGTCGGTACGCTGAAAATCACGGGCAGTCACGTCATTGACGGCGGTGTAGCCTTGAACAAAAGCAAGCGCATTCTCTGCACGAACCCGCGACATACGGGTTCCGATCACCACACCCAGCTCGGCCTCATGGTCAACCCGGTCGGTACCAGGAGGAATCTGAATGGATTCGCCTGGGCCGACAATCGACGATGGTGGCTTCAGAAAGACCTTGGGAACGGTGGGGATGGGCCGACCCATCTCTTCAATATGAAGACGATAGTTGCTGCCAATACCAATAATTTTTGTGGGGTTCAACATGGGTTCAACGCCGCCTCCATTGCATCCGTACATTCTTCCGGATCGGCTGTAAATAACAAGAGACCACGCCAAACCCAGCGCTGCCATTGGTAGTCATCAATACGGCCTTGGGCCACCGCTAGATGGCAGCGAGGGAGATTGGCACCATAGGCCGCTGTCAGTTCGTCAAATAGCACTTCAAATTCTTCTTCATCGGGTCGGTACCCAACAAACAACACCACACTCTTGCGGAGTAATTTACGCATCTGCCGTCGACCGTCATCATCCCACAGCGGTTTCTCATGATCCGCACGGGTCACACACAGCGTTGAATCAAAACCACCCCGCATTCGAACCAGAACAGGGACTTCGTCATCGGGGTCCGGAATGGTCTCTCCTCGGCCAACCACCTCAAATGAGCGCCCAACCTGCATGCCGGCTCGCTCCAGAAGGTCATCCCACACGGTAGTGAATACCAAGTCGAAGTTTCGCACGATAAATTCATGCGCCCGCGTGGGCTCACAACTTCCGACACCGACAAGCGAGTCTATGTGCTCAACCATGCTGACCCGGTCATGGACACGCTCCCATTCGGATGCGGCACTGCGCACAGATGGAGTGATCGGTCCAGCCGGTCGACCCGGTCGAACACGCGGCCGGGTCCACCCCAAGCCCTTGGCCAATTCCCGGCCGTTCACCACGTCCATCCCTGCAGCCACCCGGGCTTCAGCACTGAAGCGACTGCCGACAAACACCAGGCAGCGGCCGTCCCGTACGGCCTCGATAACCTCGACAGGAAGATTCACGCACCCGCCGCCGCAATCGCAGCCGCCAAAGCAGCACGATCTCGACAGACGGCACCCACCTGCCCCACAGTCAACGACGCAACACGAGAACCCAGGTCTCCTGCACGAGCGGGGTCCCAACCTTGTGACAAGCCGTATAGATAGCCCGCAGCATACGAGTCCCCCGCACCTGTGGTGTCAATGGCATCGGTTGGATGCACACCAACACGGTGGGTCTTTCCACCATGACACACGATGGACCCCTCAGAGCCCACCTTCACCACTACATGTGCAATATCTTCCGCGAGCTTGGCCGCAGCTTCTTCCGGTCCACAACCCAGCAATGCACGCGCCTCGTCGGCATTCAAGAACACCACGTTGGCAAACTCTTCAAGGATGTGGAGAATCGGCTCGCGACACGCCTGTACAACAAAGGGGTCAGCCAAATCGATACTGATACAGATCTCCTCCTGGTTCGCGATGGCGATGGCCTCCATACAGCGGCTCGCCATCGGCTCACCAAGAAGCAAATAGCCCGTGACATGAAGAATCTCGCTGTCACGGATGGCCACATCAAAAGGGTCCAAGCCCGGCATGGTGACCGACGCACCCAGATCCGTCAGCATCGTACGTTCTGCATCCTGAGAAATGATGGACAGACACTTTCCAGTGGGATGGTCCGCTGTGGTCTGAAGCGCGTGATTCCCGCAGGCCGACTGCAACGATTCCGTGTAGGCCGCACCGAGAGAGTCCTCTCCGATTCTACCCGCATAAGTGACATCCGCACCCATCAGCCCCATGGCCGCAATGGTGTTCGCGCAAGAACCACCCGATGCCATTTCAACACCAAGCCCTTCGAGCATCGCATGCACCTCTTGCCATTTCGCGTCGTCCACAGGTGTCATCTGACCCCGCGTAAAACCAAAATGCTCAATGACGGAATCATCTGGCACTCGCACCAAAGCATCCATGATTGCATTGCCTAAACCGACCGCTGAATATCGGGACATCTCTCCTCCCATGTGACGTTAGCCGATGTAGCCAGGCAGCCGGCCCTGTGCCACGGTCACCGGCTCCGGTATGCTGGGTTCCATGAACGGTCAGCACATACGGATTGCAGCCGCAGCGTTTCTGAGCGCGATTGGCGTTTGGTGGTTCGCGCACGATGTGCTGTGGACAGAGGTCATGGATATTCTGCGAACGGTACGGGTCGAGTACGTCCTGCTCGCCGCAGTGACCTTGCTGGCAGAGTTCTTCCTCCGCGCACACCGGTGGGCCATTCTTCTGCGCCCACTCGGTACCCAAGTGCGCCTGATGGATCTATGGTCTGCGACCGTAATTGGTGCTGCAGTGAACACTTTGCTTCCACTGAGAGCGGGAGAGATAGCGAAGCCCATGGTCGTGGCTCGCCGTACCGGTCACCGTCTCTCGACGCTCTTTGCAACCAATGTCATGGAGCGTGTATTCGACCTTCTGGGCATGGTGACCATCTTGGTGATCATGGTTTTGATGCTGCCCGGATCGCCTGGCGACGACACACTTGTGGTCAACCTGTACCGGTATGGCAGCATCATTGGATTCGCCGCTCTTGCAGCGCTGGCCATATTCTTTCTGCTGGCAACCCAAGAAAACGCTGCACGCGATTTGTTCGAAAAGATCCTACTGATCGCACCGCCGGCTGCCCGGCGTCCATTCCTCCATCTATTCGATGGCTTTGTGGCCGGACTGGGCTCGACTCGAAACCGCAACAGTCTCTGGAAAGCGGGTGGTTTAAGTGTCGCAATGTGGCTCAATGGTGCCGTCGCAATCTGGCTTCTCTTTCAAGCGTTCGGCTTTGAGCTCCCCTTCGCAGCAGCATGCTTTACTGGTGTGGCCATTGCGTTGACTGTGGCGCTGCCTCAAGCACCGGGCTTTATCGGCGTGTTTCACATTGCCATCGAAAAGACGATGGTGCTGTGGGGTGTGCCCGACGCAGAATCGAAAGGCTACGCACTCGTATTCTGGGCCGTAAGCTTTGTGCCTGTGACCCTGGTGGGATTGATCGCCATGTGGCGAGAAGGGATGAACATGAAGGATGTGACCGGCCACGAAGAGTAAGGGCCATCGCACACAGTGACCCTCAGTTGACCGGGTGGTACCACAAGCCGATGCAGTTTCCTTCGGGATCCTGAAACATCGCAAACGAGCCCACACCATTGACATCTGTAGGCGGAACTATAATTTCGGCACCGAGTTCTGCGGCCTTGGCCACGGTACCCTCGAGGTCTTCCACAGCCACATACACCGCAAGGTACGGCTTCTGGTGTTCATCCACCTGGTGGACCCCACCATCGATTCCGGTTCCGGCATGGGTCCGGATGGCCCCAATAGGTGCTGGCTCATCTACCTCCCAGCCGAACACCTCGCTGTAGAAGTCACGCAAGGCGGAAGCATTTTTTCCACCGATCTGAAAATGGACGACTGGGTTGCTCATGATTCAAACGACGTAATCGACCACAGGAAGGACAGCCACGTTGAGAACAACTGTGTCCAACAATGTTTTTTCCACAGGACAAGTGAATGAAATTGCTGACATTTACGTAGTTGTTGACATGTCAATCAATACCCTAAGGCTAAGGTTTAAAAACAATCGATCCGACAACATGATCATGGAACGCATTCGCATCACACTCCGCCTGGCCCTCACACTCATCCTGCTGTGCACCGTCGTTGAGCTCAGCCACACGGTTGGCGCACGGGTTGCACTCACGACGGCCCCCCAAGCCCCATCGACCCCATCGCTGATCGTACAGGCTCGCCGAACGGTAATGGACCGAATCGCAGAAGGTCGAATGTTGCTCGAGAGCGACCCCAACAGGGCCGAAGCCATATTGACACAGGTCTTCCGGGATGCGCGTGATCCTGAACTCAGGGACCGCGCTTCAACACTGATGGTTCAGATGGCAGAACAGTCTTGGCCAGACGATCACCGCCGGGATTTTCTAAGCACCATCTCGGTGACAGCGCTGGAAAGTGGACGTGCCCATCAGATTCCGCCCAGTATCATTCTGGCCCAAGCCGCCCTCGAAAGCGGCTGGGGACGATCACGATTGGCCCAACGCCACCACAACCTTTTCGGAGTCAAAGCAACCGGTTCTCAAGCAGCCGCCAGCTTCAACACCCTCGAGTTTGGAACCAAGGGCGCACACATCATTCGGGCAAAGTTCCGAACCTTTGAGAACAAAGACGCCAGCATCCAACACCATGGTGAGCTTCTATCAAACGACGCACGCTACGCTGAATCCATCGCAACCGGAAACAACTGGCGGGCCTTCTTGGCGGCCTTGGCCCCGACCTATGCATCCGACCCCTCTTACGCCGCCCACATCGCACAAATCATCGAGACATATGGCCTTGACCGGTGGGATGCGGTGTGTGGAGAGCCCACTTACTCCACGCAAGCCTAAAGAACAGGCTTGACCTATCGCCGAAAACCGCGCGAAAGGAACACAGGGCCATTGATGGTGTGGACGAAATCGACCACAAGATCCCCCTCTTCCATTCGCACTTTACGCAGCTGATGACGGGTGATCGACATATCGCCCCAATACCCCATCGCCTCATCGAAGTCGTCCCACATGTTTGGCGCAGATGGAAGCTGATCTAAGTCGGCCTGCGCAATGGTGAGCCGGCCCGTACTGTCATCTCCCTGTGCGACCAGACGGGCCACTTGAGTGGTGCCATTCGGATGGGGAGTATCCATGTCGTAGACGACAATTTCCACGGCGATGATGGTCGGCATCTCACTCGCTGGTGCTGGAATCCACTCCACCAGCAGATCCTCATCCAAGTAAACGTCTGCATAGCCGACTGTGAGGTCCGGCCACGTTTCCCACAAGTCGAGCGGTGTGGGCCCCTCAATGTAACCCTGTTCTTTATCTGTACCGCGCGAATCCGTGGTGCTGACCACATACTCGCCCGAAGGAAAGTCTCCTGCCGCTACGCCCACAGCGGGGCCGTTGGCGACGAACCAGCCAGAGTAATCATCGTACTGCAACTCCACCCCGGAAGGGCTGCCGACAATGACACCATCTTCTCCTGAAATGAACGCCGAGCCAGTGGTCGCCCAGTCTTCGTAGGTGAAATCCTCGTACTCCTCCACAATCCCGAAGCCCATGGTCATCCCCGTCGCTCCAGATGCATCTCCGTCCACATCAAGCGTGTCTCCACCGGCCGCCACCATGTCCAGATCGCCCAACCAGCACTCGTCATCGTCGTACAACGTGACGAACGGCAATGTCCACTCACTGATGCTATCCGCCCACGAGTAGGTGGCCTCCAACAAGTCCTGACGCTCTTCAATAAAGGCCAAATCCGCAGCAAAATCTCTTGGCGTATGAATCCGTATGGCTTCATTCCAGCCATGGGCTTTGAAGGCCAGCGCTACACTCGGCGCCGGAACATCGCCTGGACCGTACACCCGCGATATTCCCACGGGCGGCAACTCTGCCAGCGGACTCACCAAAGCCAACTCCGCAGCAAAGCCGGGTTGTGGCCCGCTGCCGAGCCACGCTTCTGCGGTCGCATAGCCCATATCGGTCCCACACCACCCAAAGGGGGCCTCCTCACCATCGGCGTACACGCCCCAGCCCTCAATGGGACAGTCGTAGCGAAGCAGCGCCACACTCGCGGTCTCGTTTTCCGTAAAGTCTGATGCTGGAGATTTGACCCTAATGGCGGATTCTCGAGTGGCCGCACCACTCTCGGTCACCACGCTTAAGGCCACGGATTCCGGGCCTGCGGGCAAGGGGGGCATCAAAAACTGTATGGAATGGGTGTCTACATTCACAATCTCGGCATTTCGTCCACCAATCACTACTGTCATGGCCTCGTCAAGCCGGTTGCCAGTGACCGTGATGGTCTCCCCGCCAACCCGACCGTCCACCACAGCGGGCTCGATCGTTTTGATGTCCGGATACAGCGACTTGTTGGGCCAGTAGTCCGGATATGGTGCCATTGAGCACGCCAGCAGCCAGAGAATCATGGAACCTCCAGCCGGGTAACGAGGATATCGGAGGCACGAAGACGCACCTCATTGTTGTCGCTTCCGACCCGTTTCCCATTCCAAGTCAGTACATCGGGAACCACAGCCACACTTTCGCTCATCCGAGCCACAGACAATGTGGCTCCGGCAATGTCGACCCAATCGACCTGAGACCAAACTCCAGCCATGTCTTCGGGTTGCATGATGAACTCACCATCATCGGCCGCTGTACATGCCACCTCAGCAAGTACATTCCATGTGGCGCCATCGACACCGACACAGACCCCTTCGTCACAAGTGAATCCGTCTCCACAATCTGCGGCACACCCACATGCACTCTCTACACCCACGCCGTGAAGACGTACAACAATGGTGACCTTTCCACCTTGTCGACCAGCCTCCCATCCAACGGTCATCGGGGTTGAGAATGGGCCGGGATATCGGACGTCGTCATCCTCGCCAGTCCACTCCCCTCCTCGGGTGTACCCATGGTTTGGTGCTCGCACCGGTGCCCCGCCAATGGTGACGTTTTCCAGATCTGGCGGCAACTGAATCCAACCATCGTTGAATGGATAAGGAATCGCCCCAACCGTGGACTCCGATGGCGGAACAGTGCCCGGAAAGCTGACGGCCCACAAGGCGCCAGGCGTCCATGTGTCTGGCAGGTCCGGGTGTTCCTGAATCAGTGGCATGAGCTTGTTTCCATAGCCGACATACCAACTCTCACCCGCCGGTCTTGGATGCACAGATGGATCCCGTTCCAGGGTCACCCCAGCCTGGCCTGGTGTGGCCAACAGCACCTTGTCTCCCACATCCACATACTCGACAGCAGCGTCCCCACCCGGGGGCCGAACAGCGCAACTTCCCACTTGAGTTGGTCCTGGGCTCAAGAAAGGGGAAATGCGGTCAAAGGCTGTACTTGCCGGGTATCCAAAGCTTGCCGAGCCGACCACGAATCCCATGCCATCGGCCCGTGGCTCATCACCAAACAAACCGGTCAATCCATACCCCAAGTTCGAACCCCACAGCCGATACCGCGCCACTTCAATCCGACCGACCATGGGGGATGGCAACGCCTCGATGGCAGAGAGATCCGTCCCCGCACCATGCAGGGTCACAGCGTAGTCATCCGTGGGTCGACCACAAGCAGCCAAAAGCCATAGCCAAATCATCTCACCACCCCGTCCCGATGCCCACGTATACACGCAAGGTGGGCTCTTCGATCTCGCCCGACAATTCTGTGGCTGCATCCCGTGCGACCGACGACTGAATCAAGTCCGCATTCACGTCGCCATAGCCCGCGGTACGCTGCAATCCATAGGCCACGCGAACGAATGAATCCCAATCAAAGTCATTCCAAATGAAACTTCGAATACGCAGTTCGGCACCCACATCGCTGAGTACATAGTGGGGTTCATCCACCGGACTGTTCTTCGATGAGTAATCGGAGAATGGGACCTCTCGGCGCACCCGGCCCTTTCCGGAGTCCGGCACCACGCTGTAGCCCTCAACGTGACTGTCACCCTCCACACGGTAGGACCACAGATTCCCCATGGATCCGAAGAACTGCAAATACATCGACTCGGTGTAGATGGGCCCCATCTTCAAGTTCATATTTCGGGTCAGGGGAAACCGATAAGCCGCATTCGCAATGAGCATGGTCTCGCCCGTCAGACTGTAGCCCTCGTAGCCAGAAAACTGAACATTGTTCC
>Ga0315320_10000859_pt1 | contig 25078 bp, 16 predicted proteins | sample M140m21515metaG_FD_203458 | JGI IMG/M metagenome (GOLD analysis project Ga0315320, IMG submission 203458) | Ammonia-oxidizing marine archaeal communities from Monterey Bay, California, United States - M1 40m 21515 | ecosystem: Environmental > Aquatic > Marine > Coastal | place: USA: California... | reverse complement strand
TAAAGGAGTTGAACCGAATACCCGGAACCAGGGCCAGCTTGTCGGTCCCGTCCAATGGTTTCACCCACGCTTCCATGAAAGGGGTGAGGCTCCAAGCGGTGCCCTCGAATTGGGAAGAAAAATCGTCTCGTTCGGCGAGCGGATCCGTCTCTGCGATGTAATCGGGCGAGAATGGGAGATCGATTTGGACCCGGTAGGGACCGCCGAGCATGTCGACTCCTGGCCGAAGCGTCAACCAGTCATCGGCACTCCAAAGCAAGTCACTCCGAAGTTCAAAGAGCCAGCTTTTTTGGATGAACTTGAAAGAGTTGCCGACACCAAAACCGATCTCGTCGTATCCGACGGAAGGTGTGACTCGCGCTGTGACATCCGGGTTGAATTGGTGGGCGTATTGGGTGATGATTCGGTGCGCGCCATAGTGGACATCGGCATCGCCCTGTGTATCCTGATCTGTCCCTTGGGCTACGCTATCCGGACTCCCGAAATACAGCTTGTCTCCAAATCCCATGATGAGGGTTGTGAAGCGACCGTTGTCTTTCTCAAGATCGTCTACTTTGACTTGGTAATCCCACCAGTATGGTTTGACGGTAAATCCAGAATCTTTGGTAAACAGGGGGATAAAGACATCGATATAGGAGCGGCGACCTGCGGCTGTCAGTCCCCAACGGCCCTCCTCACCGACACGGCCCTGGACGACAGCGGAGGAGTCCAACAAATCCACTGAGACTTCGGCGCGAAACTGCTCTGGATAGGTGGAGCTGGTGTTGATGTTGATCACACCGCCTGTTGAACGCCCGTATTCGACGCCGTACCCACCCGGTAGATAGTCCACGCTGCCCACGAGATCTTCATTGATAATCGAGACCAAGCCGCCCAGGTGGTAGATGAGCGGAACACGAATGCCGTCGACGTAGAAGGCGGTGTCCTCCGGGTTTGAACCCCGAACGACAACAAGACCTGTACCGAAGGCTGCTCGGGCTGCTCCCGGCAAATTTTGAATCACCCGAACGGGATCACCAAAGGTTCCCGGAATCCGTGTGATTTCTTTTACGGTGATGGTACGTCGCGAGATGTCGGGTTCGGGACGGTCTGCCTCGACCACCATATCTTCGTCAGTGGATGTAATGGGGCGAAGCCAAAGCTTGAGCGTGGTGACTTTGCTGGGATCAACACGAACGTCCTCGGTGGTTTCGTCGTAGCCGGGAGCATCGGCTTGAATGTAGGCGATGCCCTGAGGGAGACCTTTGAACTCGAACCGTCCATCGTCATCGGTTGTGCCCTCAAACCGGACTCCCTGAACCATGACGGTGATATTGACACCGGCAACCTTAGAGCGCTCACCCATTCGCCGAATGGTGCCTTCCAAGTTGACCGGAAGGTCGGAAGCCTTCACGGCCTCTTCGTCGAGCACAAAATTGTAGTCGAACTCGATCACAACGCCGAGGGGGCCGTCGGCATTTTCAGCGGGTGTGAATTGGGTTTCGAGTAAGGCCCTACTGGCGGACTCATCGAATCCGTGGCCGGCGGGTCTCAAGACGTCCACCCGTTGGACCACACCTGCGGCGTCGATTTCTACAGCCATCCCCACGGTGGCCTCGAGCCCCTGTGCTCGGGCGCCGGCGGGGTAGGTTGCCTCTACAAAGGCTTTCACGGCTGGAACCTTTGTGATCGGCAACTCTTCGGGTTGCTCCACGGGTCGATCCGGTCGGCCACCGACTTCCTGCGACCAGGCGGGCGTCGCCAAGGCGAGTAGGGTGCTGACGGATACGTATGTGTAGAAGTTGCCCATTCGGCAGAGAACGTATCATCACAGGCCGGCAGTGTCTGCGGTCAATCACACGAAGGGCTTGATTCGAAACAAACAACGCGACCCCGCTTTAAAACAAGGCCGCGTTGTTGATTTGGAGGCGACGACCGGATTCGAACCGGTGAATGGAGGTTTTGCAAACCTCTGGCTTACCACTTGCCTACGTCGCCAGCGGTCCACTGCTATGCAGCAGCGCGTCTTCGGTCAAGCCCGGAGTTGTAGGAGAGCTTGATCGATCACGTGCGCACCCCCGCGCAAAATGTCCTCTTCCCAGGATGGGTTGGTGGGCCGAAAGGCATTCAGTAGTCCATTTTTGGCAGATTCAATGGGACCGCCCCAGTGGTGGGTTTGATTTTCTGTTCGAAGGGCTTGGATGACTTTTAGTCCGGGTAGGGTTCCAAATTCACAGGTGATGACATCCACACGTTTACCGAGAAGTCGTTGGACGGCTTCTGGGAGACCCCCACGAATTTTATAGGCAACCCCGTGATCTGCGCTCCAGGGTTGAACGCGGTCACCGAAATTTTCGCGGAGCCGAAGATGATCGGCGCTGCCCGCTTCTGTGTCGATCAGGAGTGCGTACGTTCCGCTCTTTCCAAGTCCTGTATGAAAGTCGATATGAACGATGCGGTCGGCTCCATCCAACAAGTCTGGCAAGTGTGCAAGCATCAACTCTGCGCTTCGTTCCAGTTGGGAGCCCCCAAAGAACAGGCCCTTTGGGAAATCATATTGTCCGCCGACTACGGCGGTTTTTAGGGTGTTGTATCCGCGCAATGCAATTTGAAATATCGTTCGAAGCATCATGAACTCCACGCCGCCGCTGGGGTGGGTAGGGTTCAGCAGATTGTTGAGTTTTTGATACCCATCGGAAGAGCCGCTGTAGGCGTCACTGGTACCCAAAAAGTTGCGATTCAGGTCCACATTGTTTTCATTCACCCGGCGAATATTGGCCATACCGTACGGGTTGAGCACGTGGAGCATCACAATACGGATGTCTTCCGGAAGTTCTTGTTGCAGCATTTGTAGTTGAATCGCACTTCCAGCAAAGCCTTCCACTCCGTGCAGTCCGCTGGAGATAACCAGTGCTCGTGGGCCGGCTCCAAAGACGGCCACATCGATGGTGAGGCCCTCTTCTTGATCGGCTTCCGGTGTCATCACTTGCCAAGAGGACAGCACGCCATTGCGCTGAGCGGTCATGGTTCGGAAGGCGGAACGGGCGTCGGCGTAAGAGGAGTGGAACATGGTTCAGGCATAACGCGCTGCTTGGGCGGTTAGGACTCCGGTATGGAGCGCTTGTCCGTCACCATTATCGCGTGCAATGAAGCCGATCGGATCGGCCGTGCCATTGAGAGTGTGTCCTTTGCCGATGAGGTGTTGGTGGTCGATAGCGGTTCAACGGACGCCACCGTGGCGATCGCGCAGGGCTTGGGTGCCCGTGTGATCGAAACGGACTGGCCCGGCTATCGGGAACAGAAAAATCGAGCGGCTTTATGGGCCAAGAATGACTGGGTTTTGGGCATCGATGCCGATGAATGGGTGGGCCCGGATCTCGCTCGTTCAATTCAGTCTGCACTCCTGGCTCCAGTCGCCAGTGGGTTTAAGGTGGATAGACTCGGGTTTTGGATGGGCTCGCCCATTCACCATGGTACGTGGCGGCCCGATCGGGCGATTCGGCTATTTGATCGTCGTAAAGGTCAGTGGACGGGCGGGGCCGTTCATGAGCGGGTGGCTGTGGAGGGAGCGACGGAACGATTGGACGGCGACCTCATGCACGATCCCTATCGCAACCTTTCAGAGCAGCTGCTGAGTATTGACCGTTACGCAAAACTGTTTGTGGAGGACGCGAAGGCATCGGGGCGCAGTGCTCGAGTGTCGGATGTGATTCTTCGTCCAGTGCTTCATTTCGTGAAGGCATTGCTGGTTCGGGGCGGTGTTCGCGATGGAGTTCGTGGCTGGTGCTTGGCGGGGCTGGGTGCTGCCGGGGTCATGCTGAAGTGGGGCTTGCTGTATCTGGAGGAGCGGGCCCCGTGAAGATCGGTCTGGCTGTTCGCCGTTTTGGCCCTGTGGGAGGGATGGAGGCCGTGGCCTTCGGTTTTTCTCGTTGGCTGGTGTCTCAGGGGCACGAGGTCTCATTGTGGTCGGCGGATTTGTCGTCAAATCCGAAAGGAATGCAGGTTCATAAGCTTTCGGTATACGGTCGGGGTGTGATCTGGAAGGCGCATAGTTTGAGGCGTGCTCTGCGGACGGTCCCTGTCGAGCAGTACGATGGTTTTGTACATTTTGAGCGTGGGGGGCATGGGGGTACGTATCGGGCGGGTGCGGGGTGTCATGCCTCGTGGGTGTCCCGCCGTGGGCCACGAATGGGGGATGGCTGGCTGACCGATATTGATCGGCAGACCATGCACGATGTGAAACGGGTGGTGGTGAACAGTGAGATGGTGCAGGCCGAGATTGTGCAGCAATACGGTGTCCCCATTGAGCGGGTCCGACTCGTCAGAAATGGCGTTGATTTGGCCCGATTCCGGCCCGGTCAAAAAGCGAATCAACCCACCATCTTATTTCCCGGTGGAGATGTTCCAAGAAAGGGGCTTCGGACAGCGCTCGAGGCTCTTTGCCATATTCCTTCTGCAGAGATGCATGTTCTTGGCCATGTGTCCGCTTCGACAAAACGCTGGGTACGACAGTTGGGTGTTTTGGAACGGGTCAAGTTCATCGGGCGGGTTCCAGATCCGGAGAAGTACATGGCTTCTGCGCATGTGCTGGTGTTGCCCACTCGCTATGATCCATCGTCCAACGCGGTGCTTGAGGCGATGGCTTGTGGGGTTCCTGTGGTGACCACTGAGTATGATGGTTCAGCGGAGTTGCTGCCCCATTCATGGATGGCGATTGCGGATCCGACGGATGCAAAAGCATGTGCTGAGGTGTTGGTGGCTGTGATGAATGAAAAGAAGCTGGGGGCGACGTGTCGCGCGGTCGCCGAAACGCATGATCAGGCGGAGAGCTTTGCGCACCTATTGGCAGCCAGCACCGAGGGTTCGGCGTGAATCGGACCCGGCGAGGTGGGGTCACCCTGATTGCATCGGTTGCACTCGGAGTTGCGCTCGTGTGGGCCGGCTTGGTTTACAAAGATGTGATTCATGACGAGCCGGGAGAACATGTGTCTGCGGAGCACATCCGTTCTGTGATCGCACAGGAATCGCCTGTGATGTTTCGCGACGGTAAGACACGGATTGGTGTTTTTTTTGCGCGTGAGCACCGAGAGTATGTTCCCTTTGAAGAGATTCCAAAGGCTTGGGTTACCGCCATTGTGGCTGCAGAAGACAAGCGGTTTTGGGATCATGGGGGCGTTGACTTCGGTGGGATTCTTCGCGCCATGGTGCGAAATGTACGTGCTGGACGCATGGTTGCCGGGGGCTCTACTCTGACCCAGCAGACGGCCAAGAACTTGTATTACCGGCCGGACCGCTCCTTGAAGAGCAAGTGGACAGAGTTGCTCAATGCGTTGCGCTTGGAGGCCCGGTATTCCAAAGAGGAAATCCTTGAGTTCTATGCCAATCAATTTCATGTGAGCAGCAATGGTCGTGGGCTGGGAATTGGGGCCCGCTATTTCTTCGATAAAACGATTGCTGAACTCGACACATTGGAGTGTGCATTTTTAGCTGGGCTGGTGAAAGCCCCGGCTCGGTACAACCCTTTTGTGGGTCAGACTGCTGAGGACCGTGGCAAGGCGAAAAAGCGTGCGATGCGCAGGACCCGCTACGTGTTGGACCGCATGTTGGATGAGGGGATTCTGACTCCGGCCGTTCACACGGATCTCATCCATCAAGAGTTGGTGTTTCAGAAGGGGCGTTTTCAGTACGAAAGCAATGTTGTGCTGGATGAAGTCGAAAGCCGGTTGAGTCAAGCCCCGTTTCCTTCACTGTTCAGTGAACTGGACATCGACAACCCCTCGACCGCTGGAATCTCCATCGTCACCACTCTTGACGAAGCGGTTCAGCGTGGGTCGACGTATGCGCTGTGGCATCACCTCTCCGATGTGGGACCCTCATTGGAAGGCAATGGCCTGGCAGGGTTTCGGCTTGCCGATTCGGAGGCCCCACGTTTTGACCCCAGCCGTACCATGGCTGCCCGCACGTTTCATGCGGCGAAAATCGCCCAGTCCGAACCCTTAAGCTTGCAGCTGCCCAGTGGCGTTTGTGAGGTTGATACGCGTGCACTTCAGCGTGCAGCGGACATTGTGGCCCGCTCTGAGGCGGGTAATTTGTGGGCACGGGGAGGAGAAAAGGAGCGGTCTCAACTCCGGAACATGCTGACTTCGGGTACGCCGGTCATGGCCAGCGTGCGGGTCTCTGGTGAACAGCCCATCTGTGACCTGGAGCAGCGTCCCGTCCTTCAGGGAGCGGTCATGGTGCTTGAGAATGGGCGTATTCGGGCCATGGTGGGTGGAAACGACAACCGAAATTTCAATCGGGCCATTACTGCGCGGCGTCAACTCGGCAGTATTTGGAAACCGGTGTTGTACAACGCAGCCATGCAGCTTGGCTGGACGCCCACCGATGTCATCGACAACCGAAGCAATGTGTTTCATTTTGAGGGGACCTGGTACTACCCGCGGGCAGACCACGACAATGTCGACTGGACCAGTCTGGCCTGGCTTGGAACACGAAGCGAAAACTTGGGCAGTATTTGGTTGATGACTCATCTCACGGATCATCTTGGGCCCCAGCAGTTCCAGCGCCTGGCCGGGTCGCTTAAGTTGACCCGGGGCGAGAACGAAGAGTGGATGGAGTTTGTCCGGCGTGTGCGCGATGACGAAGGGGTGATCAGCACCAAGGCGCGACTGCCAGAAATGGCGTTTCGTGCCGCGCAGTTGGAGATGCTTGGAGACATGGGAGCGGACGATCCTGAAGCCCGTGTTCTACGAAGTTTGATGTACGGTCGCGGAATCGAAGACGAGCGAAAACGGGTACGAAAGAGTGGGCAGCGGGTACAGAGCAAGCTGGTCTCCTTGGGCCGAAGCTATCGAGCGTTGGCAGCATCAGGAACGGTGTGCTTAAAGCAGCTACAGTCGTTGGAGGCGTCCCTAGACTTGGCCGCTGAAGCGGCCGAGGTCGATGGTCTTGGTCTCGAAGACTTCCCAGAATTCACGGAGCCAGATCACCCCCAGGCCCCTGACTTTGAGGCGTTTACGGAGATTGGCATCCGTGGCGATGTGCTGGTGTGTGGTGAACCCGATGATGAAATCAGCCGGGTAGACATGGACCATTGGTGGGACTGGGTGAGGGGAGCTGTCCCTCGCCCGATAGTGCGGGACACGGTTGTGGGGGGAGAGATTCGCATGGGAACGCTCACACAACTGCATGCGTCGATGAAGCGACGCATCCTTGTGTGGGCTGCGGCCGATCCGTACGAACTGGATGTTCTTCAGTACCATCCGGATTACCGGATTTTGGTCGGTCTTCGATACATGGACAAGCTGGCCCGAACGTTTGGTGTAAAAGAACGTCTACCGCCGGTTTTGAGTATGCCGTTGGGGGCAGTGGACATCAGCATAGAAGAGGCGGCAAGCTTGTATCAGGGCTTGATGGATGGACAGACCTGGAGCTATCCAGGCGTGACGGAAGCCGGCCCCGTGGCGGCTCCAGACCACACCACCCAGTTGATTGCAGAGATTCGTGACCGGAATGGACGGGTTTTATACCGAGCCGATCCTGTGCCCAAGCCGCAGTCCGACCCTGCACCGGGCCGATTGGTGGGCGATATTCTCCGAAATGTGGTTCTGTGGGGCACCGGTCGGCGGGCCAACGGAACGATCAAGGCCAATGGCGTGATTGTGCCGGTGGCCGGGAAGACGGGCACCACAAATGGATACCGAAACGCAGCGTTCGCTGGCTTTGTTCCCCGCTTTGGGGTGGAAGGCTGGGAATGGTCGGACGGGTACACGCTGGTCACTTACGTGGGCTACGATGACAACCGGCCCATGCGTCGGAAGAGTGTGAAGGTTCAGGGAAGTAACGGGGCATTGCCCGTTTGGATCGGTACCGCGCAGGCCATGGCGGAAGCCGGCCTTCTTGGCGAACCTCCTGAAGAGTCATGGTCCAGACTCAGTGTGGAGAATGGATATTCGGTGTTGCCTGTTGCCGAAGGGACGGGCTTGGTTCTGGAGTATGAACCCGATGAAATCATGCGTACGGTCCTAATTGAGGGTTCGGATCGGGCGCGTCGGCGTTTTGCGCCTGTCGGTATGGCCGTGCCCAAAGCCATGGATCTCGTCAAAGTACACGGAGGCTCGTCCAGTGAGTCCCCTGAGGCCGCTGAGCTTGAGGATTGGCTGGGAGAAGACCCCGCCAGTGTTTGGCAGCAAATCGAGGCTTCCATCCCGCTTCCGGCGGAGGTCGTGATAGAGGGAACCCCATGAAATGGTCTCTGCTTCTCATGATGATGATGATGTCGGCCTGTGTGGTGCGGCAGTATGGTGGTGGTGCGGTCACTGGAGGTGGGGCGAGCACGCAAGTCGAACCCGTGGACTTCAGTGCTGTGGAGAGTCGACTTGAAGAGTTGATCGCCGCGGAAACAGAAAATGTCGACCGACGAGATCGCCTCGAGGCCGCGTGGGAGCTGTGCCAAAAAACCAAGACCCAGCGACCGGACGCACAGCATCTGGTTCATCGCTACTTGCTCCGTATCGTGGAAGTGGAAAAGCGAGTCATCGATGCTGGTACGGATGCGCTTGCCGCCCCTGGGCAACAGACCTTTGTGCCCATTGCTGCCATTCAGGCAGAGAGAATTGCCGGTACAGATGCGCCCGCAGCGGTTGTGGCTACTGGCCGTCAGCGAATCGTTCCGCCCGATGCTGGAGCGCCGGCCGTCATGTCTGCTGCCCGCGAACGTATGGGCAGTGGAGACTTGGAAGGCGCACTGTCTCAACTCGACGTTTGTACGGGGCAGCCCTGCGGTGCGGCCACCATTACGTTGTGGCGAGAAGTACGCGATAGATTGGTGTACCAAGGGCGTGAGCATGCCGGTCAACAGTTTATCGATGCTCGTTCCTTGAGTGAGCCCGCGGCTCGTCGGGATGCCTACCAAGCGATTGTGAACGATCTGGCCTCGTTGCAGGAACGGTTTCCGGACTCTCGCTACACAGAGGGGGTCGCCTCCAGTATTGCAACGGTAACGGCGGCACTTACAGAAGAAGGAACCTAACCCATGAAGATTCGTTTCATCCTGTTTATGACGGCGCTGTTTTGCGTTCCTTCCGATGCGTTTTCGAAGAAGAAAGAGGCGACAGCATTCAGTCGTCCCAAGGTTTCTCGTGCCGCACCACCGCAGCTAAAACAGGAACTGACCACCTACTGGACCCAGTGTACCGGTGGAAATGGCGAATCGTGCATGGTTTTGGGGGAGGCATACGAAACCGGTCGCGGACTCGATAAGAACAACCGGTACGCGGCAGATCTGTACCAGCGCGGCTGTGAAATCGGACTTTCAAAGGGGTGCTACCGCGCAGGCATGCGTCACTACAAGGGCTTTGATGGTGAATCAAGCAAGCCCAAGGCAGTTGCTTTTTTCGAGAAGACCTGCGAGATGGAACATGTTTCTGGCTGCACGAATCTGGCCATGATGCTGATGGATGGAGACGGTACAGAGGTCGATCCCAAACGGGCGCTGGCCGTGTACAAGGATGCCTGTGAGCGTCAACATGGGAAAGCGTGTGTACAGATGGGGGTCGCCTTGGAAAAAGGGGTGCTTGGAGAACCTGATCCGGGCCGTGCGCTTCGGGTGTATGGGACCGGCTGTGACCAAGGAGCCCTGGAGGGTTGTTACCGCGGCGGTGCGTTGGCATTGTCCGGAAAGGCGGGAAGTCAGGACTTCGTGGCCGCCGTTGGTTGGTTTGAGCGGGCATGTTCGTCCGACCACGCGAACTCTTGCTATGCGCTTGGGATGCTCTACCACAAGGGTATGGGTGTTCGGAACAGCCTGGAAGAAGCCCGCGATCTGTACGACAAGTCATGCCGGTTGGGCCTAAAGAAGGCCTGTATCAAAAAGCAGAACATGTACTAATCGACGCGGCAGGCTGCTGAGATTACCGGTGCACACCAGCATCGGAGTGTGAACCATGAAGCGTCGCGAATTTCTCGGTAAGGTCGGAACCTCTTTGGCCAGTGTTGCGGCCGGTGGAGCCGTGGTGACAGCGTGTGGCGGAAATCAAGCCACTACAGCCAATGAAGGCGCGCCTGCAGTCCACACCCAAAAGAAGATTCGCTGGCGTCTTGCGAGCTCTTTCCCACGTTCGCTGGATACCATTTTTGGTGCTGCTGAGTTCATGTCCGAACGCGTCAAAGCGATGACTGATGGCAATTTTGATATTCGGGTATATCCGGGGGGAGAGCTGGTTCCGGGTCTTCAAGTTCTTGATGCTGTGCAAAACGAGACGGTTCAGCTTGGCCAAACCTGCAGCTACTACTACACGGGCAAGAACCCTGTCCTTGCGTTTGACACCTGCGTTCCATTTGGATTGACGGCACGCCAACAGCAAGCCTGGCTTGGTGAGGGTGGTGGTGGAGCGTTGATGGCCACCGTTTTCAGTGACTTCGGTATTCGCTCGTTTCCGTCTGGAAACACCGGTGCCCAAATGGGTGGCTGGTTCAAGGAGGAGTTGTCAGGACTCGATGGCCTGAAGGGTCTGAAAATGCGCATCCCCGGTTTGGGGGGAGACGTGATGAGTGCACTTGGGGCTTCAGTACAAGTCATAGCAGGTGGTGAGATCTACCCCGCTCTCGAGCGGGGAGCGATCGACGCCACCGAGTGGGTGGGGCCTTACGATGATGAGAAGCTCGGCTTTTATAAGGTGGCCAAAAACTACTACTACCCAGGATGGTGGGAGCCGGGCCCCAGCATGAGCATTTACATCGGAGAGAAGGCATGGGCGTCATTGCCCGTCACCTACCAAGAAATTCTCAAATCAGCGATTCATGAGGCGGGCCTTGAGATGCAGCGTCGCTATGACGCCCGAAACCCGGCGGCCCTGCAGCGGATCCTCAGCCAAGGCGTGACCCTCCGTCCATTCTCGGATGACTTGCTTGCCGGTGCACTCGAGGCATCCATCCAGATTCTGGAGGACAATGCGGCCAAGGATGAAGGCTATGCCACCGTGTACAAGCACTGGAAAAATACCCGATCAGAGCAATTCAAGTTCTTTTCCACCGCGGAGCTGGCCTACGCCAAGTTCGCCTATCCACGTGGCTAATTACCTGTGGAGTAGACGGGTGATGTGAACCCGTCCCAGATGGTTGTCGATACCGGACATTCGTCGGGTCATCGCCCACCACTGCTGGGCCCGCGACCACCGGCAACCCATCCACAGCCACCGAATCAACCGGCGGTCGCCATACTGCCGCTCCCCGAATGGCCGCCACGGATAAATGGCTGGCCGCCTAACTGGGCTTGGGCGGTCCTCTGCGTCTCCGCCGCCTTCTGTTTCGTTTCTTTTTGGCACCACCCTTGGCGTCTGACTTTGGCTTTTCACTCGCCCCGCGAGCCGCCTTTTCTTCGGCACGCCGAGCCGCCTTGGCCCGCTGAATCTCTTCTTGTGCGGTCAAACGCCCGTTTTGTGCTTCTTGTTCTTCCCGTTTTCGTTGCTTTTTCTGTTGATATGCACTGAGGGGTCGGTCGCTGGCTTCGGCCGCAGAAGCTTGTATTTCTGCGATGACGCTGTTCACATCGACCCGCTGGCGTTTGCGTTGAAACCGTCCGGTGAGCTCGGAGTCCGGGTGAAGCTGTCCTTGTCGGTACAGGTTCCAGATTTCTCGTCCGTATTCGGTTTTTCGCAGCTGGGGTGCGAACCGACCCAGGTAGTTTTTGAGGTTCTTCACATCACGGAGGAAGATGCGTTCACTGTTTTGGTTGTGCGCAGCATCGGTTGTCTGCGGCAAGTCGATGATGACTGGCCCATCGGCAGCCATGAGAATGTTGTACTCGGACAAGTCTCCGTGCACCATCCCCGCACACAAGATGCGTACCACCTGACGGATCAAGTGCTTGTGGACGCGGGCGGCCTCGTCGGCGGTCATCTTGATGTCCCAGAGTCGAGGGGCTGGCTGCCCGTCTTGGTCTGTGATCATTTCCATCAGCAATACATTTTCGCTGTAGTGCATGGGGGTTGGAACCCGGACACCCGCATCATGAAGTCGGTACAGTGCGCTGACCTCAGAGTTTTGCCATTGGGCTTCGAGCAGGGCCTTTCCGTATCGGCTCCCTTTAGACATTGCGCGTTGCTGTCGCGAGTTTCGGACGGTTCGGCCTTCGGCGTAGTCTGCCCGCTGGCGGAAGCTTCTGTTTTTCGCATCCTTGTACACTTTGGCAACACAGATCGTGTCACGGGCACGAACGACGTACACAGCGGCTTCTTTACCGCTCATGAGCGGGCGGATCACCTCATGGATGATTCCGTCGTCAAATAGTGGGAGAAGGGGTTCCGGGATGTGCATAGCTGTGTTGTGTTGGCCACATCGGCAGTTGGTGCAATGAATGCTTGTCGAAAGAGGGGATACCTTTATCGTCTTCGGTCGAGTGTATCCGCTTTGAGGGTGAGTTTAGTCCAACGCCCAGGTGACCAACTCTGGAAATGCGATGACCAGCCCGAGGGCCAGAACCTGAATCAAGATGAAGGGGATGGCCCCTTTGTAGATTTGTGTGGTCGGTATCTCTTTGGGGGTCACCCCGCGCAGATAAAAGAGACTGAACCCAAACGGGGGGGTGAGGAAACTCGTTTGAAGGTTCATTCCGATCATGACACCGAACCAGACCAAATCAATTCCGAGAATGCGTGCAGCGGGCACCAGGAGCGGCAGAATGATGAATGCAATCTCGAAGAAATCGATGAAGAAGCCAAGAATGAAGATGGTGAGGTTGGCCACGACCAAAAGCCCTATCTTCCCGCCCGGTAGGTTGGTCAAGAGGTCTTCGATCCAGATGTCTCCATAGAGACCCCGAAAGACGAGAGCGAAGGCGGTGGACCCGATGAGCAAGAACATGACCATGGAGGTCAGGCGTGTGGTTTCACCCATGGCGCCTTCGAGGGCTTCACGGTTCATGCGTTTGTTCACCTTGGCCAAGATCATGGCACCCACAGCCCCCAGGGCCCCCGCTTCTGTGGGTGTGGCGATTCCCACAAAAATACTCCCCAGCACGAGCAAAATGAGAACGAGGGGGGGGACCATTACAAACATGACCCGCTTTAGGAGGGCCATCCCATGCTCACTTCGGGCTTCTTTCGGGAGTGCCGGGGCTGCATCCGGTTTGATGTATGCGACGGCAAGAACAAATACCGCGAACATGCTGGCCAGCATGATGCCGGGTACCAACGAACCAATAAACAGATCGCCAACACTGATTCCGAGTTGGTCAGCCAACACAATCAAGACCACACTGGGGGGAATGATTTGCCCCAGGGTTCCAGAGGCGGCAATGACCCCCGTACTCAGCCATGGGGCGTAGCCATACCGTTGCATGACAGGCAAGGAAATGAGTCCCATGGCCACCACGCTGGCACCGACCACCCCGGTGGCTGCAGCCAAGAGTGCGCCGACGAACACCACGGCTAGGGCCAACCCGCCCCGCATTCCCCCGAACAGTGCACCGATGGTGGTCAGAAGGTCTTCCGCCAGTTTTGACTTCTCGAGCATGGTTCCCATGAAGATGAAGAACGGGACGGCGAGCAGCACGTAGTTCGACATGATCCCGAAGACCCGTTCGGGAAAGGCATACAAGAGCGTCCATTCGAAGATCCCCATCGAGATACCGATGGCTGAGAAAATAAGTGCGGTACCCCCCAATGAAAATGCGACCGGATAGCCCGAAAAGATCAACAGAAACGCAAAGCCGAACATCATCGGCCCAAGAAGGTCCGGGTTCATGTTGGCGTCTCCCGTAGGGTGCGAATGCGTTTGATTAATTCGCTCATGCCTTGAAGAAGCAAGAGACCAAAGCACAGCAGCATGGCTGTCTTGAGGGGGTAGCGGGGGAGGCCACCGGGATCCGGTGACACTTCCCATACCGACCATGAGTTTCGAACGGTGGGCCAGCACATGAAGAGTCCAAAAATACAGAATGGAATCAAAAAGAGAAGACCGCCTGCGAGGTCGAGCCGTGCCTGGGCCCGCTTGCTGAGCTGTCCATAGAGCACGTCAACGCGAACGTGTTGGTCACGCTGTAGGGTGTGTGCTGCGCCGAGCAAAAAAATCAAGCTGAAGAGATACCACTGCAGTTCGATATATGCGTTCGAGCTCAGGTTGATGCCGGTAAATTTACCGGTGTATCGGGCCACTGCATTGAAGGCACCAAGAAGGACCATGGCCAATGTGAGCCATCCGACCAAGCGTCCCATGCGATCAGAGAAAGCATCCATTCTGTCGCTGAATCGGTACAATGCGTTCACGGTATGGTTCCTCGAAAGTTCTGCTATCCCGTGGGAGGCGTGGCCGTTGTTAACGATCTTGGCTGGAATGGTAGCAGTGATCGAGTTGGGGTTTGCTGGTGCTGTTTATGTAAGTGTGGCTGCGCCCGAGCGTGCGCCGTGCCGGTTGGCTGAAGTGCCCTTGCGATGGCGATTGGTTGCCCTTGGGTCATGGAGTGTCGTTGCGGGTGCGCTGCTTCAGTTGGCCGGAGTGTACTCGGGTCTGCGTTGACAGCTTCGGGCCCTCGGTTAGATGCCCGATGCTCGACCCTCAGGGTTGTGCGCTCGGATGTGCTGGCTTGGTAGCTCAGATGGTTAGAGCACACGGTTCATACCCGTGGTGTCGGCGGTTCAATTCCGCCCCAAGCCACCATCCAAGGCGCATGTTTTTGTCTCAGCGGCGTTCGCCCAGAAACAAAAATACGGCGCCAGCGTTGTCGCCGGCAGTGTCGTCGCCGGGCGCTCCGATAAGAATATCATCCAAGCCATCGCCATTTACATCGGATCCACCGGCGACGGAGCGTCCCAGCCAATCTCCTGTGTTGGCGCCCACAAACTGGGTCATGCTGTCATTGAGATGCATCGTTCCATCGGTATCGCCCGCCACCAGGTACACCACACCGGCACCTCCGTGTGCACGGTCTGCTCCGATAAGAATCTCCCGCATGCCATCGCCATCGGTGTCACCCGCGCCAGCGATAGAGATTCCGGCTCGTCCTGCGCCCTCTACCCCCAGCAGTCGGCTGTGGGCTGCACTGAGGGAGCCGCTGTAAGTCGCCGGTCCATGCACCACATAGACGGCGCCAACATCCGGAGAATCAAGGTCCAGATCCGGGGCGCCCACGATCATGTCAGGAAGGCCATCCCCATTGAGGTCCCCCCCGCTGGCAAGGGTGGTTCCTGCATGGCTATTGGCCTGCTCACCTACATGAATACCGTCCGCATCATCCAAGAACCAGTCACGAATAATGGGCCCGTTGAGTACATAGACGGCGCCCGCATCAACGAGTACTTCTACATCCTCACTCCCCAACCCAGGGCGCGCGGACTCCGCAAACGGCGCGCTGATCACCAAGTCGTCGAAGCCATCACCATTGAGGTCTCCGGGAGCCAGGACCGCAGTTCCCGCCGCATCTTCGGGTCCAGCGGCGCCCAACCGTTGGCCTTCCGAGCCATCGGACAGCTCCCCGCTCCATGGGCCCGCAATAACGAGGACGGTTCCCGCCCCAGTTCCTCGCATACTGTCAGCGGACAGTCCAAACACAAGCTCGGGATTGCCATCACCGTCTTGGTCTCCGAGGATAGTGGCTGCGCCCACCCCGTGGTTGGTCACAGTCCCACGGAACACATTTGTGCTGAGGTCAATGTCCATGCCGCCCGACGATATCGGTCCAGCGAATAGGTGAAGAGCTCCCGCATTGGGCTCCCCCTCTACAACAACGAGTTCGACTTCGGGGGGATCACTGGGTGGATCGATGTCCTCGGCGCCCGTATCGACGACTCCTGAGTCCATGAGACCGCTGTCTTCGGACGGAGTCTCAGGACTTGCGGTGTCTGCGGGCACAATGACTTCATAGGTTGTCGAGGGCCCATGGCCGCGCAGATTGGCGATCAGAAATTCGGTGGTTCCATCTCCATCGATGTCCCCCAAACCTTGAACGTGGTCGCCCACCTGTCCACCCATGCTATTGCCATGAATTGTGGAGCCATCGGACAAACTCTGTACTCCCTCTCTATCCGCGTCCATCAGGGTGGCACCGCCGGCATTCACGTGATCGGTGGTATCGAAACGGGGCACGCCAATCAAGACCTGCTGGGTCCCATCGCCCGAGACGTCGCCGACGAAGGCCACAGACTCACCGGCCGCCACATCGAAGGTGTGTCCCACAAACCGAGTCGTAGACCGTTCGGTTCCAACCTCACCAATCAGCCCACATGCACCAAGCGAGCCATCACAGTCATTGTCGATGCCATCACCACACACTTCCTCGGCAAGGGGATAGGCGAGTGCTTCCTCATCGTTGCAGTCTGTGCCGCCTGGCCCACCTGGAAACCCATCCCCGTCTCGGTCATCATCCGCATCGCCAGCGCAGTCCGAATCAACGCCGTCATACCAAACCTCTGTGGCTGCCGGATTGGCACCCGGGTTGGTATCATCGCAATCGGTACCATCTTCGACCATTCCGTCGGGGGCGTTGCATGCTTCACTGGATTCGGATGGGTCGCCAAACCCATCGCCATCGGCATCTCGGAAAAAAGTGCCTGGATTGGTGGCATCCTCTTCATCGATTCGACTGTCACAGTCGTTGTCGATGCCGTCGCACAACTCGTCAGCACCCGGGTACACCGCGCTGTTGTTGTCGTCGCAGTCATCGGCCGCAACAACACCATCGCCATCACGGTCATTCGTTGTGCTACCACTGGCGCCATCACCCGTGTCGTCGGCACTTGCTATAGACACACAGACGCCGTCGACATTTTTGGTGTCGGGGCCGCACTCAACCTTGCCACCACATCCGGCGGATAGGAACAGGAAGGGGAGTAGGGTTCGGGTCACAGTAGGCTCTCCTCAGTATTTCTGCCTGGGAGCATACCGCATGTGGGCTCAAGACCGGTGCTTTTGTGTCGGATTTGCGACACCAAGGGGTTGGGAGTGACGTTTGGGTGACGCGGCTTGGAAATGAGGTTTGCCCATTGTATTGAGCAGCTTGTTCAAGGTTCATGGTCGGCGCACAGCCGGCCGCAGAAAAGTCATTTGCATCTTCGTGCACACACTCTTGGAAGGACAAAATGTTCCACTCTCCACGTACTCTCACCACCATCGCCATCCTCGCCTCCCTCAGTGGGTGCGCAAAAGAGGAGACTTCTTCGCTCCCTCTTGATGGCGATGCCGTCACCATGGAGTGGGACAAGGGCGATACCTTTCACTTGGCTGCTTCCTACCGTCGGACCAATGCCAAAACCGAAGAGGGTGCAGTGAGTCTGGACGATGTGGCTGCGGGGATCGCGGTTCCTACATTCGGTGAAGACTGGTCATCGGACTTGATCTGGACCTACCAAGTGGTGGAGTCCGACTTCGTTCCGAGCCCCGGTGATGAGTTGTACCGGTTTGCAGAGACGACCAACGGCGTGGCGGCCCTTGCGGTCATCAAGGCACGATTGGAAGGCAGCCTGAACAGCGATGCCGTCATGCTGGAATCGGATCCTGTGATCTATATGGTGTTCCGCGAAGACCGAGACCGGATGGTGGGGCTCATTAGTTTCATCAATGTGGACGGTGAGCGTGAAGAGAGTGCGTACGGCGCAAGTGAACTGGACCGTTCATGGTCAACACTCAGTCAGTCGATGCTGACCGATGCCCCCACCTACTTGGCGCCTTTCTCGGCAAAATGGGGCAACGATGAGCGTGTACTCGAAAACGGATCCGCGGTAACCAGTGTGAAGGTTGATGAGGCCACCACCGATGTGTTCTACACCGATGAGATGGGTGGAGGTACTGTGGTGAGTCGCTACGAGGCCGGGCAACCGTGGCCGACCTGGACTACATCTGGCAATGTCGATGTTCGGATGCTTTCGATGGACGATGTGGATGCGCTCCGCATGGACATGGCGGGATTCGCGCCATTGCCAGACGACGAAGACTTTGATTACAGAAAGGCACTGCAGACCGCCATCGATATCGACAGCGCGCTGAGTGTGGAACTGGAAGAGCTTGCCAGTGGCACCATTGAGGCATCTGTAGAGCAAGCGTACAAGCCATGGGCCGGTGATTGGTGGTCCTTGAAGAAGGGCAACCTTGTCTGGGGCTACGATGACCGCCGGACCTTCTCCGATGAAATCAAGGAAGAAGTCGACCCGATCAAAAAAGATATGGATGGACTCTCCAAAGAGCTTCGTGAGATGGACGAAGATGCGGAGAATCGCGAAGAAAAGGTAGAGGAGTACCGCGAAAAGCAGAAAGAACTGGTGACCATCATCAAGGATTTCTACAATGGCTTGTTGGCGGATCTGGACGGTGGAAAGGTCGTGATTGCGGATGGTAAGATCAGCAACGCTGAGGCCGGTTGGGAGTATGACGTCAATGAACTCTCACCGATGGATAAGTTCGCACTGGTTCAGTACGACGACGGCAACACCCACCCAAACCCCTTCCTGATTTCAGGATGGGAAATCCTCAACTCATACAATCCTGCAGGCGAGAGCTGGTGGGGACATTGTAACGGCTGGGCCGCTGCAGCGATTCTAACGAACGAGCCGCGTGAGGCCATCGAGGTCGACCTGGGCGATGGCAAGGTGTCATTCACCACTGCGGACCTGAAAGGGCTGCTCACAGAGTCGCACTACAGCACACGAAGCCAGTTCTATGGCGAGCGATACAACGGCGAAGAAGACGACCTCAGTGACCTGACTCCGAAGGCATTCCACCAGTTGGTGAGCTTCTTCATCGATGAACTGGGCGTTCCAATGGTCTTCGATACGACGGCCAAAGAAGCGGTTTGGAACTTCCCAGCCTACGCCTACAAGATGGACATTACGGAGACCACGGACCCCAACGAGGCCACCAAAGTCAACGTGAACACATCGGATGCCGACACGCTGGCTACTGTGGACGGTATCGATGCTGAGATGGCCGCGTCCATCGTGGAGTATCGCTACAACAATGGACCATTCCAAGCGTTGGCAGACATCATTCTCATCGATGGTATCAATGAAGAAGCCTACAACGGCTTCGAAACTGCGCTGACGCTCAACCCGACGCACCGTACATTTGACGTGACGGCACGGGTCACGCTTACGACCGATGGGGTCGATGAAGATCATATTGATGGTGACGAGCCTCGAAACTTCACCGATACGTGGAAGTATTCACTTGAACTCGACGCCAATGGTCTCGTGGTCGGTGGAGAATGGAAGAACGAATCGAAGCACCCAGACTTCGCATGGATTCCCTACTACAACACAAGCCGTCGCGAGACTGGAGGCTCGGAGAATCCCTTCTTGTCCTACGGTTCACTTCTTGAGGTTGTTGGCGAAGACATCGAGCGCAGGTAGAATGGCGACATGGTTCGTCTGATCGGTTGCTGCTTGGTTTTTTGCGTGTCCGCGTGTACCGCGGGTTTGCTTCCAAAAGCCGTTGAAGACACCGGGGGGTTTGTATCTCCGGCGTCTGACGTTGTGGGTATCGTTGTAGTTCCGGCGGAGGTGATCGTGCCAGAAGGTACGGAGGTTCGCCTGCAGGCCTTGGCGCTCAACGGTGACCGCGAAAGCTTTGATATGACGGACGTGGTGGACTGGAAGAGTGGTTCCACATCGGTGGCAGAAGTCAGCAATGCCCTCGCTCGAGAGGGTACGCTTATGGGACAATCGACGGGGGTGACGACGGTACATGCGGAGTTCGACGGCATTGAGTCCTCGCCTGCATGGATTACGGTCACCGACGCGGAGTTGGTGCGACTCGGCATATCACCGACCACGGTAGCGATTGACCGGGGCAACTCCATTCAGCTGCATGCAGAGGCCACCTTCGCTGACGGTCGGTCGTCGGATGCGTCGAGTCAGGTTCGTTGGATTACTGGCGATGGTAGCGTCGTCATTCTCTCCGATGGCGGGGTGCTCGAAGCGGTAAACTATGGTGAGACCACAGTGACCATCGAATGGAACGGTGTGGAGTCTGACCCGATTTCTGTTCTCGTCACGGACGATTTGGATACTTCGGGTGTAGACCTGGTGATCGACGGCCTACACGGAAAGATTGAAGGGGGGTACCTCGAAATCGTCGCCGATGTACGAAATAATGGAACTGGAACAGCAGAGGCGTTTTGGGTGGACCTATTTGTTGATCCGGTCATTACTCCATCCTACGGAGATCTACCCAGCACCTACCATATGGTGGATTATCTGGGGCCTGGTGAGTCCACCGGTGTGACCTTTTCTACCAGTACACCCGTGAGTTCTCATTCGTTTGGAGTCTTGGTCGATTCGATGCAAGAAGTGGCGGAGACGGAGGAATACAACAACTATGCTGCGGGCGAGACCGACGGGAGCTCAACCTCAGGCGATGATGATGGGGATGGCGACTCTACATCGCCCACGAGTTTGCCCAATCTTGAGTTTTCTTTCGTCGGCGGCTTCTCCACTGAAACCACAACCGAGTTTTGGGTTGATGTACGCAACTCGGGGAGCGTGACCTCTGGGTCGTTCTACATCGACCTGTTTTTTGATTCTTCGGTGGATTCACCGCCGGGCTTGTACGAGGATGGTTCCATGTACGAGTACCGATCGGGCGTGGGTGCGGGCGAGGTGTCGTACGCCACCATTGAAATCTCAGAAGCGTGTGGAGCCTGCGGCACCTGGATCATGCTCGACGGCTATGATTTTGTTCCGGAGAGCAACGAAGACGACAATCTGGCCTGGTATGTCATGGGTGAGACGTGGACCTTACCGACTTCTCCGGACTCCGACTAGCGCCAGCACCATTGTCCACCAGGCGGCTTGGGGTAGCTGCGGTGCGTGGGCACATCCGCACCCCTTCTCACAGGGATCTTCATCGATACCTTCGTCTGCGCCACCCTCTTCCCATTCATCCGCAGTGTCTCCCACGAGCGTCGTTCCACCGCCTGATGAGACATCGCTGCCATTTTCTCCATCCACTTCATCGGTGGCGGTACTGCCGTCATCATCGGATGGCCCATCATCCGCCGAGCCATCTCCCCAGGAACCGTCGTCATCCCCCCCCGCACAAGGACTGCCGGTGTCGGAATCATCTCCGCCCGAGCCACCGCTGCTAAACCCGGTGTCCTCACCATCAATTCCCAGGCGTCCAAGGTCGAGGGTGACCACGCTGACGTGGGGCTGAAATCCCTTGTCCCACGCCACCATCAACTGATCGCCATGTCGGGCAAAGGATGGGCGGGCCGAGCCGAGGTCTCCGGTCACATTCTCCGACACTTTGATGGTTTCCATGGTTTCAAAATCATCGTTGAGTACTGCGATATAGACGTCGCCATCTCCAGCGAGGTACTGCCCACCACTCTCTTCGCCCAAAAACACCAGCAGCCAGTAGTCACCCGCTCGCATCAGGCCTTGGGGCCAGAAGTGCCGAGACAACGATGGAATGGGCTCAAAGGGGACGACTCGGTCGATGGATAGGTCACGGCGAAGCCAGTGGGCTTTGAGGCCCGGTTCCGCATTGGAAATCACGACAAACATGTCGGATTCTGCGTCGTATTTGAAGGCCCCACCCGAAATGTGTTCGCGAATGTCCAGTTCGTGCGTGGCGATCACCGTTGAGTCTGGGCCAATCTCGAAGAGGGTGGGTGTGAGTCCCATGTGATTGGTGAAGGCCACGCCTTGAAGGTGCTCCGAACAAATCACGGGCATGTCGTTGTGGGCGCGGGCCGGCTCGTCTTCTTCCACCCATCCTTCCGAAATGATGTCCCAATCGCTGGTGTATCGTGCGGCGCGCGCAGAGTTGTTGGTGACACTTAGGGAGTAGATGTGAAGGAAGCTTCCATCCGGGCACCGTTCCAACCCGTGGTCCTTGATTTCTTCATACTCGGCAAGACGGATCCGAGAGCCCATGTCGACGAACAGGTCCTCGGTCATGGGGGCCACGTTGTACCCCGGCATTCCTTCGTATTCCCAATGGTGGCCCAACCACCAGCCTCCGTCCTCGAGATTGTTGAACACCCGAACCCAATTGAGTCCTCCGACATCGGGGCCGGATGGGACTGCATCGGGTGATGCAGATACAAAAAACTCCCCTGCCATTAGGGGAGAGGAGCTGAGCGTCAGAGCAAGAAGAAGATAGTTCATGGACACATTGTAGCCCGAACTTTGCCGGTTGTTGAGCCTCGACGTGTCTATGCCATGTTTGCCGCAGCCATCGCCGCTTTTCGGCCACGGTCGGCATCGGTGTCGACTACATACAGCAGTTCTTTGTTGCGCAGATGAGAGACTTTGCCGACTTTCTTACCACTTTGATTGTGAATTCCTATCTGGGCACCGACATAGCGTTTGTAGTCGGCTTCCACGGTGTGAACCTCTCCACGGTTGGACAACACCGACTCAATGGTTTCCCGGTTTAGGTAGCCTTCGTTGTTGAAGGATACGACCACGCGTTGCACATCGAGTGCATTCACCGAAGCGATAAATGCCTCGGTGATTCTACGTTTGGAATTGAAGTCGCTCTTTTCGGTCTTGCAGTCCATTCGTTTGCGGGCAACACCGTACACTTCGGGTTCATCCCAGCGCACAAGTGTTTCCCAGATGTGGTAGTTTGAACGGTAGCTATGCTGGTTGTATGGTGGGTCGAGATAGGCCGCCCGTCCGGAGAATGAACGCGCTGCATCTTCGGCATCCATGCAGGTGGCCTCACCGGGCCCATTGTGCAATTCGGGCAGCCGGAGTTCGAGTGGCTTGTGTGCTCTTGCCGCCCATTGTTTCAGGTAGGCCATCTGAACACCCGTCGTACTGTCTACGCGGTCGGCGGCTTCCATTAAACTCACCAAGACCACCGAGCGCAGGGGCTCGTCCAAGGAGAGGGTCTCGATTCGGTTTCGGATGGCCTCCACCTTGGCGCCATTATCTGGATGAAAAAACCGGGCTTCTTCACAGTAGGTTCGCGTGAACCAACCTGGGCTTGGTTCTGTGTCCCGCAGGCTGTCGAGAACGGTTTTGGCTTGCGCATTCATCGAGTGTGCATCGGCCTCAATGTAGCAGCGAGCAATGGTGTGGGCGTATTCATTGTGGTCGTTCGACGACACCATGAAGCCCATTTTCTTCATGGCCTGACCCACCCTGCTCGTTCCACTGAACAGATCGAGGACCCGATCTCCCTCAGAGAGGTCGGCCATTGCGGCGGAGATACAGCCTGTGAGCAGACGCTTGGAGCCCAGATACTTGATCATTCGGCATTCCGGTGAGGGGGAGGCGTCTTAGGCCGCTGAATCCGAGCCCACAAGGGCGCTACTGCACGAATCTTCAGTACGAATGCAAAGACGCCAAACGCTCCGGCACCCAGCGCACACAGGAACACAACCCGAAAATGGCCCATATGTGGAAGCAAGCCGTCAAAACCAACCACCACCGCTCCCATCAGAAGGGAGGCCAAGGTGATTCGAGCCAACTCGTAACCAAACCCATGTGTCCATCCGCCGATTCGGCGATGAAGGACAGCCATCATCACCATCACCTCTACGGTCACGGTGACAGCGTGGGAGAGGGGCAGTCCAATCAGACCCCAGGTGTTCATAAAGGCGAGTGCCACGGGGATTTTTATGGCCATCACCACCAAGGAGAGTTTCATGGGCAGATACGGATCGCCCAGTGCGAAGAAAATGGGAAGCAGTACCCGGTACGCACAGATGCCCACGACCGCGAAGGCATATCCTTGAAGAATGATGGCGGTGGCGGCAGTATCGGTCGCTGTAAATGCGCCGCGTTCAAAGCAGAGCGCAACCAAAGGCTCTGCCAACAAATACAAGCCGACCGCTGCAGGAATCACCAGCAGGAACATGCCTTCCATGGATTGGCTTAATGTTTTGCGGGCACCCTCTTGATCATCTCTTGCTTGGTCCAGGCTGAAGCGGGCGAGGGCGGCCACGGCCACACTGCCCGCGATCACCGACATGGGGATCTGCACAAGGCGAAAGCCCAGCATGAGCCAACTGACCGGCCCGTCTCCTTCTCTGCTCGCGAGTTGCGTCTCTACGATCAGGTTGAATTGTACAACGATGACCCCGACGAGTGCGGCCCCGACATACCGAAGCACCCGACCCATGGCGGGATGCCGCCGAAGGGTTGGCCGTAATATAAAGCCCATTCTCCGGAGGGTGGGCAGTTGAATGGCCGCGGTGAGAATCCCAGAGAATGTGGCCGCCGCCGCCACGGCACCGATGGCAGGGGTGGCGGTTAGTTCGGTCCAGATCTCGCCCCAAATACAGGCGGCAATGATGGCCACATTGAGCAGTGCGGGGGCCAGCGCGGGCAGAAAGAACTTCCCTCGAACATTGAGCATGCCGCCAAAGAGGGCCGCGATGCTGATGCCCGCGAGAAAGGGTGCGAGCAGCCGGGTGAGCCATGCGGCCAGTTCGACTTTACCGGGTGTGTCCTCAAAGCCGCTAGCGACCAGCACGACCAAGGGTTCGCTAAAGACATAAATGCCCAGTGTGAGCAATCCCAGGATCACCAAGAGCACACCAAGCAGTGCGTTGGCCAAGGCCCATGCGCGTTCGACGCCTTCCCGTTCGCTGGTCTCGGCAAAGAGTGGGACAAATACGTTGGAAAGCGTACCTTCGGCCAACAATTCGCGGAACATATTGGGCACGCGAAAGGCCACGAAAAAAGCATCGGCTGTTCCACCGGCCCCAAAGACACCCGCAAAGACCACATCTCGTAACAGGCCCGATATACGGCCGATGACCTGTGCGATTCCGGCACTAAAAGCGCCGCGGGCTACCGCAGGGGGATGGTTTGATTCATTCACCGGCTGAGCCTACCTCGGCGAATGAGGGCCGCCAATGCCTCAATGCCGTGGTAGCGTGAAGCGATGGTGCGGTCTTGGACACGGGGAATCGTAGTTGTGGTGTTCTGTGGAGCACCGCTGGGGCTCTGGGCCCGGACTTCAGGGCCGGATGCTTCAGGCTTGGTTCTCATCGACAGTGCGGAGGACGACGGCCCACCCCACACGTGGGTGGATGCCTCTGTCGGCATGGAGGTTTCACCGGGACTGGTGGGGTTGCCCTTTCCGTTTTCTTGGGGGGAGTCGCTCGTTGATGCGGCCCATATCCATGAAGATGGAAGAATTCTATTTTCCG
>Ga0315320_10000856_pt1 | contig 25111 bp, 18 predicted proteins | sample M140m21515metaG_FD_203458 | JGI IMG/M metagenome (GOLD analysis project Ga0315320, IMG submission 203458) | Ammonia-oxidizing marine archaeal communities from Monterey Bay, California, United States - M1 40m 21515 | ecosystem: Environmental > Aquatic > Marine > Coastal | place: USA: California... | reverse complement strand
TACTGGCAACGACTAAACACTGGTTTACGTTGGAGAGGTGCATGGGTAGATGATGTAGAATACTTACAAGGTGATGTTGCACGTTATGGTGATAACTCATATGTTTGTGTATTAGGTCACTTCTCAGAAGGTGATGACTTTTCAACTATCCAAACACAACCAGGCGGCGGTGGAGCAGAAAATTCACGCCCAGATTTAGATGTATCAGGTACTTATTGGCAAGTAATTGCTATTGGTAATGAAGCAAGTGTACTTACTACCAAAGGCGATTTAGTTTATTATGCGGCTGGTGGACCTGCAAGATTACCAATTGGTGAAGAAGGACAATTTTTACAAGTAGGCGCAAACAATGCTCCTGAATGGGCATACTCCGGTGTAGCAGATGACGTATACTATGTTGCTACTCATGGTAAAGATGAGGCAAGTCCTATTGCAGGTAGAACACTTGATAGACCATGGAAGTCTATACGTTATGCTTGTGAACAAGTTGAAAACGGAGCAAAGAATCCGCATGCAAAAAAATTATTAGAACAAAATAGATACTTTATACAACGTGAAATTGTAGAGTGGACTGATGCACAAATTACAAGTAACATAGCACCATTTGCAACAGGCTTTGATTACGATAGTGCAAAATGTGAAAGAGATATGGGTTATATTGTTGATGCACTTATTCACGATGTTACCCACGGCGGCAATGTTAAATCAAGAGAAGCAGCGTTATCGTATGTTAATGATACAGTTGGCTCACCTTATTTGACACAAAAAGCAGAAACTAAAGCAAGTATTAATTATGGTCTAACTGTTATACAAGCGGTATTAAATCAAACAGCACCAGCTGTAAATTATCAAGTTAACAATGGTGATAATTCAACAGCAGTTGTTGCACAAATTTTTGATGCAAATATTACAGCAGAATCAGTATACAGTGATATTACAGGTCTTGTAAAAATTATTACAGATGCTATTGAGGCAGGCGTTGCAACAGGTATTCCAAATAGACTTATTTCTAGTACACTTATTAAAGTTGCAACCGGCAAATACTACGAAGTATTACCAATACGTGTTCCAGCAGAAACTTGTGTTATAGGTGACGAACTACGTGCAACTAATGTACAACCTAGAAAGTCTAACAATTCAACGTTAACTGATGCAGGCGACTACTTGTATAGTAATACAGCAATTGAAAGATTAGAAGCAATTATTGGTGACATTGTTGAAGGTGTTTCAGTAACAGCAACATCAACTAATCCTACATCACAGTCTACACTATATCCATTAGCTAATAACGAAACAGGTTATGTAAGAAGTGCTGTTGAGCAACTAGCAAGACTATATAGACGTAGAACTGATTGGGCGTTAGGTCGTAAAGAAGAAGCTATTGCAACATTCACACTAGCAGACGAAATGACAGATCCAAATGCAGGATATGCTAGAAACTTAATAATTGCAAACAGAGATTTCTTAAAAGCAGAACTAATTGGCTACATTACAGAAAATTATCCAGATTTAAAATATAGTAAAACAGCATGTAAAAAAGATGTTGGATACTTAATTGATGCAGTAGCATATGATTTAACATACGGTGGTAACTGGCAAACAGTTAATGCTGGTGAAGCATATCATGTTGGTGCAAGTTCAAACTTACCTGCGGCACAGAAAGCGGCAACACTAGCAGCTTATGGATACCTAAAAGGTATTATGCAAACTGTAGGTAGAAACATTACTGTTACTCCTGGTACACAATCTAGTGTAACACAATTAGTAGGAACAGCAGGCGATGCGACAAGTGCAACAACAGTAGGTGATTTACTAGATGACTTTATTAATATTGTTGACAACGGCACTGGTAGCGAAACTATAGTATATCCTAGTATTACTGGAGCGGCGGCAGGTTTACAAACTGACCACTCACTACTAGGATCAGCGGCTGCTACAATTAAAACAAACACAACGAATTGGATCACAGCAAACTTTCCTAACTTAACATATGATAGTGCAAAGTGCGAAAGAGATGTTGGGTACTTACTAGACGCGGCAAGATACGATTGGTGTTTAGGTACAACATTTGCATCAACTGTAGCGGCAATAAGTTACTTAAGAAAGCCAAGTGCTAAAGTAACAGGTGCTCAAAAAGATGCTACACTAGGAAGTTACGAGTTTGCAAGAAATGCAGCAAGAGCTGAAGTTTCAGAAGCAATAAGTTTAGCACAGATTAATAATACATTTGTTACAACTAATGATATTATATTAGGCGGAAGTAATGAAGGTACTAACAGAGCATCTGATCAGCAAGACGTTTATGCAGGTATACAGCAACTTGAACTTAATAAAGATTTTATTGCAAAAGAAGCTGTTGCATATGTAAATGAATACTATTCAGATATAGTTACAGCAACAACAGCATCAAGTGGTGCGTTAACTGTAACAAGCACAGCATGGTTAAGACAAAATAGACCAATTAAGTTTACTGGGGTTGGTACTGAAGTTGGCGGATTAACTTTAGATACTACTTACTATGTAAAAAATATTTTAAGCTCAACAACATTTACTATTAGTGCAACTATTGGCGGCGCAGAGATTACTGTAACTGACGATACAGGCGCAATGAGTGTTGAAAAAGATTATGAATATAATGTAACACTTTGTGAAAGAGATATCAAATCAATCATAGATGCTATGAAATGGGATTTAAAATATGCTCCAAGTTATAGAAGAACATATACAGGCGGCATTAGTTTAACTATTCCAGCAACATATAAAACAAGATATGCTTCAAGATTTTATGTAAACAGCGTATTAGGATCACAAGAAGAAGACTTCTACTACTTACGTAATGGTACAGGTATAAGACTACAAACACTTGAAGGTCTTAACGGTGACATGACAGCAGAAACATCTGCAGGTACAAGTAGAATGACAGCAGGTGCATATGCATCACTTGATCCAGGTTGGGGTCCAGACGATACTAGAGTGTGGATTACAGCACGTTCGCCATACGTACAAAACTGTACAACATTTGGTAATGCGGCAACTGGTCAAAGAATTGACGGTGCATTGCACAACGGTGGTAACGATTCGATTGTTAGTAACGATTTTACACAGGTTATAAGTGACGGTATTGGCGCACACATTCTTAACAATGGTAGAGCAGAACTTGTGTCAGTGTTTACATACTACTCACACATTGGCTACCTTGCAGAAACAGGTGGACGTATACGTGCAACAAATGGTAACAACTCATATGGTGATTTTGGTTCAGTTGCTGAAGGCGTTGATCCAGATGAAACACCAACAACAGGTATTGTAGACAACAAAACACAATACAATGCTACAATAGCATCAGCTGTTACTGACCAAGATATGATACTTGCAGCAGAATTTACACATGCTGGTAATGATTATACTGAAGTAACATTTAACACATTTGGTCCAGGAAGCGGCGAAGTTTTAATTGGTGATGAATTTAGAGATGAAGCACTAATACAAGCTCGTGTTATTGATGATCAAGTAGATGGCGATGCTGGTGGTAGTGGTTACTTAACAGCAAGTAACACAGCACAGGCAGGCGATGCATCAAGTATTACATTATCTGCTACAGACGGTAACTTAAACAGCTCATACCCAGGTATGAAAGTTGTAATTGTTGGTGGCGCAGGTGCTGGACTTTATGCATTAATTGATACATATGACGCAGGTACAAAAGTAGCAACAGTTATTAAAGAATCAGATGGAACAGCAGGCTGGGATCATTTTGTTCCAGGTACAACACTTGTTACACCAAATGCTTCGTCAACTTATGAAATTGAACCAGCTGTTTCATTTAGCGCACCGGCGAAAACAGCAACAGATGCAACAATAGGTTCAAACGTATATGTAGACTTTGATTACTTTGAAACATCACAGCAAGTTAACAACCAAGCAGCTACTACATACACAGGCGCAGGTTCAAACGCTACATTTAATATAGACAGAGTTGGATCTAAGTATTATGTAGCACTTAACAGTGCAGGTAGTGGTTATGTAAGATTAGAAACTATTACTGTAGCAGGTACATCATTAGGCGGAACAAGTCCTGCTAATGATCTTGTAATTACACTTACATCAATTGGCGTAAGTGGAGACGTAATTGATTTTGACTTTACAGGTATTGGACGTAAAGGTGCATACGTAGCACTAAGTGATGATACATCAGTAGCAACAAGTTATGATACAACAACATGGGCTAGTGTAACACTTCCACAACAATGTGATAAATTTACAACAGGTTTATTAGATGACGGAAGTTCACAGTTTAAATCAAGTGCATTTATTGCTGTAGCAACAGGATCAAGTACAGCGGTGTTAAGTGAAGACTTAGCAACATTTAGTACATCATCTTTACCAGCAGGGTTCGACACTTCAACTGGTGTTGATGTACAATACGGATACACTGGTGTAGGTACAAATAGATTTGTTGCAATAGCACAAAATGATCAAGACGTTGCTTATTCAGATGATGCAGGTTCAAATTGGACACTAGCAAGTAGTGTATTACCTAATACAGGATTTAGTAGTATTACTAGAGGTATGGGTTTATATGTTGCTGTACGCACAGGATCTAACCAAGCAACATATTCAGCAGATGGTATTAGTTGGACAGCAACATCATTGCCGTCAAGTTTAAACTGGAGCAAAGTTGTTTGGGGTAATGGCAGATTTATTGCAATAGCAAACAACAGTGTTAACGCAGCTTATAGTTTAGACGGTGTTAACTGGACAGCAACTACAATTGGTACTGAGAGTGCAGCTCTTCCAACAGACATTGCATATGGACAAGGCATGTTTGCAGTAACAAGTGCAGACACTAACAGCGTATGCTATAGTGAATACGGTCTAGTATGGGATAACATTACTGTTACAGCAAATGTAAGCGGATACAAATTAATAGCATTTGGTAATCCAAATAGAGAACCGTTCTTTGCATCAATAGCAGACGGCACAACAACACAAGTTGCAATAACTAAACTTGGTGCAAGAGCTAAAGGAAGGGTAAACATTGCAAGCGAGAAAATATTTGAAGTAAAACTATCAGAAGCAGGTAGTGGTTACGGATCAACGGCACCAACGATTACTATTACTGATCCAAACAACATTGATGATGTTGTATTCCAAAATAGACTTGGAGACGGAGCATTAGGTAATCCTAGTTTTGCAAACAGAGGTACAGGCTTTAGTGCTGCAAGCATGGAAGTTGACGATCAAACATCAAATGGTAATGCAGACTTCTTGCAAAACGGATCATTTGTTGCTGTAAGACGTTTAACAGAAAGACCGGTAGCTGGTTCAAACATTACGTTTGCAAGTTTACCAGGGCAGTTCTTTAAACTAGTTACTGTTGTTAGTTTCTTAGGAAGTAATCCAGGATCGCACACAGCATTCTTACAGTTAAGTCCATCAATGACAATTGGAGACGCACCTACTGACGGTGACGGAGTAACTTCAAGAATTAGATACTCTCAAGTACGTCTAACAGGACACGATTTCCTAGACATTGGTACAGGTAGTTTTGCAGAAACAAACTATCCTGGACAACCAACACAAACCCCAGATCAAACTAAAGAAACTTTTGATGTTGATGGAGGACGAGTGTTCTTTACATCAACTGACCAAGATGGTAACTTTAGAGTTGGTGACTTGTTCCAAATTGAACAGGCAACTGGTGTTGCAAACTTGAATGCAGAAGCGTTTAACATTGCAGGTCTACAGGAACTTACATTAGGTGAAGTTACACTAGGTGGTAACTCAGCTGCTGTAAATGAATTTAGTACTGATCCATTCTTTACAGCCAACAGCGACAGTGTTGTGCCAACTCAACGTGCGATTAAAGCGTATATTGAAGCACAAATTGGTGGCGGTGGTGCCGCGTTGAACGTGAACAGTGTTACAGCTGGTGACATTTTTATTAGTTCAAACATAATTACAACGGCAAGTGGAGAGTTGATAAATATTACAGCAAACATGAACTTTACTGGACCTGTTACAGGGTATCCTTTAGCATACCAGTACTTTTTAAGATAATGGAGAAAAATTAAAATGGCAAACGGAAGATTAGGAGTAGCAGATTTATTAGCTGCTACAAATACAACAGTATACGAGGTGCCTGCAGATAATTTCGCTGTTGTTACACTTAGCGTATGTAATAGAGACGCAGGTAACAGAACGATTAGAGTTGCATTGGCAAGTGCTGATACACCAACTGGCGGAGAGTGGATTGAATACGATACTGAATTAGTAGGTAACGGTACACTAGAAAGATCAGGAATTGTATTAGATGCGGGAAAGAAAATTGTTGTATATAGCAATAGTTTAAATGTTTCAGCCGTAGTTTACGGTTTAGAAACATCAACAGTATAAGGAAGAAATAATGCGTAGAATAGGAATAGGAACAGCAGGTGATCCGGTACTAGGCAAAATGCTAGGCCTCGATAATACGATAACAACGTTGGATGTGGATACCGACCTAGTACTAGATCCTAACGGCGCTGGCGAAACTAAAGTATCTGGAAACATGCAAATTACTACTGGATCAACACTTAAATTTGGTGATGACGACGATAGTAACTGGGTAGGATTAACAAGTCCTGCAAGTGTTAGTAGTGATATAACATTTACTTTACCAGACGGTTACGGAAGCAATACACAGGTATTAACAACTAATGGCTCAGGAACATTAAGTTGGTCAACTCCTGGTATTAGCGTTACCAATGATACTGGTACAGCAAATAATAATAACTACTTATTGTTTACAGCAACTGATAATGGTACAATTACAGGAGCAAGCGTAAGTAATAATAAACTTGCATATCAGCCAAGTACAGGCAACTTATTTGTTGGCTTTCTAACAGGCGGTGAAGGCAACGGCGGTAATCTAATACTTAGAAGTACTAGTGCAGGCACAAAAGGACAAGTATATGTTGATGAAAGTACAGCAAGTACTTCGTCAACAACGGGTGCATTTAGGGTTATAGGCGGTGTAGGCATAGGCGGAGCATGTTACGTTGGCGGCGCACTAACAGCGTCATCAATTACAGAAACATCAAGTATTGCACTTAAAGAAAATGTACAACCAATTGAAAATGCATTAGATAAAATTGTACAATTGGCTGGCGTTATATATGATAGAAAAGATGGTTCAACTACAAATGAACCTGGTTTGATTGCAGAAGATGTTAAAAAAGTAATACCAGAACTTGTTACAGAAAATGCAGAAAGCGTTTACTATACAAAAATTGGTGCATACTTAATTGAAGCAATTAAATCATTAAAAGAAGATCTCGATAATGTGAAGCAGAAGCTGGGGTAATACATGGCTGATCTAAAGAACACAGTTATAAGTGATGTTGGGGCAATAACATTACCCAAAGGTGCGACTGCACAACGTCCTACAAATCCTCCAGAAGGAGCAATGCGTTATAACACTGATTTAGGTTATACTGAATGTTACTGGAAGGGCTATTGGTTTGATTTAGCAACAGGTGCAGATAAACCTGTAATGCTAGATTTAGTTGCACACTTTGATGCAAATCACCCTGATAGTAATACCGGCTCTGGAAATATATGGTATGACATTTCTGCTAATAACAACGATGCAACTCTTGTAGGTATTACTAGAACTACTAGCACTCCAGGAAGTGTGCTTCAAACAGCAGGTAACAGCAGTAGCTATATTGAAATGGATTCAAATGCAAACGGTGCATTTAATTTAACTAATCCTCCAGAAGGATATACTGTTATTGTTTGTCAAAGATATAGCGGCGGCACTAGAGGCAGAATGTTAAATGGTCGTAGAAATAATTGGCTTATAGGACATTGGAGTTCAGGCATGGTAGAACATTATGCTGAAGGTTGGATATATGGCGCAAGCGGTGGCGGAACTCGGTATCAAAACGATGAAGTTTGGCGTGTTCATGCTGCAGTTGGAAGACCATCGGCTGACTTTTATGAATTTTGGTGTGACGGCCAGCGTCTAGCTGGACCGAGAGACACAGGTGGATCGCAAGGCCCTAACGGGTTTGTAGTAGGTATATACGGTAACACTATGACCTCAGAACAATCAACAGGTCAAATTTCAGAAATATTAATCTACAACAGAGCAATGCGTCCAGAAGAAACAAAACAAAGTATGATGGCTATGATGAAGAAAAACAACATTGACTGCACTAGGTATTACAATCAAGGATAATAAAGAATGGCTATACTAAAAAGTACAATAATAAACGACACAGGGTATTTAAGTTTACCTACAGGAACAACTGCACAAAGATTATCAACGGTTGCAGGAACGCTTGTATACTTTACTAGTGTAGGTTCTACCCAATGGACTGTACCTGCTAACGTAGATAGTGTTGAAATATTAGTTGTAGGCGGCGGCGGAGGCGGCGGCTCGGATATGGGCGGTGGCGGCGGAGCCGGTGGTGTAATTTATGATGGTACATATCCGACAGTACCAGGTCAGGCTATAGATGTTACAGTAGGCGGAGGTGGCGTAGGTGCATCCGCAGGTGTAGGTCAAGCAAAAGGTAGCGGCGGCGGAGACTCACGTTTTGGAACTGCCATAGCATATGGTGGCGGTGGTGGTGCAAGTGCTCACGATAGATCAACTTCACCAGCAGGTGATGGAGCATCAGGTGGCGGAGCATCAGGTGGTGCTGTTCCTCCAAGTGGTGGCGCAAACACTGATATTAATAATAACGGACTTATCGGTAACGGCGGTTATGGCGGCGGCTCAAGAGGTAGATCAATATATCCAGAACAAGGACACGATGGTTCATGGGGCTCAGGACATTGGTATCCAGGTGGAGGCGGCGGCGCTGGCGAACCAGGTAAGTCATATCCAAGACCACATGGTGGTAAAGGTGCAGAAATTAAAATCACTGGAGAAACTATTTTCTTTGGTGGAGGCGGAGGTGGCTCTGGCTACTCAAACACTGGCGGCGATGGCGGCTTAGGTGGCGGTGGTGGCGGTGCTGTTGGATCTGCTTTCGGCGGCGTAGGTTATAATAACGGCGCAGACGGCGGTGGTGGCGGAACAAGTACTTGGGCAAATACACCAGGCGGTAACGCAGGCGCAAACACCGGCGGAGGTGGTGGCGGTGGTGCTCACTACAACTCTAATAACTACGGCGGTAACGGCGGATCAGGTATTGTAATTGTTAAGTATAACACTACTACAGCAACTCAAGAGACACTTCAAGGTGCGTTGAGAATGAATGCAGATACTGGTAACGCAGAATTTTTTAGTTCAGATGCTACATGGCAAAGTTTAGCAATACCATTTAAAGAAAGAACACATATTACAACTAACTACATGTTAGGCGGATACAAAAGCTCAAGTGCATGGAATAATGTTAACAGAACATCTATATCAACAGACACAACAGTTAATTTAGGCGACAATTCATTAGAACGTTCGTTTAACTATCAAGCAGGTGCATGTAGTAAAAACGTAGCATGGGTATTTGGTGCTGGTAACGGACACGTTGTTACATCTAATTATGTTATAGGATTTAACATGCGTACTGATCAACAGTACACAGGAACATTTGACAGAAACCTTAGCGGCGGCAAACTACGAGACGGTACTATTTGGAGAGAACACTACATGGCATGGACGTCAGGTAGTTCAGAACTTGACAGATATAATATGCAGACTGAAACACAATCAACTGTAGGTATTGGAGCTCCAGCAGGATCAACAGCTGACGCATGGGGAGCAAGTTGGGAAAACGAAGGAATGTTTACTAGAAACAATACTGGTACTTTCTTTGATATGATTACAGAAACATATGGTTCTTGGGGAGGAACATTCCCAAGTAATCATCACCAACAAAAAACACTACATAGTAAATTAAACTTTACTTGGGCAGGCAACGAAGGTAGTTATGCAGGCGGAGCAAACTTCCGCAGAACAAGCTGGATTACTAGAACTACTTCAGGCACTTATGCTAAACCAGTAAACGGCGGTGAAGAAAACTTTACAATGGGACAAGACCATGGTTATCAATTAGGGTGCTTTAACGGTTCCCAAAATAATTTAAGTTTCCGATGGAATTACGTAACAGAAGCAGGCTTCCAAGGAGGAACATCTATGGAACCAAAAGGTAAGGCAGGTTCAAGTTCAGGACTAGGCGCATGGAGAGATAATTAATGGCTAATTTAAAGAACACAAATATTGATGATACTGGACACTTAACATTACCTGGTGCAGGAGACGGCGCACACGAAGCAGGCGATATAAGATACAACGGTAACTTTGGTAGGGTAGAAATTTATCACGATAAAGATGGTGCTACGTGGACCAACATGGCTATACCTTTCCTTACTAGACAAATTGTAACAGTAGGGTATATACATGGCGGATATGCTTCAAGTGTTGTTTGGGACGAAACAAACAAGACATATTTTGCTACAGATACTACAGTTGACTTATCAGGAAAACAAGAAAAGGGTCACAACTACAAAGACAGCATGCACAACACAAACTTGTGTTGGACTGTAGGCGGAGCTGCTAACGGTCACTGTGTAAGTTCAAATGGTATTACTTGTTACAATCATAGAACAGAAAATAACTTAACAAGTGGATACACTAGAACACACACTTGGAGTACCAACAATATTGGTATTATCCAGCAAGGATTAGAAACAGCATGGATTACAGGTGGCGGCAGTAGTCAAATTAGACGTTTCAATATGATTACTCAAACACTTGGTTCACAATACGGAAACTCAAGTACATCAGGTGGTATTTGGGGACTACAACACGAAAATTACGGCATATGGACAAACAATAACCAAGCGTTTAAATGGGCAACAGAAACACCAGTTGCTCGTAGTGCAACAGCACCACAAGGCGACAAACATCAACACTGTTTAATGTTTAAGCATGCTAACATGTATGGCGGACGTGAAAGCAATCCAAGTTCAAACTGGAGAGAAACAAACTTTTACAACGATACAACCCAAGACGTTATTGGTTCAAAGAGTTATTATGGCGGCGAAGAAAACATGATTGCAGGGCAAGATTGGGGTTATGCTATTGGTTGGTATCAAGGCTCACACGTTGTAAGTAGTGCTAAATTTACATACACTACTAGATCAAGTATTACAGGCGGCTCAAGTCTTAATGCTAAAGGAGTTAATGGACAAAGTTCAGCAACGATGTCTTGGAGGGATTAACTTGGTAAATATTCATATATTAATATCAAGGAGTTTAATATGACAAATGATGTACAAAATGTCGATCGTAGAAAGCAGTACATGTCTGATCACAGATATGAAAGTTCTGTCAATACAGACACTTCAATGCTTAACGAACGCGAAAAGGGTGCAATTAGTTATGCAATTAACAAAGAATGGACCAACCCTAAGTACAAGCTAAGATGGTTTGTAGGTCAAGCTCAAATTACACCGTATAGTAAATTAAGACAGTATCTATTAGAAATTAAATCTAAAGAAGAATCAATTGAAAACATAGAGTACGAAATTGCAAAGTATGACGTAGAAGTCAGACGTTTCAAACGTATGGCCGAAGAAGCACATGACGAATTAGATAGAGAACTTGCAAGTGTCGAAGCATGGAATTCAGAACGTAATCATATTATGTCAAAACGTAGATTGCAAGATTGGTATTTAGAAAGACAACACTTATTAGATCTCTTAGAAGAATTTTTAGAAAGCGAAGAAGCATTAGTACCAGACGGAAGTGGACGTACTTTTATGGATATTCTTAATACTGACGAAGAAGATATTTACGAAGCACAGTATTGGACTAATAGACTTGCTAAACAAGCAGCAACAGACATGATTTTTTATGGACGTATTGGTACAGGTAACATGGATGCTATCCTAAGCACTGGACCTGAACAACAAGCAGATATCCTAGCATTAACAATGGACTATAGCACAAAATTACAAAGTTACAACTTGCAATTACAAAGTGCTGCAGAAGAAAATTTAAGATTACAGGGCAAAGTTGATACTAAAGAGTTACTAGCACCGATAGATAAATACAGTAAGACAGAAAACCCAACACCAACAAACGGAGGCTCTGAGGAGACAATAAATGACATATATAATGTTTGAAACAGTACCTAGTAATGATCCTAGGCTAGTTCCTGAAATTGATATAATAGGAAATGACTGGCACTTTAGTTTTGCTAGAGTAACAGGCACTCCTCAAATTGATTGGCTAAAACCTACGACTATTACAGAAGATATGTTTCATGCACGTATGTTTACTAATGCTCTAAACGGGGAAGTTGCTATTATGCGTAGTACAACTAATCCTGCAGATATCCTTCAGCCAACTAGTTTTGGTGATAATGATTACGAAAAAGTTGCATATAGATTAACTTCAATTGACGAAGCAAACACTGTAGCACTATTAAAAGCACAAATGCTCAATTGGGCAGAAAATAATTTTGATAACGATGGCGGCCTAGTGCAAATTAGAGCTCAAGTTCCAGGGTTAGCAAGATTAGAAGAAACTCAAACATATATGGCAACATATTTTGAATGGGATTGTGCTTTTACAGCAAATACAGAAAAAACTCCACAATTTGCAACAACAAAGTTTACACAAACACTTTATCCGGAATAATCACTTTACTTTTTAACAAAAAGGTGCTATACTAAGTATACAGTATAGTGCCTTTTTTTATGGAAGAGAATGAATGAGAAAAATTTTTAGTATTCCTCTAAATCCTAAGTTATCAAACGAACAATATATAGAGTTTGTTAATTTTATTAGAGAGTACAAGGATCACATCAAAGACGTATATTTTACATGTAGAATTGCTCCATTTGCACAAGATGCAATGGGCGATATCTTTGTAGAAGATGACGATTATAAGTTAGCAATTGAGCAAGCATTGTTTGTGCAACAGCAAACAGGCGTACCAGTGAGTGCTACATTTAATAATATACAAGTACCACCTAGTCAAAAAAACTTAGATACATTTATTAAAAACTTTAAGCCTGTTTACGATGCAGGTGTACGTATTGCAACTATTCCGCATACACATTGGATGGCAACAGGACAAATTCAAAAAGCATTTCCTGAATTATACATAAAAAATACTATATTACGAGATGTTAGAGTAGCATCAGAAATTGTAAGTTTAGCAAAGTACGGATTTGATTATATTAACCTTGATAGAGATCTTATGCGTGATAGAGACACGTTGAAAAGATTACTTGAAGCAAAGGTTTGGATTAAAGAAAATTATGGCAAAGACATACACTATAGTTTGTTAGCAAACGAAGGATGTAAAGGCAACTGTCCAATGATGGTTGAACACTTTGAATACAATAATACTAGAGCAGGTCGAGAACCACAATATTTCAATAATCCTATTAGTAGAGTAAGTTGTCCTAAGTGGGATGTTGATGATCCAAGTATACATTTAAAGACAGCTAATATTACTCCTTGGAGAGAAGACTGGGAAGAATATTTAGATGAGCTAGGTATTGATGTTTTTAAAATGCACGGTCGTGAAGCTGTAAGCAGACTATATGAAACAATGAATATTGTAAAACGTTGGGCTTCAGGGGAACCGCTACTGTATGATAACTTTGAAAAATACTTAGTAAGTACAAATTTAAAAGATAGACCAATTGATGCATGGCGTAAAAAAATTAAAAATTGTAAATTTGATTGTTGGGAATGTCATTTTTGCGATGATATTTACAAAGTTAAATCTAAAATTGAACACACAAATAAAGTAAAACACGTAGCAGAAAGTATATTGATAAGCGGTGTTCCAACTGTAAACACACGTATACCTGGATTAACAAGTCCTAGAGTACAAACAGTATTAAATCATATTGCTAGTGGATCTAAACATTATATGGAAGTAGGTGTAGCACAAGGAGCAACATTCTGTGGAGCAATTAAAGACAATAACTTAAATGCTGTAGCGATTGACAACTGGCAAGAAAACATACAACCTGCTGATCCAAATGTTCCTAAGTTACCAAATAATGAAAAACAAAACTTTTTAAATAATTTAGAATCGTATAAGAAAGACAACACTGTTGATGTAATTAATAATGATTTATTTGAAGCTGATGTATCACAATACAACGGTAAAATAGACATGTGGTTTTATGACGGACCTCATGATGCAACAAGTACTGAGCAAGCTATACTTCACTACAAAAATGTATTCGCTAAAGAAGCTGTTTTAATATTTGATGATGCAAATTGGGATGGTGTTGTTGAAGGTGCAAGAAACGGCATTAACAAAGCAGGCTTTGAAGTTGCATATGAAAAAATGTTATTATGTGATGTAGAAGATATAGAAAGCTGGTGGAACGGGTTATATATTATTGTACTTGCTAAACCTGAAGAAGAATTAATATCAATAGAGGAAGTAGAATGGTAAGAAAGATAGTTATATTTGGTGGTGGCACAAGTGGTTGGCTTACAGCTGCTTACTTGACTAATAATTTAACAGAGCCTGTTGAAATACAATTAATTGAAGATGCATCAAAAGGACCAATTGGTGTAGGAGAAGGCACACAACCTCTTACAGCTTCATTCCTTTACAAGTGTGGCATTACTGCAAAAGACTGGATGAAGCCTAGTAATGCTTCTTTTAAATATGGTGTAGAACTTACAGGTTGGAATGATGAACCTTATTTTGTTGACAATGACACTGTCAACAATGTTGTTCCAGCACCGCATATTCCTGTAAGCAAATACTTTATAGACAAACCGTATTCAGAATTTGCAAAATGGCATCCTGCTTATAGATTAGCAAAAAGTAACACAGCAACAAAATTAGATAGCGAAATTGATGTAAACTTTAATGTTGGTTTAGATAGTTACGGTGCTGTACATTTTAGTGCGTACGATATTATCGATACAATCAAGAAACTTATACTAGATAGAATTAACTATGTTGATACAAAAATTGTACAAGTTGGTACTGATGTTAGCGGTATTACAAAACTAATAGATGCTGATGGTAAAGAATATGCAGGTGATTTGTATATTGACTGTAGTGGATTTCAATCAATTTTATTAGGCAAAACTTTAAAAGAAGATTTTATTAGTTACAATAAATGGTTACTAAACGACAGTGCTGTTGCTATGCCAACACAATATACTAATCCAGAAGAAGAATGTTTTCCTTATACTAAAGCAACTACTATGAATGCTGGATGGCGTTGGACTATTCCTACGTATCATCGTGTTGGTAATGGATATGTTTATAGTTCTAAACACATCACACCAGAAGAAGCAGAAGCAGAACTACGTGAATCAATTGGCGAGTATGATGCACCAGCAAACCATTTAAAAATGCGTATAGGATCTTATAAAAATATTGCTGTAAAAAATGTTGTAGGCGTTGGCTTAGCGGCAGGCTTTATAGAACCATTAGAAGCCACAGGTATAACTTTTACTACAGCATTAGTAACATCATTAACTGAATTATTAAATCTTTCAGGTAACCAATGGACTGAGCAACCGCAAGCAATGATTAATAGAGGTTTTTACGAAATGAACGTAGAAATACTTACTTTTATTTTTGCACACTATTATTTTAGTACTAGAAACGACACACCTTACTGGCAAGATGTGCGTAAACAACGTATTGAAGACTTGCCAGATGATGCTAGAATGATTCTAAGTCAATATTATCCATATCCTAAGGATTTTATATTTTTTAGTCCTAACAGTATGTTTAATAGTGTCCAATGGTGGTCGATGTTACATGCTGGCGGCGCTTACCCAAATGCAAGATGTGATTTAACAGACGAACAAAAAAAGTATATTGAACACTTTATGAAAGTACAAGATGTAAGAGTTGATAGTTCTAAAGAGCTATTTGGCAATCACTATGAATTTCTAAAGAAATGGTACAAAGAATGGCAAGAGTAAATTTATTTAGATCAGATTTTTTTGTTAGTAGAGTAGGTAATGAAGATCAAATTACTAATCTAAAACAACAAATGCTAGTAGCACAAGAAAATAATGTTGACAAAATTGCAAACAGCAATGACCGTTGTTGGCGTAGTACTGTTAAGTATGACGGCATTGATTGGTTATTAGACGGTGTAAAGACACTTGCAGAAGAAGCAATAGATTACTATAGTAATTTAGATAGTACATTTAAAGAACATATAGTAGAGAGACATATTAACTTAGATTACTGGTCAAATATTAACAAGCCTGCAAGTAAAAATGTTTTGCATAGTCATGTAGCAGATAGTTTTGCCGCTGTGTATTATATACAAGGCACAAAAACAGGACCATTAAAATTTATAAATCCAGCAAATGTCTTAAATGATTGTAATACAATTAGTCCGTTTGTACGTGAAGTTTTAGTACACCCCCACGACGGTGAGCTAATATTATGGCCTGCTTGGGTTCCGCATGAAGTAGAAGTAAACCAATCAGATAGAGATAGAATGAATGTCGCATTTACATTACAGGTAACATGATGTTTAAGAAAAAAGATAAAATAGAATTTTTTAGTAAGATTGACGGAGTTGCAGAAGCATATCCTATTATTCCTGCTAAAGATTTTAGACCTAAATGGATGTCTCGTTGTAAACAAAATTATGTAGATACTAAGGATAGAAACTTACCTAGTCACTTGTATCAGTGTCCTGGTATTTTTGATTTATACAATCACGGATTTATATTGCCTTTATGGCACGATGTTATTATTAAAACACAAGCAGGACAACAAGGGTTTCAGTATATAACTCCAAGCGAAACATTATCAAAATTATACGAAGGGGATACTGTAACTAGTCAACCGCCTGATGTAACTAAATGGATACCTAAGAGACCGCATAGTATAGAAGCTATTGTAAAATTAAACACACCTTGGCATATAGTTACACCAAAAAATGTTAAGTTGTTAATTACGCCTGTTGCATACAGCGACCGCTACGAGTTTGAATCTACAATTGGAGTATTAGACCCTGCAATTAATACTGAATTAAATATACAAGGGTATTGGAATATACCAAACGGAGAACGTAAACTTACAGCAGGTACACCGATTGCACATATTATTCCACTTACGGAAGAAAAATACGAACATGTTATTAGAGATATGACCGAAGCAGATTGGAGATTTTTTAAGAAGAGAATTTTTTGGAAAACACATTCTTTCAATCATAACAATTCGTTACTTAAACGTATGTATAAAAAGCACTTTAGGAGATAACAATGCCACTTACAGAATATCATACAGATGAGTTTATAACTTATACACAGACTTTAAGAGAAGCAAAAGACCAATATACAGCACGTAAAGTGCAAAAAGACAGAGTAAAACATGTAGGTTGGTTCAATGCTGTATTATCACAAAAAGATATTATAATTACTTTTAAAGGCAAAGACACAACTTACATACAAGTAGTTGCAAGTAAACACGGGGATGAAATTTTACCAGAACCGCCTATTACTGTAGAAGATGTATTAGGCGAGGATGAAGAACAAATACAGCACATTGTATTTTATTCAAAGCCTGATGGCAAAATTCATGTAGTGCATATAGATGATGTATTATGCTGGTCTGTAACTAACTCTATGATGAATCAAATAGACACACTTTACAAAGGCAAGGTTCGTGTTTAATTGGTTTAAGAAAAAACCTAAAATAGAGTTTGTATCTTTATTTCCAGAGATAACTCAAATTATGCCGATTGTTCCTGCTGGTAAAATAAAATTCAACTGGACTAAATCAGCAATTGAAGATTGGAAAACACAGCAAAAAAATACACAAAATTCTAAACTTACTCATATTGCACGATGCCCTGGTATACACAAAATTATGCGAGAAGGCTGGGTAATTCGTAGTTGGTGTGATTTTAATATAGAAACAAACGGCGATGGCGTATCTTATAAATGGGCAATGCCCGTAAGTCAAAGCACAATGGATGCCGATCATATTTGGAAATGGGATTATATTTCACATCATTCAGAATCTATTTTTGGACAAACTAATAAAAAGAATACTTTAGATACAGTAATTAAAGTACAATCGCCATGGTTAGTTTATGTTCCTAAAGGATATTATTTAATGAGTATGCCTATTGCATATCCAGACAATCATAGTTTTACAGCTGCAACAGGTCTTATAGACGGAGACGAAGGTCCTAATTTTTTAAATGTCCAATTATACTGGCACGAATTAAATAGTAATACAACAATTCCTGCAGGCACACCGTTAGCACAATATGTTTTAGTAAAAAAAGAAAAAATTGATTCTAATGTAAGATCTGTAGAGGATAAAGACATTAAAAATTTACGTTTAAGATCGACTATATTAGATAATCGTTTTATTGTAGATTACAAACCGTTAAAGGAAGTAAAGTGGCATGAGTAGTTTTCATAAAGTAGAAATTAGTTTGTATGCAAATAAAGATACTAAAACAGCAAATGATGCACATGCAAATTGGCTTAATTATTCTGTACAACATAGGCGCATGGCCGGCTTTAGAATTGTAATAAGTCACTGTAAACAGTTCGTAACAATGAATGACGAAGAAGCATTTAATTATTTTTTAGATACCTGGAAACATTACAAGCGAGTTATATACTAAACTTCAGATAAATACTACTGTAGATTAGGATTATAATATGGCATCAAATACAGCACCAGTAGTAGATAGAATACGCATTATACCAAGACCTGACGATTTCTTAGATCGTAATGTAGGGTCAAGTGGTGAAGTCTTCTTTGACAAGCAAGCAAACACCTTAAGAGTTTATAGCGGAAAACTAGCTGGAGGTTATTCTGTTGTTACTGAAAACAATTTAGCAAGGAATATTGCTAATGCTAAAGTTGCAACAGTAAACTATGCTGTTAGTGTTACATCAGCACAAGGTGACGATGTTGGTAACAAATATGTCCTTAATGGAGTTTACAAACCAGATCTAAACCTTGTTATAGGTTACACATATGTATTTGATCAAACAGATTTAACAAACGTTCATTATCCAAATCCTAATGGTGGCGGACTTAACCAACATCAACTTGCATTTTCAACTTCGCCTAACGGTGAGTTAGATCCAGGAGAAACAGCATATGAGGATAATGTAAGATATTACATAAATGATGATCCTGTAACAAGAGCTGTGTATTACGACAGATTTAATGAAGCAATAACCCGCCAAGTACAAATTACAATTACAACAGACACGCCTACTACACTTTATTACTGGTGTAAAAATCATACCGGCATGGGCGGATCAATTACTGTTGCTGAGCCCGGAACAGGTAGCGGATCAGGCGGTGCAAATGTAGAAGTATCAGACACAGCACCAAATGAACCAACACAAGGCACTATTTGGTTCGACAGTACTAATGGTAGAATATTTGTATACGTAGCAGACGAAGATAGTAGTCAGTGGGTACAACCTACAGTGCCATTGCCAGCGGTTAACACATTTAAAAATATTAATGTTGTTGACGGACTAGGGTTTTCTGCAAGTGGCAACAACGATACATTAAACTTTAAAGAAGGGTCTAACATCACTATAGATGTTAACACAATTACAAATACTTTAACTATTAACAGTTCAGGCGGAGGCGCCGGCGGTGGCTCCTACGATCAGAGCCTTAACACTACCGATGATGTAACATTTGATGATTTAACAGCAACATCACTAACAGCAGATACTATAAATGCTACATCAATACAGAATACAGGAATAGGCGCTCCGACATTTACTAGTGCCAGCACAATATCGTTTAATGCCGCAGACGGTATTAATATAGAAAACATTTTACTAACAAATGAAGTTATCTCAAGATATGACTCCCCAAGTGATACTGTTAGTATTAGTTACGACACTGGCCCAGTTTACTATCTTACAAATTTAACAGTTCCTACTAGTTTATCGATTAGTAATGTTCCTGAAACAGATGATAGAGCAAATAACATAGCGGTAGTAGTAGATCAAACTAGTACTCCGCAAACATTACAATTCTTAAGCATTAATGGCAGTCAGGTGACAATCGACTGGTTAGACGGAACTTCCCCAGCTGGTGTAGCACTTAAAAAACAAGTGTTTTCTTTAAGTTTGTTGAAAGTAGCAGGTCTATGGATGGCGTTTGGTAGCTCAGCAGCTTATGGATAATTTCTATGCCAAGATATAGTTCATTTAGTTCATCATTATATAATAAACCAACAGGTAAGAGCTTTACTCTTATTAGGACATTAGATAATCCTAATCCAAGAGGTATTGCTAATTCAGATGCATTTGGTACAAGTGTTGCTGTAGGTCCTAATCATATTGCTGTTGGTGCTCCAGGAGAAGACGGCGTACAAAATACACCGTCACAAGGTGCAGTTTATGTATACGATAAACAAGGATTTTATAGATTTACAGTTGAAAACCGTAATCTTTTACCACCACTAAATGCAGGTGATGGCGATAGATTTGGTACAAGTGTTGCACTTAATTCAAGGCATCTTTTAGTAGGAGCACCTGGCGAGAACCAAGTAGTAGGCAGTTCTACTGTAGACAATAATGGTATGATTTATATTTACTCAGTCGATGATGCAACTCCAGGAACACTACTAATGAATTACGGAAGTCCAAATCCTGCTACAACTGCAGTTACGGCCAACGGTGACGCATTTGGACAAACTGTTGCACTTAGTGAAAATTATATGTCTGCATCTGCTTATAGAGAAGACGCTGTAGGACTAGGTGATGATACAGGATACACATATATTTACGATATAGCAGGAGTAAACATAACTGGCTGGCCACTAAGTGAAACACACAGTATAGAAAATCCTAACTTAGACACTGAAGACGAATACCCAGGCGACCAAATTGGTGAAAAGATAAACACTTTAGCAATAACTGATACATACACAATGATAGGTAACTGGAGAGAAAACGAACCAGGAGCATTAGGACAAGGCGATAGTGGTGCATTCTTTCTATTTAATAACAGCACAGGCGCAACAGACCAATCAATATATAATCCAAAAGATGATGCCGTTGACGCAGATGATAGATTTGGTTATGCTGTAGACCTAAATGAAAATTTTGCAGCAGTTGGCTGTCCTGGAGAAGATACTGACGGTACTAACAGTGGCCGCGTATATGTTTACAATCCGTCAACTGGTAATTTAGTAACAACTATTTCTAACCCAAATAATTACATCGGCAACAACAATGATAGATTTGGTGAGTCAATTGCAATTAATGATAATTATCTTGCTGTTGGAGCATTAGACGAAGACGACGATGACGGCTTCTCAAGCGGAGTAGTGTATATTTTTAACACATCGGATTGGACTTTAGTCACCACATTAACTAATCCAAATAAATACTCTACAAGTACTAACGATAAGTTTGGTTATACAATTAGAATGGACGATGAGGTTTTAGTAGTAGGTGTCCCTGCAGAAGAAGCAGGTAGTGGCGCTGTTTATATTTACAAGGTTTAAGAATGGAAAAAGAATATATTGTAGTTGTAAAAAGAGGTATAGACCTTGACGCATTTGATAGTGAATTAGCAGCAACTACCGGTATGGGTCCTATACCTAATAGAAGCGTTGAAGTAGCAAATCCTAGAATTGGCTCAAAGCGTATGACGCATTGGATGTTAACAGACGAAGAAGCAGAAGTACTCAAAGGAGACCTTAGAGTATTAAGCGTTGAAATACCACCTGATCAAAGAGATGATGTTATAATGATGCGTTCTGCGTCACAGTCAGGTACATTTTACAGATCAATCGGCGGCACATCACCAACTGTAAATCAATATGTAAATTGGGGTCTAAGACGGTGTATCGAAAAAACTAATCCGTACGGTAATAATAATACAATCGCAGGAAACTATGATTACGCACTAGACGGAACTGGTGTAGACGTAGTAATACAAGATAGCGGAATTGATCCTAATCATCCTGAATGGAATAATACATCAATACAGCTCATTGATACTGTAAAAGGCGGAACTGCTACACTTAATTTTGTTGATAACAATAGAGCCACTTATGATTTATATGTACCATATTTTGGTTTTGCTATTCCTAATTATCTTGCTTCAACAACAGGTGACCCGGCATGGGCAAGTGGACAATATGATGGCGCTGAATTTTTAATACGATTTGTTTTAGCAAACGGCGAAACCGTAGAAAGAAATAGAATATTTGGCGGCGTTGGAACTGGTACAGTAACAACAGAAAAAAATACTTTTGAGATTGGTACAGATGGTACAATAGCAATTGAACAAACTAATGAAGATTTAAGACTTGATTTAGCAACATCAGCTCAAAAAGGAGAAATACAGTTATGGTTACTGTCAGGCGGATCTAGACTACGTCAAATTGATTGGTATACTGTAAGTGGTATTTCTGGTACCCAATCTACTGAGCATTATAGAGATCGAGATGGCCATGGATCACATTGTGCTGGTATTGCTGCTGGCAGTACTTATGGCTGGGCAAAAGGCGCAAATATATACAGTCAAAAACTTGCAGGTTTAGAAACTTTATCAGGTAGCGACAATACTGGTATAGCAATTAGTGATGCATTTGATGCTATAAGACTATGGCATAATGGTAAAACATCCGGACGTCCTACAGTGGTTAATATGAGTTGGAATTATGGAACGGCAGTAATTGGTAATCCTGCATCAGGAATATACAGAGGTACTGCATGGACATATGGAGCCGACTACGATACTAGGGGCGCCTTAAATAATGCAACAGGCATAGCACCGCCATATTTTGATGGTGGAACGCAAACTCGATTGCCTCTAAGAATCCCGTCAATTGATGCAGAGATTGAAGAAATGATAGATGCCGGTATACATGTTTGTATTGCCGCAGGAAATAATTTTACAAAAGTTGATATAGTAGGCGGAGTTGACTATGACAATGAAGTTACATTTACTCCAGTTACAGCTAATTATCATAGAGGAGCTTCTCCATATAGTGACGAAGCATACATAGTAGGCAATATTGACTCACAAGTTAATATAAATGTAGACAGACCTTCAGTGTCATCAAATAAAGGTCCTGGCGTAAATATTTTTGCACCTGGTGATAATATTATTAGTGTATCAAGTACTGAAGCAGATTCAAGTTATACACTTTTAGATTATCCTAATAATACTACATATAAAATTATGAGTATTGGCGGAACGTCAATGGCTTCGCCGCAAGTAGCAGGAGTATGTGCGTTATATTTGCAAGCAATGCCTAATCTTAGGCCAGAACAACTTAAAAATAAAATTGAAGCAGATTCTGCTAAAGATATAATATCGGACACAGGAAATAACAACGATTATTCAGCATATAATACAAGTCTGTTAGGAGGACCTAACAGACATTTATACAGTAAATATGGAATACCAACGCCTTGGGGCCTTGGCGGAACGATAAATATTAGCGGAGGCTCTTAATGGCATTAAATTTTCCAGCAACACCAAATGTAGATGATACATTCACAGACGGTATAACTACGTGGGTTTGGGACGGTACTTCTTGGAACGTAGTTTCAAGTGGAGGTATATCTGCTGAACAACCAGATGCATTTAAGACATTTACAGCAGACACTGGTACTACAACAGCAGATAATGAAAACGATTCATTTGCTATAACAGGCGGCACTGGTATAGTAACAGCAATAACTAATGACGAAGTAAGTATTAGTTTTAACGGTGCAGTTGGCGATCCTGATCAAAATTTATTTTCTCAAATTGATGCAGATGTAGGATCTATTTCAGCATCTACACCTACTAGTACAGTAACATTTGAAGGTGGAACTAACATAGCCACACAAATTGTAGGTAATACAGTAACTATAAATGGTACTACACCTACACTTAGTATAAACGATTTATCCGATGTTGATACTTCAAATACAACTCCTGTTGCAGGTAATGTGTTAAAATGGGATGGTGCTAAATGGTCACCAGGACTTGATTCTACAACAGGTGGTGGCGGTACAGACGCTGATACACTAGATGGACAAGACAGTGTTTACTTTTTAAATTATAATAACTTTATTAACACACCTACAATACCAGCAGACCTAAGCGACTTAACAGATACTACAAGTTTATTGTTTAGTGGCGATTTTGCAGATCTAACAAGTAAACCAACTACAATAGCAGGTTACGGAATAACAGATGCATTTGACGGATCATTTTTAAACTTATCAAATGTACCTACTACAATAGCAGGATACGGTATTACTGATGCTGTAGAAGACTTTGCTGACTTAGGAACAACTCCAACAACACTTTCAGGATATGGTATTACTGATGCACTAAGCACAAGTTCTAATCTTGCAGACTTAGCAGATGTTGGTAGTGCTGTTCCTAGTACAGGCCAAGCATTAGTATGGTCAGGCAGTGAATGGGGACCAGATTCAATTAGTGGCGGTGGCGGTGATCCAGACCAAAATTTATGGCAAACATTCAACGGTGATGCAGGTAGTGTTTCTGCTAATACAACAACAGATACATTTACATTTACTGGTGGTACTAATATAAACACAACAGTTACAGGCGATAGTGTGCGTATTGATATGCCGGCAACATTGGGTGTTAGTAAGTATGACGACTTAGAAGAAGTTGGTAGAACTGGTAGAACAATTGACAAAAGTTATATGCCAGCTTTTGCTATGATTAGATTAAATAATGCAGGTAATACAGCATATACAGTTGACAGTCACGGATACTCAGGAAACAATCCAACACTACATGCAATAGGTGGTATGACTATTGCTTTTGACTTAGACGAAATTGGTGGACATCCATTTGAAATACAAGATGGTACAGGAACAGCATATAATACTGGACTAGTGCATGTAGATATTATTGGTAATGTGACTACAGGTACAAACGCACAAGGTAAAGATGGCGGAACATTATATTGGGAAGTACCAGAAACAATTTCGGGTAATTACAGATATCAATGTACATTGCACCCTGCAATGGTAGGTGCTATATCTGTTAAACGTATATCAGTTATTTAATTGCTTAATAATTACTTCTATTTTTTCTTTAGTTGTAAATAAATTATGTTTTATGTCTATTAGTTGCCGAGGCTTAATATAACCGCCACT
>Ga0315320_10000850_pt1 | contig 25232 bp, 31 predicted proteins | sample M140m21515metaG_FD_203458 | JGI IMG/M metagenome (GOLD analysis project Ga0315320, IMG submission 203458) | Ammonia-oxidizing marine archaeal communities from Monterey Bay, California, United States - M1 40m 21515 | ecosystem: Environmental > Aquatic > Marine > Coastal | place: USA: California... | reverse complement strand
TTTGCAGAAAAACACAATATCAAAATAGGGACCATTGTTGATTTAATTCACTACCGTATCGCCAATGAGCACACTGTTAGTAAAGTTTCCAGCAACAAACTGGAGACAAAATATGGTGAGTTTACTGTGCATCGCTACAGGGATTCTATTAGCGGCAATTTGCATTTGGCATTCACCAAAGGTGAAATAGCTGCCGATCAGCCGTTGTTGGTAAGAGTGCATATACCAAACACACTGCGTGATATTTGTGATGTTTATGGTGGTAACCGTACCAGTTGGTCATTCAGTGATGCGCTGGAAAAAATCAGCAGCGAAGGCGCTGGTGTTGCCGTGTTATTATCCGGCGAAGACTACGGACAGAATATTGAACAAAATATTGCTAGCGTACTAAATGATGGCTCTGAAGCTCATCAAACAAATAGAAGCGGTAGCGATTTAACAATTGGCACTGGCTCTCAAATATTGCGGGACCTTGGTGTTGGTAAGATGCGACTGTTAAGTTTTCCGGCCAAATTTAATGCAATTTCTGGATTCGATTTGGAAGTTGTGGAATTTGTGCAGTTCGAAAAATAAACTGGATCCATTAGTAGGCAGGAACAAGTAATGAGTACTATCAAGACGATCGAAGGTAACTATAATAACGCTGCGGCACAGTATGTAATTGCTGTGGCCCGCTTTAACAGTTTTATTGTAGATCACTTACTTGAAGGCGCCATAGACGTGCTGCGTAAGCACGGCGTTATGGATAAAGACATTAGTGTAGTGAAGGTGCCGGGTGCATTTGAACTGCCACTGGCTGTGCAGAAGATCGTTGAGAACAAAGAATGTGATGCTGTTATTGCTTTAGGTGCGGTTATTCGAGGCGGCACTCCACATTTTGAGTACGTGGCAGGTGAATGCGTTAAGGGCCTTAGTCAAGTTAGTCTTGCCAGCAGCAAGCCGGTTGCCTTTGGTGTGCTCACCGTTGACAGTATTGAGCAAGCCATCGAGCGAGCGGGTACTAAAGCTGGAAATAAAGGCGCTGAAGCTGCTATTACGGCAGTAGAGATGGTTAGCCTATTGAGACAGTTGGAGAACTAAGTGGTCTCTCGCAAGACTGAACAGGAAAAAGGCTCGTCGGTGCAGGATAAGTCGGTGCAAGATAGAAAGAAGCCCAAATCACGCAGCAAGACTCCATTGGCGCAGCGCAGAAAGGCTCGTTCTCTAATCGTGCAAGCCCTCTATCAGTGGCATGTGGCGAAGTCAGAACCGCTGGATATTGAAATACAGTTTCATGAACAGAATGGCGGCAAAATAGACTGGGAATATTTTTCTGAGGTATTTTTGGAAATTCCCAAGCAACAGAATACGCTTGATGAAACTATATCACCCTTGCTGGATCGCAAGCTGGAAGCGCTTGATCCAGTTGAGAGAGCAGTGCTTTATCTAGGCACTTTCGAGCTTGCTAACCGCATAGATATTCCTTATAGAGTTGTTATTAACGAGTGCGTTGAACTTGCTAAAACTTTCGGTGCTACCGATGGTCATAAGTACATCAACGGTGTATTAGATAAATTAGCAGTGACATTGCGTCCTGTAGAATTGTCCGCCAAGCAGGCAGCGAGCAACAAAAGTCATAGTCATAGATAGACGGCGTTCCACTCAGTCCATCCACAACAGCAGCACTAGCCAGCATGCAAAAACCAAGCAGCCAATCAGAATTTGAGATAATTCGTCGCTACTTCTCGCGCTCGGGCTTGGCCTTTGAGAGGAATGGAGTCGCGCTTGGTATTGGTGATGATGCCGCTCTTCTCGATCTACCGGAGGGTAAGTCATTGGCAATGTCCATGGATGTGCTTGTCTCTGATGTGCACTTTCCTGCGAGCGCTGACCCTCGACTAATTGCGCATCGAGCTCTGGCGGTAAATCTCAGCGACCTTGCTGCAATGGGGGCAGAGCCACTTTGTTTTACCCTGGGTCTAGTATTACCCTCAAGCGACGAAGCATGGTTAAGAGAGTTTAGTGAGGGGTTTTTACCCCTGGCAGAACAGTACAATTGCCCTCTGATAGGTGGTGATATTAGCCGTGGGCCTCTCAGCATTAGTATTCAAGTGCAGGGCTTGTGCGACAAATCAAAGGCAGTGCTAAGGAGCGGTGCCAGTGTTGGTGACAAAATATATACCAGCGGTACTTTAGGTGACGGTGGCATTGCCTTATTAATATTGGATTTGGGTTCTCACCTTGGCGATACCTTTAAGCTGAATGAAGCGAAGCCCTCAGCCGCTTGCCAACAGTTTTTTGAAGAAGCGTATTACAAGCCGAAGCCCAGGGTTGAGTTGGGCATTGCCGCAGGCAAGCTGATGACTAGCTGTATTGATATTTCAGACGGCCTGTATGGAGATCTTAATCATATTCTCAATGCCAGTGGTGTGGCGGCCCAGCTGAATTTGGCAAAGCTACCTTTCTCTGCTTCCGCGAGGAGCTGTGTCGATGATGACAATAGAATACAGGCCGCATTATATGGTGGCGATGACTATGAGTTATGTTTTACAGTGCCGGCTGATAAATGTGCAGAGCTGGAGCAGGTAGCCGGTCAGTTGGATATCAGTGTCACCTGTATCGGAGAGATCGTAGCCAAAAGTGGCATGAGCAATGGCATAAGTTATATTGGCGATAATGCTTTAATCGAGAAAGTTGAGCCGCTTTCATTTCAGCACTTTAACTCCACGGCAGCAGATTGAATATGAATTCACCAGCAGCAATATGGCGGAACCCAGTTCATCTATTGGCATTTGGCTTTGGTTCCGGGCTCTCGCCTAAGGCCCCGGGCACTGCCGGCACAGTAGTGGCGATGCTAATCTATCTTGCCTTGCCCGCGATGTCGCCTTTGCTGTACGCCTTGTTAATCCTGCTTAGCTTTGTTCTGGGTATTTGGCTGTGTGGGAAAACAGCAACAGACTTGGGTGTGCACGATCACGGTGGCATCGTTTGGGATGAGTTTGTCGGCTATTGGATTACTATGTTTATGGCGCCAAGCGGCTTATTTTGGGCTGTTTTGGGCTTTGTGCTGTTTCGTATCCTGGATATTTTCAAGCCCTGGCCCATTAAATGGGCAGATAAGCAGCTTAAGGGTGGCTTAGGGATCATGCTTGATGATGTTTTAGCAGGTATAATGGCCGCCCTGTGCATACAGGCCATTGCCATTCTTTTTGTATAAGGCAGTTTGTATAAGGTTGGCCTAGAGAGTTTCTGCTGCCATCGATGGGATCAGGGCTCATAGAGTTTCGAGAGGAAAGTTTTTTGACAGTAACATTTGTAGCATCGGCGACTTTACCTACGCAGTGGGGTCAATTCACGATTCATGGTTTCGAAGATAAGGCCAATGGTAAGGAACATGTTGCGCTGGTTTTTGGTGATCTGGATTCGGATCAGCCTGTGCTGTGTCGAATTCACTCTGAATGCCTAACAGGAGACTGTCTCTTTAGCCTGCGTTGTGACTGCGGCCCGCAGTTGCAGTGTGCGATGGAGAGTGTGGCAAAAGCAGGCCGAGGTATTATTTTATATATGCGGCAGGAAGGTCGGGGCATCGGCTTGTTGAATAAGATCAAAGCCTATTCTTTGCAGGACTCCGGTGCAGACACAGTAGAAGCCAATGTGCAGCTGGGCTTTGAGCCCGACAGTCGAGAGTACCAGGTTTGTAAGCCCATCCTGGAATATTTTAAGGTTAAGAGTCTGCGCCTGATGACAAATAACCCTCGAAAAGTTGATGCGGTAAAGGAGATGGGTATCGAAGTCTCTGAGATAGTGCCAATCCATACTGGCGCCAATCCGCATAATGAAAGTTATCTTGCCGTGAAAATGGACAAGCTCGGCCATATCAATAAAGCGGAATAGCTTTATTTGAAAGCCGAGTAGGTTTCAAGCCGGATAATAACGACGGCAGTTGTTTGCTTATTAATAACTTAGTTAGTTTCTAACTTATTCCTAGCCAGATCAATCTGCTCACACATCTTCTCAGCACCGATGAGTGCGCGCGGCGTGTGCCGTTGTAATAATTCCGGTGCTACGAAAAACAAGGCATCATTAGCAACAGCGGTTAGCTGGGGCCAGCGGGTCCATTCGTTTAACCACTCAGGCCGTTCTATATCCATGCCACTGGCAATTATGGCCTCCGGGTTCCGGCTCAGCACTGCCTCAACGCTGACTTTAGGTGCTATCAAATTTATCTCTACGAAAATATTTACCCCGCCGCACAGTTCTATTATATCGTTGATCAGTTCATTGCCACCGGCGCTTATCAGGGGGCTGTCCCAGACTTGGTAAAATGTTTTAACCGGCGCTTTTGCCTGGTATTCATTACTCAAAAACTGTAGCTTCAAACGAAAATCTGCAATCACTTGCTGCGCTATTGATTCAGTACCGGCAAGAATTGACAGCCTATCAATATGGCTCGGTATGGAAGAAAGGTCTTTCGGTTCAGCAATATAAACATTCAAGCCAAACTCTCTTAGTCGATTCACCGATGCCCGTGGATTACCTGTTTGCCAGGCCACGATTAGATCAGGCTGTAATTGTATTATTTTTTCCATGTCCAGCAGATCATGGCGGCCTACTATCGGCAGGGTCTTTGCGTCTTCCGGATAGTCACTGTATTCCACCACGCCAACCAGTTTTGTTCCTGCGCCAGCGGCAAAGAGAAGTTCGGTCAGCGAAGGAGCGAGGCTAATAATTCGATTCGCCGGACTTGGTATTTGCACGACAAGCCCTTCATCATCGGTTACTTCCAGCGCGAAAGAACTATGGCCAACAGTGGCAAGTAATACAATGAAGCTTAAGTGGAATCGAATTCTGTACAGCCTACTTGCCATATTCAAAGACATTAGCAGAGCCATTAATAGTCGATGCCTTTCTGTACCCTAACCCCTTCGTAGAAAGCATGTTTTTTTTCTCCGAGCTCAGTTACCGTGTCTGCCAATTCTATTAATTCCTTGGCAGCATTGCGCCCAGTTACCACCACATGCTGATTGGGTGGCCTGTTCTCCAAAGTACTTAGAACGGTTTCCTTATCCAGATAGCCATAGGTGAGCATATAGGTAATTTCATCCAGAATGACCAGGTTGAAATTCGGATTGTTCAACATGGCAGTGGCCTTGTCCCATGTTGCTTCGGCTGCAGCGATGTCTTTGTCTCGGTCCTGTGTCTCCCAGGTGAAACCCGTATTCATTGCATGAAACTCAACCAGGGGATTGTCGGCGAACAACAATTGCTCACCGCACTCCCACTGACCTTTAATGAATTGAATGACACCGCAGTGAAGTCTGTGCCCCACGCTACGCGCGAGCATGCCAAAGGCGGAAGTACTTTTGCCTTTGCCATTGCCCGTTAATACCACCATCAACCCTTTGTCGATGGTAGCCTCGGCAATGCGCCCGTCTATATGTTCCTTCTTACGTTGCATTGCCTTCTTGTGGCGTGCTGCTCTTTCTTCGCTGGTGGACACGATCTACTCCCTGTCTACTCCGATCTCACTTAGAAATTGAATCTAACACCGACATACGATGCTTTGTTAGCAGAGTTAAAGCCAACAATTTCTTGATAATCTTCATCCAGAGCATTCTCTAGTCGAGCATAAATCTCGATAGAGTCGTTAATAGCATAACTTGCCGTAATATCCAGCACTTCAAAATCATCAAGCGCAAACGGCACCGGGCTACCAAATGCTTCATCGATAGCATCCTTGGAAATGCGATAGAAAGCATTAACTTTGAGTTTATCATTCAGTGCCTGGTACATCACGCCGATGTTAGCCAGTTCTTCCGGGCGTCTTTGCCGTTGCTGACCGTTGGGGCGTTCGGTGTCATTGTAGGTGTAGTTAGCGCTAAGCAGCCAGTTGTCGGATAGTGTGACCTCACCATTGAGCTCGAAGCCTTTAGATTCAGCCGTACCGGTATCCTGTGTGTAACCACTAAACCCGATCACATCGAAAAGGATAGCGTTCTCCACTTCCTGTTCGAACAATACAAGTTCAACTTTGCTGCGGCCTCCGAAGAAGTATTCCACACCCAGTTCAAAACCTTCGCTGGTTTCCTCTGCCAGAGCCGTCAGGGAAGCGGGCGGGAATGCGAATGCACCAGCATTATAGGCTACTTCAAAGGGGCTTGGCGCTCTGAACCCCGTGCCATAGCTGGACTTAAACTTGAGCGTGTTACCGCTATTTAGTTCATACAAATAAGCAGCACTAATACGGTAACTGGTGTGATTACCGAAGTCATCGTTTTCATCATGGCGAGCACCAGCGGTGAAAAAGAGGCTATCAGAGAAGTCGCTCAACAACTCAAGATAGTAACCTTCGTTATCTCTATCCACACCGTTATTAGTTTCTTCTTCCAGATCAAAACCGAATATCAAGTCAAAGCCGTTCAATTCGGTAGCAGTACCAATATACTCCCAACGTTCCAATTCTCCTGCTGAACTGAAGCCGGGGTTTCCTGCAGTAAAATCTTTGCGGTCAGTTTCGGTTTTCGCATAAGCAAGTGAATGAACCAGGCCGCCTGCCGAGTATTTTGCCGCCAGCCGTGTTGCTTCCAGGTCATAGTTTGATTGGCAATCATGAACAGTGGTGAAAAATGGAGTAAAACATCCATCAAACTCCGTTTCTCCTTCTACGTTACGATGAACCAAATCTACGCGAAAATTGTCAGTAACGTCGAAGCCGACTCGTGCATGTAGTGTGGTATTTTCATAACCGTCATCATCAGCAAGTACATTGTCAGATTCGCGTCTGTTATAACCATCAGTTTCAAAATCAGAAAATGATAGGAAGAAGTCTGCCTGTTCGGAAGCACCACCAATATTTGCGGATGTTTGGCTTGTGCCAAATCTTCCAGCTTGCGTGTCAATGCTAGCGTTAAGGCCTTCCTCACTTTGTAGTGAGCTAATGCTGATGACGCCACCGGCATCGGCACCATAGTGCAAACCCTGAGGCCCTCTTAGTATTTCGACTCTCTCAATACCATTACTCAGTAGGTGCTCCAGTTGCGGTGCGACCTGTGTGCCACTCGGGTCAGAAAGTTTCAGCCCGTCAAATAAGGTTAGTGTACGAAAGCCTTCCTCACCGCGAATCCTTAAGTTGGTAATACTGCCAATACCGCCACTGCTGCTGACGCCCATCGAGGGCGACTGCCTAAGCACATCAGTTAACGATGTATTGCCGTGCGCCCTGATCGCTTCAGCGGTGATGACAGATACCGAAGTGGCAATTTGTCTGAGTGGAACAGGAGTGCGGTTCGATACCACCACGATCTCTTCCAGTGGATTGTAGTTCTCTTGCGCAACTATCGGACTGCAGAAAGAAACTGCAGCGGCTGCGCCGATCAAATGTGTCGTGATGTTCTTCATATGGATTCCCAATGAATCTGTGTCCAAATGGACGTGTATGTCAGTTTCATGAGGGAGGGGGTGCGGCAGTTAAACCTCAGCCATTACTGGCTGTATTACTAACATGAGGTTCTTCCACTGATGTAGCCCTCCGCTGCATCTTAAGTAGCAACTTTGGTCGGGTTGGTATCGGACTTACGCTATCCTCAATGGATAAGCGATTACCGTTGCGGGGGCAGTGCCGGAATTTCACCAGCTTCCCTTGTTTGTGGCTGAGGGCCAACAAACACCTGACTAAGTTTTGAATCTGCTCTGCTCAGAATCGAACAAAAGCGCGCGCAGTCTATAAGCTGGGTGGGTTTGAGTCAATCAATGCCTCGCTGCACTAATAAAGGCATTTGAGCCAGAAATTTATATTGGAATTCATTGAGTGAAAATAGAGGTATAAGTAAAAGAGCTAAAAAAAATGAGGAAAAGGTCTCGTGAGCAAAAGAATCGGATGGCTCTGTTTCTCCAGGGAGGTGAGAGTAACTGCTTGTAAATAATAGAAATAATAAAACCTTCTGAGTGCATAGAAGTTCTTATCAAGGTCTCGTTAAACACAATGGCTTCTTTTTCGCAGTAATTGTTATGAAAGTATTCCCACGAGTAGTGTGATAAGCATTTGAATTTGATAGGATTAAAGGATTAAAAATTTAGTAGCCGGAGAGAAGAAGCTCCGGACATAGGCGGAATTCCGTCTAATACACTGTTATGTTTCTTGAAAATTAGGTTCCAAGCCGAAGGTTTCGCATAGAGTGAGCAACTAAATTCAATTATGTCCATAGACTTAAAAAGGCCGCTGATAGACTTTCTCAAATTTAGCATGCACATTCATAGGCTGAATCACATCTTTATTGACACAGTAAGTCGTTACGAAGATAGAATCGAGGGTGTCATAAAGGCAACTAAAGTATTACAAAAGTACGATACTGATAAACAATATGAATCGGATGAAGAAATCAAAAAGAAGCATGCGGAGCTTATAGAAACTGCGCAAAAGGAAATTTCCGAAGACTTTTATTCAATGAAATCGGCTGAGCTAATTCTAAACTACTCACGATTCGAATCTGCAGTAAATGAATCTTTGTATAGCTATTTTGGGCTTTGTGATATAGCTGAGTTACCGTCAGTAGTCTCAAACAAAATGGATCTAAGTACGCTTCTAAAAATGAATGCAGACGAACAGCGACAGTATGTCGCTGATATATATATTCAACGCAACTCGGCCGGAATTCGATATGGCTTTAAGAGATTTGAATCAATCATTGAACCTATCTTTGGCTCTTCTACATCAACAATAGATATAAGAGATGAGATATTCAAATTTGCGCAGATAAGAAATCTAATTATTCACCGAAATGGGATTGTGGACCAGCAGTTTGCGGACCTCTTTGGTGAAGCTGAGCAAAAAGTAGGTCAAAGGATTGATCTATCCCGAGAAATTCTTCATGACTGCTATCACGGACTAATGGGATATGCTGATGATATCTTAGATAGAATCGGTCAGAAACAAAGCGATTTAAAGAGAGTGGAAAGCGAAACATAACAAATAAATCAAAAAGGACGCGCGCTGCGCGCCTATTATTAAGGGCGTTATCCAGATGCTTGTAAATATCAAAGTGTCACTATAGTATCACTTTATGAAAATTGAATTAGTTACCACATTAAAGCGTCAGGCCACAAAAATTCTTGCCGATCTACATGCTTCCAAAGAGCCTGTTCTCATCACAGAGCACGGCCAGCCTTCAGCGTATTTGGTTGATGTGGAAGATTATGAAATGATGCAAGATCGTATGGCATTACTGGAGGGGCTCGCGAAGGGAGAGGCTGCTTTCTCGGAGGGGCGAGTTGTTTCCCATACTCAAGCCAAGGAACGCATGAGTAAATGGTTCAAATAATTTGGACGGAACCTGCTCTTAACGAATTAAATGAGATTGCTGAATTTATAGCATTAGATAAGTTTTCTGCTGCACAAAATTTAGTCCAATCTGTCTTCGATCGTGTTGAACAGCTCAAGGGTCAACCCAAATCCGGTCGTAAGGCACTAGAACTTCCTCGAAATTCAATTTATAGAGAGATCGTTGTTGGCCCGTGCAGAGTCTTTTATCGCATTGAAAAATCTAAAATTATAATTATTCATATCATGCGCAGTGAGCGCATTTTGCGTAAGTTTATTTTGGAAGACCGTGCTAAGCTCAGCAGTTAACAAGTTAAAGAAGCTTATAGTCATTCTCTATTAAGGGCATTATCTGCCTTACACAACTTTTAAAGTGACTAACAGAACACTATGAATTTAAAACAGAAGGTTGAGAGTAATCCTCTGGTCTGGCTGGCCAGTACTCTAATTGCCGGCTTTGTTGCTGGTTTTGCGGCTTATCAAACCATACTTGAGGTATCAGGCCGGGTAACTGTTGCAAGCGAGGATTATGAATCAGGAAAGAATGCAATAGAAAGCCTATCTGTACTAGAAGAGGAGCTGAAAGAACTCAAAACAAAAGTGGGCGCCGCTCCTGATGGGCTTCGCCTGGTAGTGACATCCAGGCTTGATGGCAATAACCCTACCGATAGTTTAACTAGTGTTAAGTTGGATGAGAGCTTTTGGATCGCTACAAGATGGATCGGGGTGCTAGGGAAAAGATACTACGAACAGAAATGGGAAATATCTGATAGGGACGGGGTCGTCGCTACTCATTGGCATCCCTTTATTCCAAAAGAAGATGGGAGCTATCGGACATGGGCACATTTCAATCTCAGTAGTACAGAAAATACTCCTGGCAATTATCGAATTCGAGTATTCATCAATGATGACCAACCGTTTGAGTCGAAACAAATATTAGTCATTGAGGAATGATTAATAAGTCTGTCAGAAAGAATTAAATCTTCTAGAAAGAAAGCTGGAATGACACAAATCCAACTGGCCGAAGTTGTTGATTTTTCTCAGCCAGTTATTGCTGAGTTAGAAGCAGGTAAAGCAAGTGGATCTTCTCACCTGATTAAAATCGCAGCTGTGTTGAGCGTTGATCCTTTTTGGTTGGATTCGGGAGAATGTGATAGCGGTTTTTCTTCTAAAGATCTAAATAAAAGAGAGCTGGGTCTCATAAGGCTTTATCGTCTGTTAAGTGAATCAGATAAAAAAATTATTGATCGTATTGTGGTTTCACTTCAGGAATGCCATGAAATTCAAAGCAGTGATAAATGATTGGCCGCTATTGAAGCATGAGATTTTTCTTTACACCGCTTCCGACTGAATCTTACAGTCTTTCAACTTCTTGCGAATCGCAGTAGCAATACCGTCACTGTCTAAGCCAATCTTTGCCAGCATGTCTGGTACTTTTCCCTGCTCCAGAAAGTCATCCGGTAGTCCTAAGCTCAGCACAGGGATTTGGTAGTTGGAGGCTAACAGGAACTCATTTACCGCAGAGCCTGCACCGCCTTTAACTGAATTCTCTTCGATGGTGACGATTAGTTGATGTTCAGTAACCATGTTGCCAATGGTCTCTTCATCGAGCGGTTTAACGAAACGCATATCGACTACTGTAGCATCCAGTTTGTCGGCAGCTTCCATAGCCGGGGCTAGCATGCTGCCAAAGGCGAGAATGGCCACCGATTTTCCGCGGCGGCGTATTACGGCCTTGCCAATCTCAACCGGGTTTAGGCCGGGTTCGATCTCTTTGCCAGGGCCTTTGCCGCGAGGATAACGCACAGCAGAAGGGCCTTTGTGTTGATAAGCAGTGGAGAGCAGTTTCTGTGTTTCGTCTTCGTCGCTGGGTGTCATCACCAGCATGTTGGGAATGCAGCGCAAATAACTCAGATCAAAACTACCGGCGTGGCTAGGACCGTCTTCGCCGACTAGGCCAGCGCGATCGATGGCGAACGTGACATCCAGGTTTTGCAGTGCCACGTCGTGAATAAGCTGGTCATAAGCCCGTTGCAAGAACGTGGAATAAATTGCCACGACTGGTTTTAAGCCCTCGCAGGCCATACCGGCTGCAAAAGTAACGGCGTGTTGTTCAGCGATGGCGACATCGTAAAAACGTTTGGGGAACTTCTGCGCAAAATCCTTCATGCCAGAACCTTCACCCATGGCCGGGGTGATGCCGACAATTAACTCATCTGCTGTGGCGACTTCGCATAACCAATTGCCGAAAACTTTTGAATAAGTCGGGGATGGGGCAAGGGAAGGTGTTGGTGACTCAGCGGTGTTGCCCTGCTTGTCTTTTTTCTTGGGAACATCTGCTTTCTTTGCACTATCTTTTGCTTTTGTGCCACCGGGATCGATCTTGCTCATGGCATGCATGCCAAAAGGATCGTTTTCAGATTCCAGGTAGCCTTTGCCTTTCTGTGTGACAACATGCAGTAGCTGCGGGCCGCGCAGTGTTTTTATATTGTTCAGGATTTCGACAAGACCATTTGTATCATGACCGTCGACGAGGCCAATGTAGTTGAAACCTATTTCTTCGAAAAGAGTGCCAGGTGACACCATTCCTTTCATATACTCTTCGGCGCGGTGAACAGCTTTTAGGGCAGGTGGTATTTTTGCAAGAACCCGTTTGCTGCCGGTGCGAATAAAATTGTAGGGCTTGCTTGCCCACATACGGGCAAAATAACTTGAAAGGCCGCCCACGTTGTTGGAGATGGACATATTGTTATCGTTGAGGATAACGAGAATATTGTCATCCAAATGCCCTGCGTGATTTAACGCCTCAAAGGCCATGCCGGCGGTCATGGCGCCGTCGCCTATGACGGCGATATTGTGTTTTTCTTTATTTTGCGCGCTGGCTGCCACCATCATGCCTAGGGCCGCGCTAATAGAGGTGCTGGAATGGCCTACGCCGAAGGCATCGTATTCGCTCTCATCGCGGTTGGGGAAGGCGGCGAGTCCACCAGCCTGGCGCATGGTTAGCATTTGATCCCTGCGCCCGGTAAGAATCTTGTGCGGGTAGGCCTGGTGACCCACATCCCAGATGAGGTTGTCCTCGGGGGTGTCGAATACATAGTGCAGGGCGATAGTCAGTTCCACTACGCCAAGGCCAGCACCAAAATGTCCGCCGGTTTGCCCTACGGAGTAAAGGAGGAACGAGCGCAATTCCTCTGCTAACTGAGTTAGTTGATCCAACTCCAGCAGTTTAAGATCAGAGGGCTTGTCTACCTTGTCCAGTAGCGGGGTCGCTGGCCGAGACAGGGGTATTTCATTAAGCATAATTGTATTTCAACTCCAGAAGCACCAATTTTCAACTGAAAACAGTCAATCATGGGCCAAAACCGGGCGTAACGTTAATATTAAGTGTTAGAACTTGCCAATTAAACCTCGTCTAATGCAGACGTTTCACTATATAGGAGGCCAACTCGCGCAGTTGATTGGCGCTCTCTGGGAACTCTTCCAGTGCCGCAATGGCCTTGCCGGACAGCTCAGAGGTGAGTTCTTTCGCAGCTTCCAATCCCAATAAGGAAACATAAGTAGGCTTATTTTGCTCTCGATCAGAACCCTGGGGTTTGCCGAGGGTGGCTGTGTCACTCACTTCGTCCAGAATATCGTCCTGCACCTGAAAGGCCAGGCCAATATTCTTGGCGTATTCGCTTAATGCGGCAATTTGTGCATCGTCGGTCTGATTGTGGCTCATACCGCCCAGTAGTACAGCGCAACTGATGAGCGCCCCTGTTTTCAGGTTGTGCATGGCTTCCAGTTGTTGCAGTGTTATGTTTTCTCCTACTGCTTCAAAATCCAGGCTCTGGCCTCCAACCATACCGGTGGCGCCTGATGCCTGGCTTAGCAACTGCACCATGGCCAGACGCCTTTCCGCATTCAGTGATCCAGCCTCGGTGCTGAGCGTTTGAAAGGCAAGTGATTGCAAGGCATCACCGACCAAGATTGCCGTGGCTTCATCGAAGGCCTTGTGTACGGTGGGTTTGCCACGACGCAAATCATCGTCATCCATCGCCGGCAGGTCGTCGTGTACAAGCGAATAGCAGTGTATAAGCTCAACCGCGGCGGCAGCGTTGTCTGCCGATTCAAGGTTAGCACCTACGGCCAGTGCGCTACCGTAGGTCAGCACTGGGCGAATACGCTTCCCTCCACCCAGGCAGGCATAGTTCATAGCTTCTTTAAGCGTAGGGCTGGCGATGTCAGCAGATATTTGCTCGGCAAGTTTTTGCTGCACACGTTGTTGGCAGCGTGTGAGGAATTCGTCCAAAGCTTTGGGTGAGGCGGTACTCATCGTGCTTTTCTAATCTTCCACGTCTTCTAAATCTAACTCTTCAGTATCGCCGTTCTCGTTCAGAAGAATCTGTACTTTCTGTTCGGCATTCTTTAGTGCCGTTTGGCATTCACGAGTGAGCTTGATGCCTTTCTCGAAGGCTTGTAAGGACTCTTCGAGGCTAAACTCGCCCTCCTCCATAGCGGATACCAATTCCTCTAGGTCTTCCAGGGCTTCCTCAAAGTTAAAACTCGTTTGTTTCTTCTTGGTCATGGCTCTAAATCCAGGTGAATAGGATAAATTGGCTACAGAGGTTGAAAGAGGGGGATTATACGTCAAGTCCCGCAAAAATTATGCTTAAACGGCAGTATTATGCATTAAAGCCGGTCTATTGATCATTGTGATCGCTTTTGCTGCAATGAATTTGGGGTATAAGGCTCGATATGACAAGGGCTGCAGGGGTTCCGCGAGAGCAGCTGTAAAAGCCTCTAAAGGATGCTCATGAATAAGTATGACTGTGCTATCTGGATTGGAGTAAGGTATAGGTTAAATGAATAATTTGATGAGCAATTTAATGAAGTATTGGCAGGTAAAGCTTTGCCTGCTACTTATGCTCTGCTTTTTAGCCTTACCACAGAGTGTTGTCGCACAGCTCAATGCCTTTGCCCCCGGGCAGGACTATCAGGTGATTAAAACCCTTGGGCTTGTTGATTATGTGGAGGTCAACCGTCCAGCCCCAGATGGTAAGCCTAAACAACTTGTTATTTTTGTGCACGGGACGCCAGGCTCTTTTGCAACATTTAGTCGATACTTGGATGACCCAGTCATGCAAGAGCGGTTCCATATGATATCTGTTACGCGACCTGGCTGGAGAAACAATGAGGATGCAATAATACCGTCTTTGCAAGAACAGGCGGCAGCCTTAGCACCCCTCCTAGCGATGGATGCGTCGGGAAAAGGTGCACTATTAATGGGGCATTCTTATGGTGGGCCGGTGGTAGCGCGAACGGCAATGGAGTTCACGGATCAAGTGGCAGGGCTAATTTTTGTAGCAGCGAGCGGTGATCCAAAATTGAGCGGCCCGCGTTGGTATAATCGATTCGCCGTAGTGTTGCCACGCTTTCTATTGGGCGAAAGCTTAAAGGGAGCTAATGCTGAGATTATGCCGTTGCGCCCACAACTGGAAGAGATGGTGCCGCGCTGGGAAGGCCTCACCATGCCAGTACTCATCGTTCAAGGTGATCGTGATCGTTTGGTTAATCCAGGCAATGCGCTTTTTATGCAAGAGATGCTGGTTAATTCTGATGTGCGATATTTACACCGTGAAGGGAAGGGTCACTTTGTTCTCTGGGAAGAGGCGGAGTTAATACGTGAAAACCTAATAGATAAATTCTATGGTAAGGGTACGTCAGGAACAGTACTTAATTGAGTGGGGCACCTCTTAAGGCCTAATAAATCAGTAAATTCAATGCTCTCTAAGCAGTGTATCTACATCAAGAATAATAGTTTGACCCAATACAGTCAGGCCTTTACTCTAGGCCTAGATTAAATTCTTCCTCACCAGAACATTATGCAAGATCAGACACCCAAAAAGGCCTATATACCAAGGGATTGGCGCATCTGGTTCGGATTGAGCCTAACTTTTTTGTGGTTCTGTTTTCTGCTGATTTACATTGCCAGGAATGTTGGCTGGAGTTCGTTTCTTGATCTGCCGATCGAAGAAATGGGAACATTTTTGGAAGGAGCGTTCGCTTTTCTAGCCTTCCTTTGGTTGGTTATCGGTTTGTTTATCCAGCAGTCGGTTTTAGCAGAAAATAATGAAGAGCTGCGGCGTAATAATTTGCATTCAGAAAAACAGAGTCAGGCTATCGCAGCGACTGAGATGAACGCCCGGCAAGAAACATTCTTTAAGATTGCTGAAAGTGCTCGTCGGCAACTTGGCTCAATTTCAGGCATGTTGTTTATTTCCTCGCAGGGCCCGGTGGGCAATAATTCCTACAACTCGGAAGATCTCGCGGAGCTTTGGAAACAATTTGCCGGTGGAGATGTGGAAGTCTTTTCCCGCTTATTCTTAATCAAAGGCGGAGCTGAAGAGGTGGATTTTGGCGACCTGCTCTATGGTACTGATATTCGTCGCCGCCATGCTGAAAATTTTCTGGTGAGTTTTGACCGTTTGATTGAGTTATCAAAAGGCTGTGATACGGATAATATAATTTTGGACACTCTTATTTATTCAGCCCATGGCTTGTTGAACTTTAGAATGAGAGAGCTGCATCCAGATATTAAATTTGACCCCATTGTAGGCACGAATACAGCACAATATTTGGATCGTATTATGAATGCACACAGTGAAGACAGTTAGTTTCTTGTCTTTAAGATTGTAATCCTAAACCATATGTAGGGGGAGTTATGGAGTTAGTCGCGATAGTGATTGTGCTGGCGATATTTGAGTACCAATTTTTTAGTATTAAGGTGGGTCTTGCCCGGGGCAAATATGATATTCAAGCACCAGCAAATACTGGGCACCCGGTTTTTGAGCGCTATTATCGCGTACATCAAAATACGCTGGAGCAATTAATCGTCTTTATCCCTGCTATCACTATCTATGGTTACTTTGGAAATCCGACTTATGCTGCAGGGCTGGGAGTAATATTTCTTATCGCTCGCATTGTTTATTTCCTTGGTTATGTTTCCGATCCGAGTAAGCGGGGAGCAGGTTTCATTTTAGGCTTTCTGCCTACTTTGGCTATGGTGGTAGCTGGGCTGGTTTCGGCAGTTAGTAGCTTGCTTTAAAACGGCTTTAAGTTTGTTCTCGATTTCATAGGTGTGCGTAAATAAGACGTGCACCTATAATGTTTTTTATGGTGGGTGAATTTATACTGCTGTTTAAATATCATCAGTAGCAAGATTTTTTAATCGTGTTTTTTGGGTGAATTGATGTCTGAGTCTACAATACTAATCGTTGATGATGAGGCCGCTATACGCGATATGGTCAGCATTACTTTAGATCTTGCTGGCTTTAACAGTATTAGCGCTGCCGATGCTCATGAAGCGCATATCTCCATAATAGACAAGAAACCTGACTTGGTTTTATTGGATTGGATGCTTCCGGGGGGAAGTGGTATTGAGCTGGCCCGACGTTTGCGCAGGGATGAGATCACCACAAGCCTGCCCATTATTATGCTCACGGCTAAGACCAGTGAAGATAATAAAGTTCAGGGGCTAAGCGAAGGCGTTGACGACTACGTGACTAAGCCGTTTTCACCACGAGAACTGGTTGCCCGTATCAAGACCGTATTACGTCGTGTAGACGGCAAGCAAAAAAACAAAGTACTTCGTGTCTTCGATTTGCAATTGGACCCCAACAGTCACCGCACTTCTATAGAAGACCATCCTGTCGACATGGGCCCAACTGAGTTTCGCCTGCTTAAATTTTTCCTTTTGAATCAGGAAAAAGTTTTCAGCCGTGATCATATTCAGGATGCCGTGTGGGGTGGTAACGTCTACTTGGAAGAGCGTACTATCGATGTGCATATTCGTCGGCTACGCAAAGCGCTCTCCTCAGTAGAGAATACTTCCATTGATTACGCGAAGCTTGTGCAGACTGTTCGTGGTGCAGGCTACCGGTTTTCTGTAAGACAGTGTTAGACCTTAGACAGTACGTCTAAACATTCCCCTTGTTAGAAAAAAACCTCTCTTCCCGCTATTTTAAGTTTCAGTTGTGTGCTGCCAGCATATAAAACATGGCAGTAGCTTACTACAGGCTTGCCTTTCACATAGCTGTCGTAGACTGATGGTTGTACCGTAAGTCTTGCAGACTATTACAAGACGGGCTTATATCGTATGCTATCTTCTATTGCAGAGATGAGTGTTGGGCTCTTTGGCTCTTTTCCCTCACTCTTTTATTTTGCAAGTTGGAGGCTGCAAGTTATAGGCCTAGCTTGGAATAAATAGGTATGAAGTCGGGTCTATTTGCCATTGCAAGATTCCGTGGAGAGATTATGAGATATAAATTCGCATTACTGGCCCTCGTGTCCCTGATATTAAGCTCGGCAGCTTCCATGGCGGTAGCCCAGCAAGAGTGGGAATTACGCCGAGATCGCGATGGCATTCAGGTGTATACCCGCTCTGTAGAAGGCTCTCCTCATAAAGCTGTGCGCACGGTTACTGTATTGCATGCTGTTAACCTTGCCTCGTTGGTGGCATTAATTGAAGACGCTGCTGCTTGTCCGGATTGGGCAGATCGCTGTGCAGAATCTTATTTGCATGAGCGTTTAAGTGAAACCGAATCGTTGGTCTATACCCATAATGATATGCCGTTTCCGGTTAAGGACCGTGATGTGTTGGCACGGGTGAGATGGGTGCAGAATCCTGATACTTTTGAAGTGGCAATGACCAGCAGTGCAACGGAAGGGATTCTCGACAAGGTACGTGGTCGTTTGCGCTTAACTAAGGCGGAAGCGAAATGGAATTTTGCTCCACAAGCCGATGGTTCAGTGCTAATAAGCAACGAAGTGCACCTTGATCCCGGTTCTTCCTTGCCTGGTTGGGTAACCAATATGCTGTTAGTGGATGCCCCGTTCGAGACGATGGCATCGTTCATAAGTGAAGTGCGAGAACCCAAATACAGTGAGGCAGAACTCAGCTTTATTCAGGAGCCACCTAAATAAGGCCTTTATATTAGATAAATAGATGGTCAGATAAATAGACGATGACTAAGTTTGAGAAAATAAAAGAACGAGCGGAGCAAAGGAAAGGCAGTGCCGCAGCGCTGAAGAAATTGTTACCCAAGGTTGCCAGTAAAAAACAACTAACGGGTATAGGTGATGATCGCTATCTTGCCATGATGACCAAGCGTATTAATCAAGCAGGTTTCAGTTGGAAAGTAATAGAAAATAAATGGCCTGAATTTGAAGAAGCTTTCTTTGGTTTTGATCCTTACAAGCTTGGCCTGTTGTCACCCGAGCAATGGGAGGCCTACGCAAGTGATAGGCGAGTAGTGCGTAACTGGCAGAATATAAAAGCGCTACAGGAGAATGTGTTTTTCGTGCAGGATGAGTCGCGAAAACATGGCGGTTTTGGAAAGTTTATTGCGCAGTGGCCGGTATCCGATCAGATTGGTTTGATGGCTTATCTAAAAAAACACGGATCCCGACTCGGTGGTCAAAGTGGTTTGTGGTTTCTGCGAGGAATGGGAAAGGATTGTTTTGTGCTTTCAAGAGATGTGGTGGTTACACTGCGTGGCGCTGGACTAGACATAGCCGAGAAACCCAGCAGCCAAAGAGATTTAAAGAAGGTGCAAGCACAATTCAATGAATGGCATGAAGAGACAGGTTTGCCCTATAGTCATCTAAGCCGTATTGCTGCCTGTTCTGTCGGTGAAAATCACCTGTAGGGGTATTTATCCCGTTTAGAATCGAATTGAGATTTAATGAGGTGCTGAACAATGACTGTCTTGATATCAATACTTGCCATACTTTTTCTGACCTTAATAGTTGGTATTCCGCTGATCGAGAAGTACAGCACCGAGAAATCAGATGAAGAGCTGGCTAGAATGAGTCGTTATATGGTGCCGTTGATGTTTATTCTTATCATCGGTTGGATAGTGCGCTATTTCTTCTTTTGACTTGATAAGTTTGTATGGAGAACTGTTGGCTGTGATGCTTGTGCGGGTGGCCAGTAGAATTGAATAACTATTGATACAGGTCTTGATATCATGATGTTTTGTTATCACCTGCCTCATATTCTGCTATTCTCCCTGCTGTAAATATAATCCTCGTTAAAGGATTTCTTGCATGAGTCAATCGAGAATGAATTTAGGAAAATAACTATGAGCCTGGTAAATTTTTCAAAAATTACAAAATTGTTAAGTGACAACAAGCGCAAAGATAAGCAAAGACAGGAGCTTTTCCAGGAAGTGATTCTCATGGTTCTGGCTAGAGTAACCCGCGCAGACTCTAACGTCGAAAGTGTAGAGATAAACAAGGTGCAGGAAGTGTTGAGTGAGGAATTAGGTGTGGATATCTCTGCAGCAGAAATACGCACAGCTTCTTCTTCAGAAATATTTGAGACACAATCGTTAGAAAGCTATCTCTCTACAGCAACACGTAAATTATATGAACGAGAGCGCATCGTTATATTGGCTTCTTTGCAAAAAGTGATTCGCAGCGATAATGTTATTCGCAGTTTTGAGTTAGATTTTTTCGACAGGGTGGCTTTGGCGCTTCGTGCGACACCTTCAGAGATTGCGGGTTTAGAGAGTGACGAAGAAAGTGCTTAGAGCCGCTCACTAACAATGGAAGATACAGCTAACACAGATATAGCCCAAAAAGACCCTAAGCTGATAAGGCAGAAGCTTAACCAGGATACCGCCAGGATTCGCTGGAGTGCGTTGCACGAGCACCAGCAGAAAGAGCTAGTGATTAAGGTGTCTACTGATCTGGACCTCATCGAAGTTGCCTGTCAGTTCACTCTCGACAATAGTGTGCAGGTGAAAGCCTGGATGGATCAGTCGCAGGTGCAGAGGGTGGACGATTCACAGGCTGATGATTGGAAAGCCGAAGACCGTGAGCTGTGGGCGGTAGTAGTTGTTCCTTGGGTTCTGGTGCAAGAACCCAAGCCAGGAACCGCCGCTAATTAAGCTGGCCTGCTCCTGTTAGAGCTTTAGTCGAAGCTCGGATGCAATCTCTTTGCTCAAAGAGATTGGTACATCATTTTCTTTTGCCAAAAATGACCATTGTGAAACGTGTTCTACCGTTTCATCGATAAGTCGATCAATTTTCTTTCTGGAGAAGCTGGGCACCATTGCTTCCAGAGAATATAAGTCCTCTCGGGTGAAATTTTCTCTTTTCCCATTCAGGCTCATCCAGTGATTGTTTACCCATTTGCTTCCAGGCTTGTAACTGTAAGCTAGATCGTAAGCAGGGCAGAGTTTCCATTTGTTGTCCGTCAGCATGAAAGAAAAATTTTTGGAGTGGTCGTCATGGTTTCTTGCCACGATATTGAAAACTAGCTGTTTTAACAGCTTTTCGGCATCTTTGGCAGACACGTGGATCTTGCGCGCTGTGGCAAATAGTTCGGCATAGGAATACGAGCCGGGCTTTTTGTAATCAACATGGGCCAGACCATTTAAAGTCTGCACATGAATTTTTCGGTTGCTCTTTTTGTTGTCTCTATCAAAGCGCTGCGTGACAAAGTGGCGACGATTTCCTTCGTCCAGTAAGCGACTCGGCATCATTTCTATGCCGCATTGCTTTGCCATCAGGTAATAAACATATTCCATCGTGCCATAACCCTGTGGGTCTCCAAAGGTTTCCTTGCCTTTGTTGTGTTCGCTCACTCCGTCGAATTTCATTAGATAATGAGTAAAGCCTTCCGGTACATTCACCTGGCCACTACGAACTTGAGTAAAGTCATCGTTAAATGCCAGGACAGCTTTGGGGCGTGCTCCGCCTGCGCTCATGCCTACCGATAAGAGTGAGAGCATGGCTTCCTGGTCTTCTTTTCCGGAGTGGTTCAGTGATGCCGAGAAAGTTTCCCGCTTATCCAATATCTCCTGCGCTATTGAAACCAGAGACTCAATCTCAATTTTCTCTGAAGCATTAAGGCTTTTTAATTGCGTTGCTGGCGAGAACTCCAATGCGCCCACGCCGCGCTTTCCAGTGTATTGCAAGCGTTGCAGTGGCGTGATGTCATCGGGCGACCCACCTTGAGAAGCGATCCAGGCGTTTAACACGGTGTTGCCAAAATCATCGGGCAAGGAATCGGCAACTAACCCGGGCAACTTCTTGAAGGTCTCATAGCTAAGCTCAGGAAAAGAAAAAATCTGCCTTGATAATGGCATCTTGATTGGGGATAGCTCTATGCCCTTGTTGATGAAGCTGGGGTCATATTCAAAAGCGCCAATTCCCGTGTCGGTGTTAAAGCTCGCTGCGCCGACAAGCTCGCCTTCATAATTTACATTGATGGCTTGCGTTACCATTCAGCAGGCTCCTGCTGGCTCACTGATCGTTGCCCGGAGGCGCGTTGACGTTTGCGCCCTTGCAGCTTGGCCAGCTGAATTGGGGAAACTTCCTGAATCGGCAAAAAATTGTCCAGCTGTTCGGTGAGCTGCAGTGCCATCATGATCGCAACCAAGGTTTCCAGCTGAGCTTTGCCTTTCTCGGCGTTCAGCACAGCTTTTCTGCTAACACCTGCCTGCTCGGCTACCTCTGCCTGTGTCATGTCAGTATTGAGCCGCGCCTGTTTCAAGCGCTCTCCCAGCTCTGCCGCAATTGCTTCAGCTGTTTTATCTTTTATGCTCATTTAGATGCCTCTATTGGAACATTAAGCCTTATATGGCATGTAATGTCCTGATAGTAGGACATAAAAGGAGAGATGTAAATATCAATCCATTAATATGCTATTTTATGCATATTAATGGCCATTTATTGATTATAAGTTCCATAAATAGAACTTTATGGATTATATTTTTAAGGCGGGTTTGGGGGGTTAAGGGGTACGCTCAGGTGAGGCCTAGAAGGATTCCCATCACTCCATGGGTCTTTCAGTGGGGTGAGTCAATGCATTGCAATCACGAAACCCACGCTCAAGGTGTCATTTTGGTCACTGACTCCGGCTCAGTCAGTAAATAGCACATAGAGAAACATTGAGTGCCAAGCCGGGCTGTTAGTAAGTTACTGATATGCTTTCTGTGACGAGATCAGATGGGTAGAGAATGACTCTCTCTCCTTCTACCAGTCCAGCAATGATACGTGTGTAATCCCGCCCCCGCTCGCCGACAATGACTGGCTTCACTTCAACAATATTGTTAGCGACAACAAAAGTATTCCATCCATTAGAAAAAGCTTTTGCACGCCATCTTGACTTAGTGACAAGGCTCAATTGCGGAGAAGCATCTCTCTTGGCAGCGCGATTCACAATATTTCCTTTTGACCTTGATCAAAACGCCGACGCGACATTTTTGATTATATTAATGCAACCTAAATTTCTTAGCGAGCGAGTTCCAGTGGTTGCTTGGCTATAGTCGGAGTGTTCTCGTGGCTTGAAAAGGTTATTTAACAGCATTGATCTTACTGACTTGCAGTTTCATATCAATGGAGGGGCGGGTCGATCATTCGCAATCACTACATACATACAGACAGACGTGAAATAAAGACCCGATCTTGTAACCTCTCTACCTGAGTCTCCACTCAATTGCGGTAGTATCGAAATCAGCATCATAAATGGGGTCAGAGTAAAACTACTGTATTTTTACTCTGACCCCATTTATCTATATGATTTCAGTTAAGCAGCGTGCATTTACTCTTATTGAACTATTGATAGTAGTTGCCATCATTGGTGTTCTTGCCAGTGTTGCGGTGCCTGCGTATCAGGATTTCACAACCAAGGCAAAGGTAAGCGAGGGTGTTGTAGCTACTGGCCCGGCAAAAATTGCGGTAACGCTCTACTTTCAACGATACGGTGTATTGCCTCCTGGGGGTGACAATGTCGCCGCAGGATTTTAGCAAGACTATTACAGTAATTATGTGGATACCGTTGATTGGCACAACGACCAACGTATTGAAGTGGGATTTAATGAGACCAATTTGGGAATAACCGGCCAGCTTGAGATGCAATTAGAACCGCAAATTTCCAATGGCAGGATAGTAAGTTGGCGGTGTGGGCAAGATGGCAACGTGCCTTTGAAAAATTACAAATATTTGCCTGAAAACTGTCAGGAAAATATTGGTGAAATAGTTGAAAAAATAGCAGGGGCACTGATAACTTAAGAACCCCCTCCCATCAAAAAGAGTTCGCTAAGTTACTAAGTTATCAGTGTCCCCTGTATGTTCAGAACGAAACGTCCCATTGGAAACGAAGGCGGTTTTCAGATTCGTTCTGATTCAGGATGCTGTCGTCGAGCTTTAATCGCGAGTAGTCCAGAGTCAGCTTGTTATTGTGACCCTTGAAAAACCAGTTAGCACCGATGGTGAACTCTTCCCGCTCATTTTCAAAAGCAAGATTTAGAGCGTTCGGCTCATCTACATAGGCATAGCGTACCGCCAATTCAAGCGGCGCTGGCACTGAAGGAAACATATGGTGAAAGAAATATCCGGCCTGCGCGTATCCGCCCTTTAGCTCACTGCTGATGCCTGTAACAGTGTCCCGAATTTTTTTACGATGAAGTTCCTGCTGGGCAGAGAATCCACGATATTTAAATGCGAATTCCTGTACAACTTGATTGATCTCATATTGATCAGCTGTTGCATTGGCCGGTTTCTCAAAGCCGTCAAGGTTTCCGCAGCCTGATGATGACCATCGAGTACAACTGCCCTTGGTCGAGGCTCCTGCTAATGCCAAGCTGCCGGTGGGTAGCTCAGTAAATTCGACGTCTGTTTGTCGCCAAGAGAGGTCGCGGCCGAGGAAATTCCACTGCAGACGACCCATGTACATCATATTGTCGTCGGTATTGTTAACGCTCTTACCCTCGCCGTTAAATACACCTACGTAGTAACGCATGTCGGCAGGGGTCTCCTTAAATAGGTGACCTCTTAGCTGAACACCCACTTGACGGTCAATGGTGAATACACGGTTGGCAATAGAGCGTTCTACGAACTGCTGACGGCCTGAAGAGTCGACCCGCTCTCGGTTCATGTCCACTTTCCATTGACCGATGCGAATGCCACCCCAGTCCCACTTGGCGATGTCTATGCGCCAGTCGATCACTCTTGCGCTAGATGCTGAACTGCTGTCGTCCACATCTCTGGAAGGCTGGAGGTCAACCTCGAAATAGTATTTCAGCCAAGGCTGAAAGCCGTGACCGCCGATCTTCATGCGTAGGCGCCGAGCCTCAAAATTGGACTGATCTTCTCCGTTGAATGAAGAAACTTGGCGAGGATCTGAGCGATAGGGAGTGGTAAATCGTGTTTGGGCCCGCCACTGAAGATCAGTTCGCCAGTTACCATCACGGGTTGCGAAGCGAAATCCCTTGTTTGTGTGCTCAGCCGTTACAGGGAATTTTTCATCTATTTGGTGAGAGACCTCAGTGGTGACAATCTCTTCAAGATCGACTTCTCTAACAGTTGACTGAGGCAGGATATCTGCACTGCTAAGTGTATCGAGGCCAAGCAGCTTGTCGTATTGTTCCTGCGTAATCGCTCCATTCTGCAATAAGATGCTCAATAGCTCTTGGTCAGCAGCGAGCGCGCCGGAGGATATTGGCAGCAAGAGTGCTGCGAGCACAAAATGCTGAATTCTGAAGGGGAGTATTTTTCTTTTCATGGGCGATCTCCAAAGTCTCGCTTGTGGGTGTTTTGTATTGCGAATTAATAGAGAGCACTTTAATTTAAAAATATTACAAAACGATGACAATGTGACAATTTGGTAGTTAGAGTGTCATATTGGGGAGAGGGTGTTTTTAGGGCGCTGACAAGTTAACTCTAAATTTCGGCAGATTGAGGAGAATAATCATAAGAATCAAAGGGGTCAGAGTACTTTGACCCAATCCAACTCCGCCAAGATCAAACTACTCTGACCCCATGTTATCGTCTAAGCTACCCGCAGACCGGGTGATTGATGGCGTTGACCAAATGGATTTTTTTGCCGGCAGACGCGAAAAATCTTATCGGGAAGGGTTTCCCATCGGTGCCAATAAGCACC
>Ga0315320_10000847_pt1 | contig 25295 bp, 31 predicted proteins | sample M140m21515metaG_FD_203458 | JGI IMG/M metagenome (GOLD analysis project Ga0315320, IMG submission 203458) | Ammonia-oxidizing marine archaeal communities from Monterey Bay, California, United States - M1 40m 21515 | ecosystem: Environmental > Aquatic > Marine > Coastal | place: USA: California... | reverse complement strand
TTGGAGAGTATTAGACGAACCCGTCGCCGATGCGATAGACCCATCAACCGCAGAATGGGGGTTGGGCTACAACAATAATTATTCACAGTTCACCGTTGCTGAAACCGTCGATTTGACTTTCATATTTCAAGGCGGTATGAGAGTCGGTGGGAATGTGATATTCGATGGAATCATTCGCCAAGCAATACCGAACTCAATGCTCTATACCGACGGTGATGGCGACATCAAGCCAGTGGTGATTGGTGCAAATCTCTCGCTAACTGGCAACACACTCTCCGCAACGGGTGGTGGAGGCGGTGGTGCGAGCGACTTCATCGGTTTGACAGATACTCCAGCAGCATACGCTGGTGCGGCTGGGAAAACGGTCATTGTCAATGGAACAGAGGATGGTCTTGACTTCGCCTCTGGTGGAGGCGGTGGAGGACTAATGCCGCCGCCAGTTGGCGGACCCATATCTGGAGGGAATCCGATTCCAGCGACATGGACTAAAGCAATCGTGACCGATTCCAACGCACCCGTTGAGATTGGGGATTTGCCATCGACCAATTGGATGCTGACGATTTATTGCGACAACCCAGAGGGAACGCAGGTTATTGCGCTTGAGAGTGGGGCGTTGTTCACATTCTTTCACCCCGATGCGGGAACAACCGTTGAGGGGTCAACAATGGTAATCAATCCCCAAGCGGGGGTTGACTTGATGTTCATACCCGACGATGGAACTGGACAACCTCGATACCGTGTGACTGGTTATACTGGAGGCGATGGTCGTCGTCTGCCATTCGACCTCGACTTCTGATTGGGTTCAAACCCGTTAAGAACATATAGTGCAATCTCATCGGACTAATTCCATGTCAGAAGAATCTCGTGAATACACTCATACATTGAGTCGAAAAAAAGCCAATACTCCATCTAAGAAAGGCGTGTTCAATGGCAACATTTGTCAGGATTGCGGATTAGAGATTAACCGATACAACACCGCCGCCGCAAAGGGGAGAGTCGGTGGATGCCGATGTGGAAAATGCTATCTGAAATGGAAAGCAGCAGAGAGGAAAAGACTCGGCCTTCAATGATATTCGGCTCGATATTCAAATAGGTGGTTCTCGCCGCTGGGATTATGGAATCTATTTCACAGCCTGAACAATTTGCTTATGACAAATCATGGGATGACATCGAAGCGATGTTGATGCGAGCCGAACTCACATTGAACCGACATCATGTTGCGATGACGAACTGTAAAGCACGAAGTAAGGAATGGGCGTATCATGCGAGGAACTACAAAGCCCTTCAAGGGGTCGTTAAGACGCTTCGTTGGACTCTGGGCGACAAGACTATCGTTCACCCTCTTGATTAGCCATTATGAGCCTGACAGAGTGGTTAATCGGCATAGCCATTAGATTCAATCGCTGGCGGTTTGGGGAGTGAGTGCTTGATAAGGGTGGGGAGTCACTGGTTGAAGCATGGCATACGACAGATTCGACTATGAAGCGCACCGTGAAGAGGACAAGCGACTTGGGGCGCAATACGAAGAGTATTTGGAGGCTGAAACGCAGCGAGCCAAGAGCGAACTGGAACAGATAATCGGCCTTCTCGACAGGATGCCGAACTACAAATCAATCGTTCAAGCAGATGCAATCAAGAACGAGCGAGCGATTGCACAGACATATCGCAATAGCATCAACGACATCGTGAAAGCGAATCCCCAAGAACTGATTCTGGGTGCGATTCTCAACCCAATTATCGCAGCACTCAACGAAGTCGACTTCAATCTGGAGGCAATCGACATGATAATCTCCGAGCAAAACAGTCAAGAAGGTGAACCTTCTCCGTCAACACAGGAGGCATGAAAGTGTGTCAGACGAATACATATCAAAACCAAAGAAGCCAATCAAATATATCTCGTGCTTTAGTGGCATTGAAGCCGCATCTGTCGCTTGGGATGAACTTGGGTGGCAACCCCAAGCATTCTGCGAGATTGAACCATTTCCATCCGCTGTCCTCGCACAGCGTTATCCGACAGTTCCCAATCTGGGTGACATCACGAAGGTGAATTGGGATGAGTGGAAAGACAAAGACATCGACCTCATCATCGGCGGCTCTCCCTGCCAATCGTTTTCTGTTGCGGGTAAAAGACTTGGATTGGATGACCCTCGTGGGAACTTGGCAATCGAGTTCATCCGCATTATTGACACAGTTCGCCCCAGATGGTTCATCCTTGAGAATGTGGCAGGACTCTTGTCGGCTGACGGAGGAAGGGATTTTGGAAGCCTTCTCGCACTCATGGGGGAATGCGGGTATGGGTTCTCCTATCGGATTCTTGACTCTCAACACTTCGGAGTTCCACAACGACGCAGAAGAGTGTTCGTTGTTGGACATCTTGGAGGCGATTGGCGACATTCCGCAGCGGTATTATTTGAGTCGGGAAGCCTGCGACGGGATTCTCCGAAGGCACTCCGAATCAGGGGCGAAGAAAATGCCAGCGGTGTTGGAGAAGGCTTTGACTCGTGGTTCGATGGGATTGAACCAACCGAGCGACGAAGAGGAATAACTCCAGACACATACGGCATCGGTGGCGGTCAAGCCGCCCAGTGGTCTAATCCAGCACCAGACCTCGCACCAACACTTCATTGTCAATCCGATTGCGCTCTCGTAGCACATGAAGTCGAAGGCATTGGATTCTCGGTGAACTCACGAGATGAGATACGATTGTCGGGTATCGACGGAGGAACTGCATCATCACTCACGGCATCGGATGGGTCAAGGGGAGGGAACTCATTCATCGCCCAGCCTGAACCCGAACCGATTGAAGAATTGACTCATCCATGTGGAACTGCGGTCTGGAACTTCGATGCCAAGAACTCCAATTCTATGAAGTCGTCAAATCCAGATTCAGGTCTGCAAAATGTGACCGATGGAGTCGCACCAACGCTGACGGCGGTTGCACCTAATCCGACCTTGAATCAAGGTGGGATTGCGATAGTCGAGCGAGAGATGATTGTTCGTCGATTGACTCCACTTGAGTGTGAGCGATTGCAGGGATTCCCCGACAACTGGACTCGAATCAAATGGAATGGAAAACCCGAATCCGAGTGTCCAGATGGACACCGATACAAAGCGTGTGGGAACTCGATGGCCGTTCCAGTTATCCGTTGGCTCGGAGAGAGAATTGAAGCCGTCGATGCTCATGTTCCCCATGTTCCAATGCCAGATGAAAAGACGAGAGTGCTAACTGGTGTCAAGGATGGCGTTGTCGTCGCTCAAGACACGATGGATGAATGGTTCAAGTGAGTGATTGCCATGACGAGGAACAAACAATGTCGGAGTCAATTGCGTGAAGTATTATCTTCGATGAGCGTCGGTCAAGAGTTCACTCTGGAATCAATCGTCACCGATATGATGAATAGAAAAGTTCCAGTTCGTCGACCAACAATGCGTCAACCCGACCAACGGGTTGCCATGATTTTGAAGGAGTATGCGAACAATGGAATCCTCGAAAGAACCGAAGTCAAATCGGGAACAACCATCTCGTTCAGACTACTCAAATTGGTCGAATAGTCGCAACCTCAATACTACGAAAGTGTGAATAACCACATAGACATAGAACAGCAATCATGGAGAATCCAATAGACGATGCTGACGACATTGATGCGGTGGACAAATTAGTTCCCTCGAAGTTCGATGAGGCGTTGGTTCGATTCATCGCACATCAATTGGTGCGAGGTAAATCAGAGAAAGAAGTGCGACGAGCATTGGTTGAAAATAGCCTCTTGAACTCTCGCAGCCCACCCTCGAAGTTCCGTTCTCTTATTCGACAGGCCAGCATTGTTGCTGACGACATTCGATACATGGTCGTGGCTAAGGCGGAGATGGATGATGTTGAACATCAGAGATTGGATTCATACGCCAGACGACGCAGAGCAATTGGCAGATTGGAGGCGGTCATCGAATCAGCACACACTCAAGCAGATAGCGTCAGCAAACTGAACTCCGTGTCATTCATGGTTGGTGGACTAATCAAAGCACAGGAATCATTGGATAAGTTCACTGGTGCTCAAGAAGCCGCACCGCAGGTTGTTGTCAATGTCGGATATGACCCACTTCAACAATTCCGAGAAGTCATCCAAGAGGAACTCAATACGATTGATGTTGAACCGCAGCCTGCAGATGATGAAGGGGATGAAAACGAATCGGACTCGATAACTGACGAGTGATGAACTGGCAATCTGAAGTGGATGCCGCCAAAAACATACAGAAGAGAATATCTGTCCAAAAAAACCGTGATACTGCGAGCCTGATATTTTGCTCAATGTTTTGCTAAAAAAGTCAGTTCTATCCAGAAGAAAAACCGCATATTGAGTTCGATAGCAAATGCTGCTGGAATCCTGCTTGCTGGCGACTCTCGAATCAAACGATTATGAACAAAAAGCATTGATATTGACAAAGCATTGATATAGTAGTATCGACAGCGACAAACATGACCGCAACAACCGCAGCCATTGAAACCGAGCCGACAACCCTTGAACTAAACCGAGCAACTGGAACTCTCGTTCCTGCTTCTCCAGTATTCACTACTGGTGCTGGCGCTGCTCTCGCTAAGTTCGCTGGAGAACAAAAGAAAACTGACCGCCAAACCGTCAACACCGCACCTGCTGAAAAGGTGTCCAACCTCGTTGACCTTACTGTCATTGACAACATCACTGGCGCAACATCAACCATCAAGGGAACTTCAACCGTTGGTGTTGACAACCCAGATGCAATCATCACCCAAAAACTGGGAACAAAGAGCCTCGCTCGCCTAATGCTTATGCAACAAAACAAAATCACATCTGTTGCTATGGCGAACAAGATGAGCGAATCCCTAATCAACGGTGACATCGCAACCGTCGCTGGCCTTCTTGGAATCAGCATTGATGAAGAACGCCTCGCACTCGCTGACAAACTGTTGAAAGAAGTCGAGAACGACACTCGTGGAATGAAGTCTGGTCGCCAGCAATTCACAGCACCAAAGGCTTGAGTCGAACTCAACCTTTGACTGGGATTCTCCCCTCATCTCCAGATGGGGGTGGGGGGATTCAGAGTCGAGAGCCTCTCGATGAAGAGGCGTGGTGGGTGTGCCATCTGGGTGCGCCCGATGCGATGGTGAACAACCGTCGCTGGATGCTATCTGATAGTGACAGGTCTGGATTCTCCAGCCTGCAATTGTCCGAGATGTGTTGACGAACTGTCGATATGGTGTCGCCGATATAGTGGGTGGGTATCACCAGCGTTCACTCGTGCGTGTGCATGGGTGGGTGGGTGTGCATCCATCCAGATGGAGATTCACGAACTGGCGTGTCGGGGCATCGAAGCAAATGCTCGACAAATATCAGGCTGGCGTATGCTGGACTGGGTGCGTGACCCCCCCTATCGAACTCGACAGCCATGTTCATTTTCGATTCGCTTTGAATATCCTCTCGAAATAGATTTCAATTTTTTGACTATGTTTTTCGGAATCACAATGTTCCCGTTCCATCTCTCCACTACTTATCACCTTATCAATCTTACTACTATTGTTCCTTAAAATAAATTAAACAAACAAAGGGGGGGTATAGGACACACACATACTACAAAATCAATGAAACACTACACTAAGCGGCAACCGTGTGAATATGGGTGTGTATGTCCATCAAGAGGGGGTCTGGCTTGATTCTTTGGCCTATCCCCCCATAGGGGGGATAATCATTGGAACTGGCCGAGAACGGTCTGTATGACATCTGCATCATTGTTCTTGAGCATCTATGACATTTCATCATCTGCATCTGGAACTCGAAAACAATGATTGGAATGTGCCAGTTCGAGATTGAACTCGTTGATAGAACCAAGCCATTGATAAGGGTGTGCAAATGTGGCTCGAATCATGCCGAAGGAAAATCGCCCCATCGAAGAATCATATCCGACCATTGTTCTCCAGTTCAGAGCCGAAGGGAATCTCCCTCCAGACATGAGCATCCCGATTGGTGAAGTCGCCATGTTCCTCGCTCAAGGCATTGGAATGATTAACGACAAAGAAGGAGTCAATTGCGATGTATCATTTGGGTCAACCAACATGAAGAAGTATCTGGAACTCGCCGAGATTCTCGAAACGAGTGGTGAGTGATATGGGTCGATACCTCAAGAACGAAGAACTTCAACAAACTGACGAACTGCTGAACTGGATGGCCGAGAAGGAGGGTTATGCTCTCACTCGTGGCAACCGCTGGAAAGTCGTCGCATTCATCTCCATATGCCTCAATATGTGGCTCTCATATCCAATCCTCAAGGGATGGCTTTGATGCAGGTCAAATGGCACTACGACCAGTATTCAGTTTATTCAGCAACCTGCCCCAATACTGGTTTCAGGCTGGAGATTAAACGGGTGCGAATCCGACAGATAGCCAACCGATGGGTTATGACAATTGACGGCGTTGAAGCGTGTGAAGCACCCAAACAACTGGGGTCTGCTCAACGAAAGTTCGAGTCGTGGATTCACGCTGGCTCTCCTTCGGATTGGATGGGATGGGTTTGAATATCCGAACCAGTTCGCTCTCAATCTATGGCGAGAACCTGCGTGAAGAAAGGATGCGAGCAAACACCACGAAAGGGATTCCGAGTGTGTGAATCCTGCAAAGGATGGATGGAGATTAAACAAAGAGAAGCACTTCGAGATGCCAAAACCATCAAAGAAGCGGTGGCAATTCTCGAACCCGATTCCGAGTATTCAGACCGCACTAATCTGGATTGAATCATCCAATACCGTGATAACCCCCCAACCCAACCCTATTGACATGAGTCAAATCACGAATGTGTCAGATACAGGCACGACCCAATTGTTGATTGCACCCACATTAGCCATGCTGAACGGCCTCGATGCTGCTGGCGATTTGCTTTCAATGGCACTACATGATTGCGCTGAAGTCGCTGATATATCTGCTGAAAACAAAGTGTGGGAATCAAAAGCCCAGTTCCCTCAAGGAGTCAATTTTAGATTCGAGGGAGTATTATTCTTGAAAGGACTCGTTGCCGTTTTTACTGAAGCCGCACCAAACGCTGCTTTCACCGCCAACATCGAATGGGAGTGAACTGCAAATGAGTTCAGACCTGCAATCGACGATGGCTTCATCTGTATTGACACCGATATTGCTTCTGGTGAAGAACGAGAGCAAAATCCAAATCCACACTTGGGATGATTCCAAAGACAAAATCGCCGAAGTCGATTCCAGTTCGTATGGAGATGCACTCGAAATATGTGAAGTCGCACTTTGGGAGAAGTTCGCCGTCGGCAACAGTTCGATGAATCCGATTCTCATTTCCCAGCCAACCCAGATTGTCAATGTATCGAAGTCAATATCCAAGTGGGTGCTGAATCACGCAGCGCACCCAGATGAAAACAATGCAATCATCGTCAGCCTGACGACAGAATCACCAGCAATCAACCCTCCCAAATAATTGCGAGAACCAAATCATTGATAAGGTGGAATGCGCTGGGAACGGCATGGCCGATTTAGTGTATGAACGGATGCCCCACTTTCCAAAAGAAGTCGAGGCTACAATCAATGCTGCCATGATGTTGGCTCAAAGTGACACTCTCCCAGTATCGTGTTATCAAATCTCCGAAGGCATCGCCCATGTATTGCGTGAACTCCAGTTCGACGAGAATGCCAGAGCAATTGCCTGCGATGTGTATGCTTGGAATCACGACATGGTTGCTCACGCCGCTGGAGTGCCAATCAAACCGCCCAAGCCCAATCCAAGACACCCTCAACGAAAGCGTCGAGGGAAAACCAGACCAGACCTTCGGCCATACTATCTATGCGTGTTCCACGAACAGGCTGTCGATGCAGAAGGATATGACGGCCATGTCATTGTCGAGGCTAATGGCTACATGATTGATGCAACCGCCAATCAATTCCACAGACCCAAAATGAAAGTGCATTCTAAGGATTATATCGTGTTCCCAGCGGCATCGTGTCAACCTCTCCCAGACGAGTATCGAGATTTGATAATATGGCCTCGTGGCGACCATCCAGATGCAGGTCGAGATTTGTTTGCTCATCATTCACTCAAGAATGAACTCATCGCAATCTCATCTCCCCATGTTCTTCGAGAGCAGGGTCAAATGGCGTATTGCATTCGACCAGATATTGACTCCGATAGGTGGATGAGCATGACTCCCCAGACTAAAATCAACATCGAATCCAGCAACAAATTGATGCTATCGGTTGCTCAACAATTGATGGAACACGACCCGACCAAGAATGAAGGCGGTTCGATAACTGTTGAATGAGAATGTTCCCACCATAGTTCGCAATCGCAACCATTTGGTTGATAAGGGTGGGGATTGCCTGCGAGATACATGACGGGAATCCGTGAAACCACCAAGAACAAGATGCGAGATGTGCTGACAATGCTCATCAATAACTCCAACCAGCCTCAAAATAAGACAGGCATTATCATCAAATCCAACCTCCCAGAGAAGTCGTATTCTCACACGATGTCGGCATTGAAAGGTATGAATCTCATCACGAACACTCCAGAGAATAGTCGTCGTTGGATGGCTACTCGAAATGGAATGAACTGGCTTCAAGAGCAAATGTTCCAATCTGAATCACAGCCTGAATCAAACAACAGGTTTGTCAATGCTGGAATGGTTCAATTTGACCCAAACATCTCATTCGTTCCAACAAACAACGACTACATCAACGAGAAGTTCTCTGACCGAGCAAAGCAAATCCTCAATGCTGGTTCGATTCGATTGAACCTCACCGACATCATGCAGTTCGTGAATGCTATCATTGGCGACAGGTCGGATGGCGATTTGTCATGGACTCGTGATGGTCGAGAGTTCACCGTCGAAGTCAAGAACGGAGTCGTCAATTTATTCGTGGAGGCTTGAGGTTGAGCGAGGATGACGAGAAGCAAATCGAAGTCAACGGAGTCACCCACCATTCTTGGGAGATGAACGCACTATCCCCGCCATCAACCATCGGAGATAAGGTGTTGATGCTCACTATGGCGAACCCACAGCAGGTGTTCCGTATGTTCAGAGCAGACGACATTATTTTTATCACCGCCGTCGAGGGTGAAGAATGGCAACGAGTGACCGATTAACGAACCCATTGTCCGTCGACCATCTCTTAATTTGTCGACGATTGTATCGAGAACTTCGTGCTGAACGACCAGATGTGCTTGGTGGATTGCCAAGTGGCACAGGCTGGCTTCGCTGGAGATACCTCAAGGCAGGAACAATCCGCACGATGGCTCAAGTTCGATTCCGTGAAGATGACTTCACATTGTCTTTGAATCGGTATGCTTTCGACCAGTATCATCTCATGCAACCTCTCCTATTGAAAGGATTGATTCATCACGAACTGCTTCACATCGTATGTGGGAGTGAAGAAGGTCATGGACCCATGTTCACCAGACTCGAATCCGAGTGGGAACTGTTCGACGAGTATCGGTATCAGCGAGCGAAGTTCGTCAGGTCTGTTGAGCGTATCGAGCGTGATAACGGGAATCTGTTCAAGTATGCGTGTCCGAACTGCAAAAAAATCCTATTCAGAACCAGACGAATGGCCGAAGAGTCGGCGTGTCGAGAATGCTGCAAATCATTCAACGACGGTGTTTGGTGTGAGTCTTATGTGTTGATAGAACAGAAGAATTGATAAAGGTGGGGAATAGTCGCTCGACACATGCCAAGAAAGAAGCCCGCTATCGGGAAGCGTGAATTGAAGAGAATGACAAGAACCAAAATCCAGTCTGAACTGGAGGCTCATGGACTCGAATGTGAGAACATGAAAGCAGGTTCGATTGAATATACCGTCGCCAGATTCGATGGCGAACCCAACCAAATCGTAGCCGCAATCTATGGCTCAATCAAAGGTTGCGCTTCGTTATGGATGAAGGAATCTGCATTCCAGCAGGTCAAACCAATACTGCTGAAACACGATGCCGTTGTCGAAGATGTTGCCATGTTCCGAAGAGGATTCCAATGGGCTGTTCACTTTGACAAGCCAGATTCTCAATTGATTATGCCATGCGTTGAAGCAACCGTCAATGCAGGTCGTGAAAGACTCAACAAAACAATCACCCGTCGAAAGGCAGATGAACGCAGGGCAACCGAGCGTGTCACTCGTGAGGCTAAAATGGCCGAGCGAAAGCGTGATTGGAAAGACGATTCACCCATGAAGAAGTGATATTCCAACACTTGAGATTCCGAAGCCTTGATATAGTGCGCCCAGTGTGGACACTACATGGCGAGCATTAGCGAAACCCAAGAAAAAGCAATATCGACCCTCGAAGCGGGTCTGGACAAACTGAACCCAAGAAACCTCAAGTTCGCATCGGACTTGGTGCGTAAAGGCCAAAAGTGGAGTCTATCTGACAAGCAAATGTTCTTTGTCAACAAGTTCGTCGCTGAAGTATCTGGCGAAGCAACCGTGTCGGATTCAAAACCAAAGTCAACACCCAGTTCCGAACCCGTTGGCGAACTGGTCGACAAACTGGACTCACTTCGCCCATACCTATCGGCCAACAGTCAGAACTTCGCTCAATCCTTGATTCGTCAAGGTCGCAACAAAGGATGGCTCTCCGATAAGCAAATGCCATTTGTCCATAAGATGATTGCTGAAGCAGAGGAATCCAAAGCAGGTCGAGCAACCCGTGATGCAAAATACGCCGCTGATAGGGCGGCTCGTGCGGCGGCTCGTGAAGCACATCGCATCGCTACAACCCCAGTTAGCGACGAGGATGCTGAAGAAGGCTACGAAGCAGTTCTGGAACTCTTTGATGCGGCTGGCTCAACACTCACACGCACTAAAATCCACTTGATAACTGATAGTGGAAACGAAGTCGTTGTCCGTTCCAACCGTCGAAAGGCTGAATCCAACAGCGTTCTTTATGTCCACCATCACGGTGCTGAAAAGAGCAACCGTGACGCACAGTTCGGTCACATCACCAAAGACACCGCCGCTTGGAACTACACCCCAGCAACCTCCGAAGAAGTTCGTGCGGTCATGGCAACATTCCGTGACAACCCAGTTCAGACAGTTATCGACATGGGTCGAAAGTCTGGCCGATGTTGCTTCTGCTCTCTCCCATTGACCGACGAGCGTTCAACCGCACACGGCTATGGAAAAATATGCGCTGGACACTACGGACTCGCATGGAGTCGTGCAACCGCACGAGTCATCGAAGGCGTTATCGAAGCAAAGGTGCTTGAAGTCCTCATCATGCAGGATGACAAAGGGAACTTCGCCGTCAAAGACCGTGAGTCTGGCGAAACCATCGCAACATTCGATAGCCGTGAGAAGGCCAACGCATTCGCCGACCAGTTCTCACTCGTTGAGTCGATTTGAGTCGACAGGTTGATGGAGAAGCATCCGCACCCTTGTCCACATGGGCGAGGGTGCTGGACAGGCTTTAACCAAGCAACAGGCACGAGAGATTGCTCTCTATCCAGACCGCTGGGCGCAGTATTTCAGAACCATCGAAGGGAAAGCGTTCCTTCTTCACGAGCGACCATATCTCCAAGAAGTGTATCGCCACTTCGGTGCATCTCAAAACAATGACACGACGAAGGTCATCGTTCTCAAGTGCTCTCGTAAAGTCGAAAAGACTGAAACGATATGCAACCTCCTTCTCTATGGGTTGTTGAACATTCCATACTTCAATGCCGTCTATACCGCCCCCAGACAACCACAGGTGTCCAGATTCGTCGAGGAACGGTTCAATGGGGCGATGATGTCCAGCGTCAACAACGGATGCCTTCTAAAGCAACGAATCAAGTCCAGCGTGAGTCACCAGACATTCGATGTCGGTGCAAAGTCGTTGAACCACTTCTATGCTTACTCGAACTGGGGCGATGCTCACGGTTTGCTCGGTATCGCCGCCGATATGTGTTGCATCGACGAATATCAGGATTCGGACCCCGATGTTCTCCCAATGCTAATCGAGATGCTCACCCAATCGAACTACAAATTGGTTCTCGTATCTGGAACAGCCCGTGAACAAGGCTCGGAGTTCTGGAGGCTATGGGAATCCAGCACGAAGGCCGAATGGGATGGTGAACAATGGATTCACTCACACGGCCACGACACGCAGGTTCACAACATCATCGGGTATCACATCACCCAAGTCATGCACCCAGATGTCAGTGCTGCTGACATCGAACAAAAGCGAGGAACATACACTCCCCGCAGATTCCAAAATGAAGTTCTCGGCGAGTTCTTCGCTGGGTCAGCAAAGCCGCTGACATTCGATGTTGCGCTGGGAGTTATCGACTCCGATATGTTCCCAGTCGAGTCGGTGCAGATTCCAGAAGAATCCGTGATGGGAATTGATTGGGGGTTGACAACAACCGTCGTGATTCTCTCGGCAGATGGAAAACGGATATTGAATGCGATGCGAATTGAAGCCAGAGGCGAGGGCGAACTGGATGAAGTCGGGCGCATCAAAGAACTCATTCTTCGATACAATTCTCGAAAGGTCGTGTGTGATATTGGGTATGGTGCGAGGCAGGTCAAGGAACTGCAGGAAGAGTTCGGAGAGCGTGTTTGCTCGTGCTATTATTCGAGTCGACCAATGACTCCATACGAGTTCAAGAAGCGTGACAACAATCGAAACATCATCAACATGGCGGTCATTGACCGAACAACATACATCGAAAAGACACTGGAGATAATTAAGAACAAAGAGATTGTATTGCCGTTCAAAGACCGTGAACTGGAATGGGTCATTCACGAATGGTGTGCCATCAATTCATCCGTCGAGGATGACATGAAGTCTGGGAGGCAACGCCGTTCCCAATCCCTGACGAAGTATGGTCGAGATGGTGACGACCACGCATTCCACAGCCTGCTCTATGCGCTTATCGCCGTCGATATGATGGATGAGGGCGGCGGGCTTCCAACGATGAGAACCTTCGGTGCTTGAATTAAGGAACAATAGCATTGAGATTCCGAAGGTGTTATAAGGGGAAACCTGCTGGACTAAAACATGGGCGAATACCTTTACACAGACAGAAGCGGAATGGAATTATTTGAAGGCGACATTGTTCGCTCTTTTCACAGCCAGTTCAGCGATAACGCATGGATTCTTGGAAAAATTGTTGCTCGTGGCAACATCGAATGGGGTGCATCTGACACCGAATACTTGACTATCGAAGTTATCGCTGATGTCCAGAAGTTCACCGATTCCGATGGTGACATCGTTTATCATCGCTCAACCAAGAAGGCGGGAACAACCGTTCACCCAGCCTGCGTTGAAATGATTCACGGTGGCGCTGTCATCGAATTGCAGTCAAGGGCTTGAACTCCCAAGCGATTCCGTGAAAAACCGCACTGGTGAATTGCTCACCATGAGCGTAGCGGATGATGTGGATTTAGTCGCCCTGACCGAGAAGGCGGAACTGCTGGCGGAGGCTACTGGTCGTGACAAATCAGATGTTTTGGCAGACCTGCTGGATGATGGTGAACTGAACTTCTCATCTGGTGCAGATGCCGTTATTGAAAAAGGAATCCTCGACAAAGCCAATGAACAAGCGGAGAAGGCCAAAACCCTCCTGATAACCTTGATGCCCGTCATAGCCATTCTCTTGGGCGGAGGGGGTGCTGAAATGCTTGGAATCACCGACTTCACGGGTATGAACGGTGACGACGACGACGAATACTACTACGAACCTCCATACGAGCCAATCTGGGGCTGTATGGCGGTGGATGCTGACAATTATGACCCATACGCCACCGACGACGATGGCTCGTGCGTATGGCCTATCTATGGGTGCATGAATCCAGCGGCTTCAAATTATGATGAGTCAGCAACCGTCGAGGATGGTTCATGTGAACCTGAACACGAGGACATCAAAGGATGCACCGATTCTGATGCTGATAACTACGACCCAGAGGCCGAAGAGGATGATGGGTCGTGTGAGTATGCCCCAAGCGTCGAGGATTGCACCGTTGGCATCCATAACCACTATCGAGGCCACGAGGCCAATGACGCAGAGCAGGATGCCATAATGGTATCATTCCGTGTCGTTCCAGATGATTGCGACGACTTCGACATCGACTTATCCATCGAACTGTTCCAGAATGGACATGCGCCGAACTACACCCACCAAACGAATGTGATGGGAGGAATGGAATCCGATGTGAGCCATGTCTTTGATGACATTCCCGTTGGGAACTGGATTCCAAAAATCAAGGCTGGAGTTCAAGGAGAGCCGAAGGAGAATGTGAACTTCTGGGCGATTGACATTGAAGAACAAGAGCCAGCCTGCGAAGAAAATCCATTTTTCTATGCGAGTGAAATCGTTTGGAATGTTGAGAATAACACGACTGAAATGAAAGTCAGATTGGATGCAGATTTACTGTGCTCGGAGGAAACAGAATATATCGAAGTCGATATTATCATCAAGAACTCGACGAACCAAACCGCATTCGCCCAGACATTCGGATTCAACATAACTGGAACTGAACTGGATTGGCGAAGTATCACTTGGTCTGGTGCAGCAGCAAACGAAACCTATTCTATCCATCTCGATATTTGGTGGGAATCAGATGCAGGCTGGCGAAGAACTGACGATGTGATTCATTCCGATGAATCCACACCCTGAAGAAAACGGTCTTAAACCGCAACGACACACGGATTGTCATGGAACTTGAAACCATCATGCTGATTATTGCCGCTGTCGCTATCCCGACAATTCTCTGGTTGAAAGAGCGATACACTCGCTTGATGGCTGATGGAAAAATCACTCTCGACGAAGTTATCGACGAAGTGAAAGCACTCGGAGAAAAGGCCGAAGAAGTCAAAGAGCAGGTTGAAGAGATTCTCGAAGAGGAATGATTCACATGGCTAAACCAAACCGTAGTGGGAGTTCTGTCAATGACAGAATGATGTTGCTGGTTGGAGTTCCAGTCGTGCTCTGTTGGATGGCTTTCGCATGTTTGGTTATCTGGTCTGGACTCCAAGATGACAAAGTGATGAACAACATCGACGGATATACGACTCTCATCGCAATCATCGGAGGACCCGCACTTTTGATATTGACTTCGATACTCGAACTTTGGAAATCCGAACAGAATCAGGAAATCACTTCGATGCCTGAAATGTGGACAGCCCGACAAAGAGAATCTGAAACCGAAGCACTCCATCTGCGAGAGATGAATGACCGCCAAGCGGCTCACATTCGTGAACTGGAGGCCGAAGCCCAGAAGGTTTCACTCGGACTCATAAGTGGCGAAACCAGCGAAGAGTGATTATCATGGCAACCCAACCAGATTGGAAAAACGACCCGACATTTCAATGGACTCAAGCAATCCACCGTGACTTGAGCAACCTGCGAGATAATCACTTGGCTCATATTCAAGAGGACTTGACAACCCTCAAGCACGATGTTGATATGATGAAGAAAGACATTGGAGAATTGAAAGGACTCAAGGATGAGGCCATCGCAGTTCTTCGACGGTATTCAGGCCGTATATTCTTGGGAATCATCACTGCTATTGGTGCTGCTGTTGGCGCACCTATGGCGGTTGAGATGATATGAGCGACCATCCTAAACGATTGCCAGCCTGTCCGAATGGCTATCACTTTTGTTTAGGAAAAATCAGACTATCCAGAATGTGCATCAAGTGTGTCGTGTATCAAGCCCAACAATGGGGGAGGCCATACTAATGCCTCTCCGACATGCTCTATGCGAGGCCTGTGGGCGCACCAAATGGACACGCTCTCCCAGACCTAAGTGCAACGCTGTTCAATGCCCTCGACGCTACGGGAATATGCGTATCGTCGAATCTGACGAGAAGCCAGATTGGGGATGAACTCACTCTGAAGTGGCTCGGTCAAGCCAAAAATTGCTGACGAATGCACATAGTCCGAAGTCGGTTGCTTTGACTTCATCAACGGTTTCAGTGCTGGTTTGCCAGCGGGTTGCTTGTTTTTTGCATCCTAAGCATCGACCTGTATGTTTTGACACGAGATGTATTTTGCTTTGGCCTGTTCCCCAATCTGCGAGGTGGTTTGGTGTTCGGTTGTCCATGATGTGAACCAGCACTCGGTCATACATAAAGGTATCTCAATATCAATACTCGGTATCTCAATAGGAATGTTCTTATAGTGGTGGCTGCTGGGATAGATTGTCTGACGACGGGGTGATTGCCCCCTGAAAGTTAATGACTCACCATCGAGAGGTCGGTGGCGAGGGTCCATCCTGTCGTTGACACTTCTATTCAACCCCCAATGCAATTAAACCCCAGCAACCCACCGCCTAAGTATGGCCGAGCGTAAGCGCACCCTCGCTGACAAACTGCTTGGTCGCAACCGTGACGCTGACCCAGCGGATTTGGCGAAGTTATCGAACATGGTGAATGACGCTCATAAATCCGAATGGGAGAACATGGATTGGGATTATAAGAGCCTCGCATCCATGAGCAAAATCGGACAAGCCACCGCCAAAGGTCGAGGGAAACAATCATCTGGAACTGAAACAAAAGTGTCGTATCAATTGCTTCGTGACATCAGTTTGAAATCCGAAGTCGTGAACGCAATTCTGCGACGAACTGTCGACGACACTCTGGGGAATGGGTATCATTTCAAATTGCCAGATGGAAAGGAAACTGGCGACACGGGTCAATTGGAAAAAGTTCGACAATGGTTCAAGAATCCGAATCCTGACGACAACGGGAATGAGTGGCTTGAAACCCTCATCTATGACTTGGCTCTATTCGGTGACGCTTATCTGGAACTCGACGGGTCCGCAGATGTCAACCTCGATGGAAAAGGGGTCAAGTGGACATTCGGCGGCGAACTCACCAGCGTGTGGCCTATCCCAGCAGAGCAAATGAAACTGACCGCAGGGAATCGCAGACCTGCACCACCCAAGATGGCATATAGTCAAGAACTCAATGGCGAAACCCGTGAGTTCTCATCTGACAAAGTTATCCACATCTCCAAGTTCAAACATGGCCGAGCATACGGAACATCTCCCCTCATCTCGCTGCTGAATGTGATTGCTGGACATTTGAATCTCTCGAACTATCTGAACGAACTGTATACTGGAACTCTCCCTAAGACCATCCTCAATGTCGGTGATATATCCAACGCCGAGATGAAAGCGATGCTCTCCCTGCTTGAACAACAATTGACTGGTGGAAAATCTCCATTCGGATTGGTCGCTGTCAACGGAGGAACTGGCTTCAATATGCACCGTGTTTTGGACTCGACTCGTGAAGGGGCGCAATTGGATTTGCTCTATTATTATCGTGAAGAGATATGCGCCGTGTTTGGAATCCCACCAATGAAATTGGGCTGGGTTCAAACTGGAAAAATGTCCAATCCAGAACAACAATTGGATGCGTGGTATGATGTCATTGAATCATTCCACCGCCGTATCGAGGCCGTTATCAACAACCGACTTCTCCCACTTCTGGGAATCACAGATTGGGAGTTCTCGTTCACTACGATTCGCCCAAGCCGTGAGAAGGAGATGGCCGACACACGAAAATCGGAGTCGGATGCAATCAGCAACCTCCGTCAAGAGAGCGTCGTCAGTATCAACGAGGCCAGAGCCATGCTGGGTCTTGAGCGTTTGAGCGAGCCTGAAGCCGACGACCCGTTCTATCTATCTCCGAAGTTATCCATCAACGCTGGTGCTGATAATCTGGGTGGAGAATCCGAATCTCCATCGACACCACCCACACTCTCGGAATTATTCCCCGCTGATGAATCTCCAGCCGACGAAGGAAAAGGTGCAGGTTCGATTCCAGATTGGGTCGATGAAATATCGCAGCCTGAACTTTCTGACGATATTCGGCTCGATATGAAATCTCGAAGAATCAAGGCTGCCGACGAATACGATGCTCTCATCTCAAAGTCGCAACTGGCGCTGACATCGGAATTGAATAATCAACAACAACAATTCGCCGACGATGTTATTGACGAACTGGACAAAATGTTCTCCGCTGGTGACGAGGCGGTTGAGATTCCAGATGTCGACCTTGACATTCCCGTCAAGATGTTTCGACGAAAGGACAAAATTGGAATCGCAGACATCAGGGTTGCTGTTGGTCGTATCGACACCAATATCGCAGCAACAGTGGAAAGGCAGATTGTCGAGGCCGAGATTCTCCTGACCGATGTTTATGGCGCATCTCTTGGAATGACACTCGCACCAACTGGAATCGCTTCGGCTTTGATGGCCGACGATGTTGCGGCAATTGCATTCTGGCGAAGGCGATGGGTTCTCCCAGCGTTGAGGAACACACTCGGTTCACATCGAGAGAACATCATCGGAGTCTTTGAGAACATGGTTGGTCGAGGCGAATCATGGAAATGGGCGAAGGGTCAAATGAAGGATTTGATTGACCCGAATGGCTCAAAATATCCAGCATATTATTATGAAAGAATCGCACGAACTGAAACCCGAAGAGTCGTCGAGAACTCCCACATCGCTGGGATGCGACGAGCAGGATTCAGATATGTCGAGAGGTTGGTGACGGTTGACGATAGAACAGACCGTGACCTATGCGCCCCGTATGAAGGTGCGAAGTATCGCATCGAGGAATCGAAGGGCGTTGTTCCAGCGCATCCAAATTGCAGATGCACATTCGTGGCCGTCGACGATGAGCCACCCGCAGATGAGGTCGTTCCAGCCAGTGATGTTCTCGTTCCAGTTCTCGACCAAAAGCGAGCATTGACAAAGAAGGATTTGACTCCACCCGCTGGAGTGCGTAAAGCGTGTCAAACGGGCATCAAATTGTTCGAGGATGGGTATGGTGGCTCTGGACTCGAAGCGGCCACTCTGCGTGAAGCGAGAGCCATCGCACGAGGAACTGCAATCACGGTTGCCAAAGCGAAGAAAATGATTCGATGGTGGGGTCGCAACGCTCGATTCCTCGACGAGCCGAAGGATAGCCCAGCGTGGACAGCGGCGATGCTCTGGGGAGGTCGTGCAGGTCTGTCATGGGCTGGAAAATTATCTCGTGCGGTGGAGGCTGAAGAATGAATCCATTCGTGAAGGCTCAAATGGCCGTGAGTGTTGGAACTGTCGAGTTCAATAAGACCGTCGGTGAAAAGACTCTCGATAAGGTCGCACAAGCAATCCTGACGAAAGCGAAAAAATTAGTCGTGGTCGATACTGGTGCGCTTCGTGCATCTGGTCGAGTCAAGCGTGTCAATCAACATCAACGAATCGTGCAATTCGGCGGTGCTGGAACTGGAGTGAACTACGCCCAAGCCGTCGAACTGGGAACATTCAAACAACGCCCTCAACCCTTCTTAGAACCAGCGGTTGTTGCCGAATCCAAGAACATCAGGAAAATGTTCAAGTCGGATGGCAACAGAGTGCTACGAGCGATGGCTCGTGCTGGGTCAACACGCTGATATGGGTGGGCGACGAGGACAACCTATGTCGAACCTATGCAGCCGTGATGCTGACTACAAATGGTGCGACGGTTGTCGCCAGATGGTGAAGCGTAGCCTCAAACAATGTTGCCAGAGCCACAAGAAGCCGCCATCGAATAAGTTCCGAAGGGCATGAAGTATTCGCTATCGTCAAAGTATGATTGCTTGACGACTCGGCGACACATAACGCCGTCGATTGTTGTCCAGATTGAACCAGCAGTTCGGCGTTCAATGGTGAAATACCAATGGCATTCTGAATCGCAAACGGAGGTTGCTCGGTATGTTTGGCCTGCTATGAATTGGGTCATATCTAATGCTACGCACTCGACTATATCAATGCTTCGGAATCTCAATGTCTTTTGTTCAAACCATGTTCCAATGACGAAGGACATGGCAGAACTTATTGAATCGCTTTCGACCAGTTTCGTTTGCTTTTCCATCACGGCCAGAATCATAAGAAACGCCAAAAGTGCATCCGAATCCACCTTGAGGATTGCGAGTGTATTCAGCACCACTCCACGATGTCTTTGCCAGTTTCACATACTTTGGGAATAGAGCGATGAAGTCATCAGTGACTTTTTCAGCCTTATCCATATCGACCTTCAAGTGGCCGAATTGGAACATCATGGTCGCACTAAAGTGGGTATCATTTGCTTCAGCAGCGTCGAATTGTTCTTTCATCTCAACGAGGCATTCCTCGATGTTTTGTTTTCCATGTGGCTTTCCATTCAGTGTGTTTCCAATCTGACTGCCATGAAAATATACTTCATAATTACGGGCTTTAGCCCATGCGTTTGGCTTGACTTTACTTCGGGTCATGTTCCTGCGTGGGGATTCACCTTTATCAATTCTTTGGAATCTCAATGTCCTTTGAACCATGTTGGTGCAGGTCTGGACTTCTCCCACTTGGCGATTCCAGATTTGCCCTCGATGTAGTATTGGCGATAAGCAACAACAGCACTCTCGTGCTTGAACTCGTCAGGCATGGCTTGAGCAAATGGTGTCATCTCACCTTCGGGGATGAGATGTGCCAGCGACCACATTTGCTCGATTGGAGATTGACAAGCGTGAACTTTTCCATATCGGTGAGTGTATTCTTGGCATATCCACCAACCGTGTTGAGCCAACCAGATAAAATTGCCACGACTCGATTGCGCCCAAATGGTGCATGGATGATTCTTATGGGTGGGTTTGTATGCAGTTCCAGATTTAGTCAATGGCATTTCATTCTCTTCGACTTCATGGTGATACAACGCCGTCGAGAGCATTTGGGCTGACTCCAATGCCATCTTGATTGCGTGAACATCAGCGAGGTTTTCAGCAGCAGTTCGTGGGTTCGTGTCGGTGATGAATATGTTCATGGGTCGACCCAAAGCATTGATGCACATAAACATTGTGATACGAAACATTGATATACTTCCTATCGCTCGGAGGGTTGAGAGCAACACATGGCGCACTCCAATCAACGATTGGTAAGACCCCCTCTGTGAACCTCTCCCCAGTCGACTTGGATGGGGATATGCTACGGCTCACGCCTTCGGCTAATCAAGACTGACCTTGACGAAAAGAGGGGGAGAGTCGCCCCGACACGCCTGAAATGATGGCGAAAAGTCATGCGCTTCGGCGCAGAGATAGGTCGGGTGTAAAGGCTCGGCATCAGTATTCCAGCCCATCTGGGGCATCCGAACCGTTTTAACCCGCATCTGGCAACGAGTATGCTATGAAGGCAGTTCTCCTTGACTCCGACGACTTCGATTCAAAGGGCGGCGACTCTCGTGATGTCGAGGTCAAACTGGAGTTCCAGATTCCATTTGAGATAGACACCAAATACTTCTCCGACCAAGTGAAGGATGAGGATGGCTACACCGCATCCGACGATGATGTGATTGTTCGTGGACCCGTATATGTCGGGAACTCGGAGATGCTTGACCGTCATAACGAACTGGTTGCGCCAGATGCGATTCTCGCAGCGTGGAACAATTATGCCAAGAACCCAGTTATTCTATACAACCATTCCAAAGACTCTGGCGTGATTGGAAAAATGCTTGATGTTGAGATGGGCGAATGGGATGGAATCGAAGGTTCAGTTCCAATCGGCAGAGCACTCATTGATGGTGGCGAGAAGTCTATCGTCAGGAAAATCCGCAAAGGATTGCTTCGTGCGTTCTCTATCGGATTCATCGCTCGTGCGGCTGTCAAGGAGTGTAAAGACGACGACACATGCTATCTGACATTCACCGAGATTGATTGGCTTGAAACCAGCGTCGTTGATGTTCCAGCCTCACCAAACGCTCTCTTCAATGTTGAGAAGCACATCATTGGATATGAGGACATGGGAGATGCAATCGCCATCCTCTTTGAGAAGGAGATGGAGGAATCACCATCCGAAGAACCTCCAACTGGCGGCGACATTGAATCGCCCGTTGAGGAATCTGCAAAATCATCCTGCGGTTGCGGTGGAAAACATATCGAGTCCGATACCCCCACCGAAGCGCAGCCTGCAAATGACGAGATTGCTGAACTTCGTGAAGAACTGGATGCTTTGAAAGCAATACTGAACGACATTTCAGACAAATCAAAATCCCAAAAGTCGGAATCTGGAGATACCGATTCACTTAATACCCCCATTGACGAGTCGTTAGGACAACCAAAGGGGAACAACACCATGACAGACGATACAATTCTTGAATCCGAAGCAACCGAAGAAGTTCTCGTTGAGGGCGCTGAAATCAGTGAACCAGTCATCGAAGAACCTGCTCTTAATGTAAAGAGCGAAGAAGTCGAAGCAACCGAAGTGGCGGCTGAAGAACTCCCTGAAGAAGTCGTTGAAGAAGTCGCTGAAGCAACCGAAGAGGAATCATCTGGAGAACCAACCTCCACCGAAGTTCTCTTTGAAGTCGTTAAGGTGCTATCCAAAGTCGAAGGTCGTTTGAGCGACATCGAAAATCACATTAAATCAAGCGAGGACATTGACACACTCAAGTCTGAACTTGAATCCATGAAGGCCGAAAAAGAGGCTGCTGAAGCAGAAGCAAAGGTCGAGGCAGAAGTCGCCAAGCGTGTCGCTGCTCTCGTCGGAGAAGTGCCAAGCGCACCATCCGCTGAAGCAAACCCAAAGAGCCTATCATCCACAGGCGTGAAAGTCGAAAACAAATCGGTCACACGCCATGACCCAACCCCAGCCGTGAGCAAAGGAATGAACGGACTCGCTGGATGGTTGGAATCCCAAATTGCATCGAGAGGGCAATAATCATAATCCATCAGGATAACAAAATTAAAGGTGAAAAAAATGTCAGACGAAATACAATTTAATGAAATGGTCGCACGAGTTAAGGATGCCCTCGCAGGTGTCGGAAATCACGGTTCTCAAATGTTCCCAACGGAAACAGCAGATGAGATTATTCAAATCGTCTATGAGAGGAACTTCATGCGAAGTCTTTTCCCATCAATGCCAATGTCAACCAGAACTGTCAAAGTTCCAAAATTGACGAACAGCGTTGCATTCCACTCCCAGACACTCGCTGACACCACAGCGGGAACTGCAACTGACGAATCACGCCAATCCACCACCGAAGTCGACTTGACTCTGGTGACTATGATTGCCAACATTCCAATCGGGAACTATCTGATTGCATACGGTGTTGAAGGATTGCTTTCAGTTCTTCGTGACGACATCGCATCTCGCCTCGCTTTCAATGAGGAATCACTCCTTGTCAACGGCGACACAGAAACAACACTCGCTGACAACATCAACGGCACACACGGCGGTGGCAACCCAACAGGAATCAACAACACTGGTGGCTCTCTTGTCAACGACTATCTGCTTGAACTCAACGGAATGCGTAAATTGGCTGGCACATCGGTGTCGGTTTCTGGAACATTCGCTCTCACTCACTTGAGAAGCGCAATCAACAAACTGGGCATTCACGCTGACAACCGTGACGAACTCTCTCTGATTGTTCCTCGCAACCTTGAAGTGCAATTGCTTGGCTTTGAAGAACTCCAAACCGTCGACAAATACGGTGCTGGCGCAACCATCCTCTCTGGGGAACTTGGTCGTATCTATGGCATCCGTGTGTTCGCAACTGGTGTTATCCCAACCAACCTAAACTGGACAGGAAAATACCAAACTGGAACTGTCAACGGTGTCACAGCGGTTCAAGACAAGACCGTCGCACTATTGGTTCACAACCGTTCTCCATTGATTGGCAACCCAACCGATGCAGACCGCCGATTCAGCATGGGATTCCTTGACGAGCCAACCAAAGACCGCTTCGTCTTAATCCCTCGCCAAGACATCGCATTCAATTGCCGATACGCCGAAGCACTTTGTCTGCTACACGGTATCGCAACCGTCTGAAGCCTGACTTGAGTCGACTTCTCCGACACGGACAGCGTGAGCCATCCCTAATCGGGGCGACTCCGTGATAAACCGTGAAGGACAAGGATGAAGCATGACAGGAATCGACTACTGCACACTCGCCGAAGTCGAAGCATACGCTGGTGTTGACTTCTCCGACGGAATCGGACCCACCGATGCTCAAATTGGTGTGATGATTAGCAACGCATCCAGATTGATGGATGCTTATGCTGGACACCAGTTCGCTGGAACAGAATCTCACACAGAATACTTTGACACCGCATATGGATTGGCTTCGATAACTCTGGGAACTCGACCAGTTCAAAGCGTGACTTCGCTCAAGACGATTGATTCAAACGGAACTGAAACCGCTTTGATTCAAGGTCGAACTCGCAACACTCAAGACTATTATTTGGCCGATGCCGAATCGGGTTTGGTTCGATTCAATTATGCTTGGACAGAAGCCATCACGGGTCGATTGAAAGTCGAGTTCACCGCTGGTGCTGCATCGCCACCAGCCGATGTCAAAATGGCAACCATTCTTCATGTCGTCAGGTCTGCGGCTCGTGCTGCTATGAATGACGAGAACTGCATGGAGAGAGTCAAAGACTTCTGGAGAGAACTCATCAAAGACACCCTGCGTGAATACGAACAATTGCTCGTCAAGGTCAAGAGCCATACGAAAATTGCCGTAGCGACTTGGGGTCAACATTCGATGCCGAATCAATGGTTCTATCGGGGGTCGATTTGATGTCGCTGACACAAACAGGATTGCCTTCGGTTTCACCGTATGACACTATCAAGAACCTTATCGAGTCCAATATGACATCACCAGATGGAACTTGGAATCCAATTGTCAATTCAGGCTGGCTCGAATACAAGAAGCAAAAAACATATCAAATCTGCATTCAACCCATGATTGGCTACACCGAAGAAGCGAATCTGGACACATCATCTCCGACGGTTGCTCGCACATCACTTTGGTTTGGCCGAGTGACACTATTCGCCCCATCTCGTGACTCCTTATGGGGTATGATGGGAAAGTTCCTTCTCGTGATGAATAACGGTGGCCTGACATCGCCGTCAGCGGGTCTGGAGGCATCTGGGAACAATGCGTATCAATATGTCCGTATCACTCGGTCTGATGAATCCAAGCCCGTGAGATTTGAAGAACCAGATTGCGGACCCGATGGAGGCAAAGGAGATTGCGTCGGCTATCGAACCGATTATACAGTTCAATTGAGGTGGGGCGAATGAGCAAAGAGTGTTGTCCACCAAAAATCGAGGTCGAACCCAGACCAGCCAGTCGTTGTCGATGGTTCAATGAATGGCTCGAACTGGCGTTTCAAGACATTGAGATTCCGAAGGATTGATATACTCGTCGTTGCTACGACAGGATATGCGCCAAGACACCGCAATCCGCCGACTGACAAAAAGAGCCAACGACTTTCTGGGTATGAGCCTTAACGATTATCTGATTAAGTTCACATATCAGACAACCTATGGAGATTCAGAAACC
>Ga0315320_10000845_pt1 | contig 25324 bp, 23 predicted proteins | sample M140m21515metaG_FD_203458 | JGI IMG/M metagenome (GOLD analysis project Ga0315320, IMG submission 203458) | Ammonia-oxidizing marine archaeal communities from Monterey Bay, California, United States - M1 40m 21515 | ecosystem: Environmental > Aquatic > Marine > Coastal | place: USA: California... | reverse complement strand
TGCCGGTGTGACCGGCCATCACGTTAGTGTCCAGATAGACGGGGTACACGGGGTCGGTGATGGCCATGCGGTTTTGGTGGCCGAGGATATCCAGGATGTTGGCGGTGTCGCACTTGGCGCCGTCTGAAATAAAAATCTCGTCGGCTTCGACCTTCACGCCTCGAGCGGAAAAATCATTTTGAGCAATGGCTTCGCGCAGGAACTCATAGCCCAGTTCCGGGCCGTAGCCGCGGAAGGTGTCCCGATTAGCCATTTCATCCACGGCGGTGTGAAGTGCCTCCACGCAGGCGGCGGGCAGGGCTTCGGTCACATCGCCAATGCCGCAGCGGATCAGGCGCGCGGCGGCGTCCGGGTTGGCCTGGGTAAACTCGTTCACGCGGCGGCCAATCTCGGGGAAGAGATAACCGGCCTGCAGCTTCAGGTAATGCTCGTTGATGTATGCCATGGAGGGCGGGACGGTAGCGAAACCGCTGTGTTTTGCCAAGTAGTTCGGCGCTATTTCCCCATCAAATAGGCGAACAAATCGCTCACCTGCTGGTCGGTCAGCCCGTCGGTAATGCCCTCGGGCATGAGCGAGATGGGCATTGCCTTGAGGTCCTTTATCTCTGTGCGTGGTAGGGTGATGGAGTTCTGAGCCAGATCCCGCAGCACAATAAAACGCGGGGCATTCTGGGCAATGAATCCGGTGAGGCGTTGGTTATCCTTTGTGATCACGTTGAACCCGGCGAATTCCTCACGGATACCGAGATTGGGATCGACCACAGCTGGAATGATGAAGCTGGGGTTGTTTAGCTGATAGGCATCCAGATTCGGGCCGATGTTGCCGCCTTTGCCGCGATAACGATGGCAGGCGGAGCAGAGTGTCTGATACACTGCCGCGCCGCCCTGCGCGTTGCCTTTGTTTTCGGCAACTAATTTGGCGACTTCCGCGATGCGTTTCTGGCGGGCCTCATTACTCTGGCGCAGCTGCCCCCAATGTTTGCGCACGAGCGCGGTGAGCGCCTTGCCTCCATGATTCTCCATCGCCAGCACACTAGCAGGCTTAATTGCTTCACGGGGGAGCTTGCCTTGGTCAATGGTCTGCAATAAAGCCATCGACCAGTTGGCTCGGCTACTTAAAATATTTTGGGCTGTCTCTTGCTCGCGAGTGTTCATGGTTTCCCAACGGGAAATTAGCGATTGGCCGATTTGATCGGATTCAAATCGTTGTAGCGCGGTCATGATTTCGATCCGGCGTGAGCTGCTCTTTTCGGCGCGGAATTGTTGCAGCAACAATCGCAGGGCGATTTCGCTACGGCGCTCGGCGAGGAGCTGGGTAAGCTCGCGCTTGTCGGCGGCGGAAGTTTTGGGGTCGTTCATCAAACTGACCGCCTTGTTCATGGCTTCGGTCAAGCCTACGCGTGCGGCGAGGCTGATAAGGGCAGGGGAATGAGGGCGTGTGTTCCACAGGGTTTTGACCTCTTTTCGGAGGATGAGCGGTGGCTCCTCGGCTATGCCGCCTTTAAGGCCGGCTTCGAGACCCGTCACCAGTCGATCCTTGTCGGCGGCAGTCGGGGCCAGAGAAAAGAGGGCGCCGGCCATAGCGAGATTGGGGCCAGAGGGCTCCGCACCATAGCGTTGAGCCAAACGGGGCAAGAGGTGCTGTTGCATCATGGGTGTTTTCCAGAGGTTTGGATCGCGCAACAATTTGGTCACCTCAGTTAAATCGGTGGTCGATTTATCTTCGATCGCCCACCAAATGAGCAAGGGAATGTGCTTATCTTTGACGTCTTCTTCGCGGCGGATGAGTTGGTTTAGGATGGGGAAGCTATCCTTCGCGGCCCAGCGTTTACAGGAGGCGGCGAGGCAGCTTCGGACTTCGGCGTTTGGTTCCGAACTGGCCAAGGCCGTCAGCTGAGTGCGGAGAGTAGGCGTCATGAGGTGGCTGTCGCCTAACAGACGGATGGTCCAAAATCGAACGAAGGGATTCGCGTGGGTGAGTGTTTTTTTGGCGAACTTGGGGGTGAATCCGCCGCTATGGTTGATGACCCAGAAAATTTCGAGGGCGCCTTGGCCTTTGAAGTTCATGAACTTCCGAGTGAGATCCGGGACAATCGAGGCGTTGCGACGGTCGGCGATCAGTCGCTGCGCGGTTTGCCGGTGCCATTTGTTCGGATGTTCAAGTAGGTTGAGTAGTTCGGGGATGGAGAGTTTGCCGTAGTCAAAAGGTTTACTGGGCTTGGCGTCTTTTGCGTGCATCCGATAAATACGGCCGCTGCTTTTATGCCAGGTATCGCGCGGATCAAGATGGCTTAAACGGCTATCGTACCAATCGGCGAAGTACACTGCCCCATCCGGCCCCGACTTGGTGTCGACAATGCGAAACCAACGATCCTCAGTGGTAACCATCGGTGGGGTATCGACGGTGCGGAAGGTAGAGGTATCCGGATACAATCGGCTAGCCTGAACGCGATTCACCAACGACATGCCGGAGATGATGTTGCCCTCGTACCCGGGCAGGGCGCCGCCTTCGTAAATGATAGTCGATTGAGCGAAGCGCGGTCGGAACCCCTCGTGAGCCATGTGCTGATAGTAACCGAAGGAGTAAGGGTTGATGAGTGGGCCGTGTTTGCCCCAGTTTTTGGTGAAGCTGCCGCCCTGCGGATAATGCACACCGCGCGTGTTGCCGTGGTTTGTGCCGGAGAACAATCGGCCTTGGCTGTCGAAATCAATACAGAAGGTGTTCCCGCCGCCTTCGCCAAACACTTCGAATTTCTTAGTGCGCGGATGATACCTCCAAACGGCTTGGCCGAGAAATTTGATGCCTTGAATTTCTGCGGTGCAAGTGCTGCCGTGAGCGCCATAGATCCAGCCATCGGGGCCCCAACGAAGGCTGTTGGCACCGGAGTGGGTGTCTTCCAGTCCAAAGCCGGTGAGGTGCACCTCCGGGTCGCCATCAGGAATATCGTCTCCGTTTTTATCAGGATAAAAAAGCAGATACGGCGGCATCAACACCCACGCGCCGCCGCGACCGGTGATCACACTGCGTGCCATGTTCAGTCCATCGAGAAAGGTTTTGTGATGATCAAAGATCCCGTCGCCATCGGTGTCTTCATGAATGGTGATCTTATCTTTGCCACGAAAATGATTGGGCGGCGGCGGCGGCATCTTGTCATACACCGCTCGCAGATACTTGTCGTACTCCACAATTTTCAAGCCGGCGGGAAATGGATATTGCAGATACTGGGTGACCCAGAGGCGGCCGCGTTCGTCGAAATACAGGTTGAGCGGTTGAGCCACCGCCGGTTCGTGGGCGACCACCTGCATGGCCAGACCGTCTGCGAGTTTGAGTTTCTTGAGCGCCTCCGTAGGCGAGGCGGGCTGAGAGCCGTCATTCAAAGCACCGCGTCCCTTGAAGTTTTCTACAAACGGCTTGAGCGGATCATCATACTTATTTGCCGGTTTATCCTCGGCAAACAGGGATGCGGCCAAACTTACTATAGACCCAATAGTTACGCGCAGCATTACGAGATTGTGACGTTGCGTTGCGGTCGGTCAAAGAAATAAGCCCGCAATGCAGGCGTTCGTGTAACCCACCAGAATACCCCCGACCATCGCGCGCAGGCCTAAGCTTGCCAGATCCGCGCGCCGTTCCGGAGCCAACGAACCAATTCCGCCCATCTGAATGGCGATGCTGGCGAAGTTTGCAAACCCGCAAATAGCGAATGTAGCTAAAGAAAAACTGCGCTCAGAAATTGCCCCAGCATTAAACATAGTGGTGATTTCTTGGTAGCCGATGAATTCCGTAAACACGATACGTTTACCGAGCGCTTGACCGATGGCATCACAGTCGGCCCAGGGCACGCCCATTAGCCATGCGAAGGGGGCGTTAAGCCAGCCGAGCATCTGGTCAAACGTAATCGGCGCATTCATGCCGGCCCAGTTTTGCGGTAAGACAATGAGGTAATTGAGTAGGGCGATTGCGGCCGTAAACCCGATCAACATGGCAAGTACATTGAGCGTGAGCTTCATGCCGTCGCTAGCACCTTGGCACATAGCATCGAGCGCGTTGGTGGTTCCGGCCTTCACATCTTCCCCGGTGCCATCCGCCGTTTCACTCTGTTGCGTTTCGGGCAGGAGAATCTTGGCCATGTACAACGCGGTGGGAGCAGCCATGAACGAGGCCGTCAGTAGGTGCCCCGCCTTCACTCCCATGCCGGCGTACACGGCAAACACGCCACCGGCGATGGTGGCCATGCCGCCGACCATCATGGTCATCAGCTCGCTCTTGGTCATGCCTTTGAGATAAGGTTGAATGACCAAAGGCGCCTCGGTCTGCCCCATAAAGACATTGGCGGAAGTGCAAAGGCTTTCGCTGCCGCTCGTGCGCATCACTCGCTGCATCAGCCAGGCCATCACACGGACAATTTTTTGCAGCAGCCCAAGGTGGTACATTAGGCTGGATATGACGGCGACCAGAATGATAGTACCGCAAATGGTGATGCCCAGCACCATGGCATCGTTATTGCCGAAGACCGGCTGTAATGCCTCCCGTTTGGCCAATGGTCCGAAGATCAATTGGGTGCCTTGTTTGGCGAAATAGATGAGGTTGGCCGCGGCGGTGTTGGCCTGCTGATAGATCCAGTCACTGAAAGCGCTGGGGCGGATCATGATTAGGGCGATGAGTGCCTGTAGGCCCAGTCCGGCCAGAACCGTGCGCCAAGGGAATTGCTGTCGTTGCACAGAAAGGCCCCACGCGAGGGTAATAAAGGCGGCGAGGCCGAGGAGGCTCATGAGTTGCGGAGGCATGTTACGGGGTGTCGGGTTGGGTGTGGATGCGGGTTTTCACAGCCCGATTGCCTTGGGCCATTTCCTGAAAGATTGCGGGCAATTCGTTCAGCGAACAGTTGCCGGTTACAAAATCTTCTGACCGGATGCGGCCGGCTTCGATGTGTTCCAGCGCCTTGCGGATGGTGTTCGGCGTATGGTGGAAACTGGCGAGGAGTTTGAGGTTACTGTAGTGGATGAGCTCGGTTCCCAATGTGATGGCCGTGCCTTTTGGGCAGCCACCGAAAAAATTGACAGTCCCACCTTTGCGGGCGAGGTCCACAGCGGCTTCCCAGCAGGCTGGTTTTCCGACAGCCTCAATCACCACGTCAAATGGGCCGCTTGCGCTCGCGGCTGCGACAACATCGTCTCCATGAACCTCATGCGTGGTGGCGCCTAGTTGTACGGCCGTTTGTAAGCGGGCTTCGCCGCGGCCGGCCAAATGAACCTCGCAACCGTCATGTTGGGCAAGCGTGGCGAACATCAGCCCGATTGGGCCGGAGCCGATAATGAGGATTCGTTGGCCGGCCTGAAATTGGCAATCGTCGATACCTTGCACCACACAGGCCAAGGGCTCGGTGAGAGCGGCATCGGCAAAGGTGGTGTCGGCGGATAAAGGCAGTAGATTTTTTTTAACAATGCGAGCCGGAACGACGATGGATTCGGCGTAGGCGCCATTGAGAAAGAGAAGGTCGTCGCACAGATTGGGTTGATGGCGTTCGCAATAGGGGCATATCCCGCAGGGAGCGGAGTTGGCACCGACGGCCCGATCCCCAGTTTTCCAATCAGTGACACCTTCGGCGATCTCGGTAATCGTGCCGGCAAATTCATGGCCGAACACGGCCGGCGGCGTGATCATGCGGGCATGGTAACCACGACGGTACACCTTCAGGTCGGTGCCGCAAGTGAGGGCGGCTCCGATTCGGATGCGCACTTCGCCCGACTGGAGGGCTGGCGAATCCATTTCCTCGATCCGGACATCCTCTTGACCATGAAGAACGGCGGCTTTCATTTGTTGGCTTTGCCTTTAGAGGTGTCGGGTTTTGGGCCGGCAATACGGTCGAGGATCAGCACCAAACCGGCGCCGGCAAGCATGAGTAGCACGGCGTGAAAGAGGGCTTGGTCGGGCGCTGGATAATTCCATTCATAACCAGTTACCTTGACCTTGCCCTCAAACTGTTTGGTGATTTCAGTTTTCCACGGCCAGATGACGGCGAGTGAACCAATCACAAATCCTGAAAGGCCGGCCAGCGTGGCGGCTTTGAATTTTCCGAGTACATAGGACAAGGCACGAGCAAAACCCAACAGACCTACGGCGCATCCAAAGCCAAAAGGGACCAGAACGGGCAGGGCAGTTTTGAAATCACGAATGTTCCCAATGGCACCAATGACCAGCCCGTAATTGCCCATAAGAATCAGAATGAAGGATCCGGAGATGCCGGGCAGGATCATGCTGCACATCGCGACGATGCCACAGAGAAGCAGATAGCCGGGGTTGGCGTTTTGCTGAAGCGGCTCGAGCAGTAACACCGCCGCGGCAATGGCGGTGCCGATCAGCAAGGACAAGCCGCTGGTCAGATTCCACTTCGGCACCTGTTTGGCGACGATGAATGCTGAGGCCAAAATCAGTCCGAAAAAGAAGGCCATTGTCAGAGTCTCATGATTGGCGAGGAGACGCTCCAGCATTTTTGCGACCGTAATGATGCTGACGACTAGTCCAATGCCGAGCGCGCACATGAAGGAGCCATTGAGCGAATCAAAACATTTTTTGAACTGCCCGTGCGTCAGCTGTTTGATCGGTCCCCAGCCGAACGATTTGAGGGTATCGATCAGTTCCTGATAAATGCCGCTGATCAGGGCAATGGTGCCCCCGGATACGCCGGGGATGACGTTCGCAGCTCCCATGGCCGCGCCTTTTAGCGCAGTTCCCACGAAGCGTGTGACACTCATCGGCTCGCTTCCCACAGGCGCAGTAAACGGCATGGAGGCGGTGGGGTCAAGCGGCCTGCCCTCCGCGATAGAGACGGGGAACTCGATGGGTGATGGCGGTGAGCGTTTCCCACGGAATAGTGCAGGCCCATTCGGCGAGTTGATTGGCCGTGATGGTCTGGCGTCCCTGCGATCCAATCAGCACCGCTTCATCCCCGCATTGGACGCCGGGAACGCGCGACACATCCACCAACATCTGGTCCATGGTAATGCGCCCCAGTACAGCGCAACGTTTGTTGCCGATCAACACCCGCGCCTGTCCGCTGCCACTGGAGAGATAGCCATCGCCATAACCGGCGGTGAGCGTGGCCACGCGCATTTTTCGGGGAGCGGTAAAGCGTTGGCCGTAGCTCAGGGGGGTGCCCTTGGAAATGGTTTTCAGAAAGCTCACCCGGCATTTCCAGCTGAGGGCGGGTTGGAGGTTCGTTTTCAGAACCGCCGGTGCGCGGCGGCGTCCCGGCGGAAGTACGCCGTAGACCAACAGCCCCGGGCGAGCCAGATTGTAGATGCTGTCCGGTTCGTGCAGCAGGGCTGCGCTGTTGTTGGCGTGAAGGTATTTGGGAATCTGATTGAGTGATTGGACCAGTTGACTGAAAGCCTGCCGTTGGCGGCGGGAAAATTTGGCATTATCTTCGGCTGAAGAATAGTGGGTGTAGAGGCCGTTGATCTCGAGATGCGGAAGCTTGGCTGCAGCGTGGAGCAGTTGCAGGGCATCCGTTACTGATACGCCCAAACGGCCCATTCCGGTATCGACTTTGATTTGGGCCCGGACCGGTTTTTTCAGTTTCTTGGCGGCCCTAGAGAAACGTCGGGCCTCTTCAAGTGAGGAGAGGGTGGGCATGACGTTATCTTTGATGGCCCGTTCCGTTTCTCCCGGGAGACAGGCGCCAAGCATCAGGATGGGCCAGCCCCGGCCCACGGCGCGGATGTCGCGGGCTTCATCGAGGTTGGCAACGCCAAAGACATCCGTGCCAGACTGCATCAGCAGGGCGGCAATTTGGCGGAGACCATGGCCGTAGGCGTCGGCTTTGACCACGGTGAGGATGCGATTGCCAGAACCAATGCGATGACGCAGCCACGCGAGATTATTGCGTAACGCGTCCAGATCGATTTCAGCCCAGCAGCGGTGAGGAAAGCTCACGCGCAAAAATGCCTCAAGGCCGGACGCGTGGGCAAGGGGAGGTCATTCACAACTGGCGCGGTGGCGGGGCCTTGGTGAACTCCGTGGGGCGCAGATAGATGGGCTCAATCTCACAGCCCTGAATGTGGTCTGATCGTTCCATTGCCAGTCGGGCGAGCACCGCAGCCGAGGGGTAAAGCGGTTCGCAACTGGGGAATCCTGCGGCATCCGGCCCGTGAGCCTCCAGTTCGGCAGCGGCGGTGACGCCGATGATGCTGATCGGAGTCGTCTCTTGTTGTGTTTGTTCATCAAGCTGCCAAGTGCAGTGATAATATTCATGGCGTTGGGCATCGATGATGAAATGAGTTTCGCCGCGCAGGCCATTACCGCGGCCGGTGGCGGCGAGGGTTTCAGCGCTACTGACCGCGCACAGCTTTGTGTCGCGGGCCAGTTGCCAGCCTTGAGCCACGGCGATGGCCGAGCGAATTCCGGTGTAGCTTCCCGGGCCGATACCGATGCCGAGGTATTGGATTTCTTCGCGGCCGATTCGAGCCTGTTGAAGTGCCTGCTCGATCAACACGAGCGGGCCGGTCTTGAGTTGATCGGTTGTAATTTCGCTCAACACGCCGGAGCCATCCACGATGGCGACCGACCGTTGTTGAGAGCTGAATTCAAGCGCCAAGATCTTCATAGTGAATGAGGCGTTCGTGTTCGCCCGTTTGCTGGAGTGTCACGTGCCGGAAATCAGCCGGGCGTGGGCCGGTCCAGCGATTGAACCATTCGATGACGGCGATGCCTTCGGGCTGGAAATAAGGGTCGAGTCCGCTGGAGAAAATTTGTTCATCATTTTCCAGCCGATAAAAATCCAAATGCTCCAGCTTGAGCCGACCTTCGTATTCACAGACCAGTGTGAATGTGGGTGAAGTAATGGGCTCGGTGATGCCAAGTCCACGCGCGATGCCCTTGACCAGATGCGTCTTGCCGGCGCCTAAGTCTCCATCAAGGCCGATCACCCAGCCAGGACGCGCTTCGGTGGCCCATTGTTCGCCCAAGGCGAGTGTGGATTCAGGATTGTTCGAGGTGATCGTATCCATGAAGAGTAAGCGGTTTCACACCCTTGTCATCGCGCAGAGCGATGCCGGGTTGATCGGTGATCTTGCCAATACAATGCAGAGGCGTTTCGGGGAAAGCTGATTTCCAGCCGTCCAGCACGGAGATCGCGTCCTTGGGTAATACCGTGAACAGAAGCTCGTAATCCTCGCCATCCGTCAACGCGGCCAGTAGGGCGGTTTTTCCGCTAGTATTTTCCCGAGCCCGCTCTTTGGCAGCTCGCCGAAGGGGTAGGGCGCGTGTGAGCAGTTCGGCCCCAGTTTGATCGGTCAACAAATGCCGTAGATCCGTGGCCAACCCATCGCTCAGATCAATCATGGCGTGCGCTTTCTCCTGCTCCGCGAGCCAACGCGCTTCCTTGAGGCGTGGTGTAAATTCCAAGTGATGCCCGGCCAACGATCCTCCCAATTCGCCACTCACAAAAATCGCATCACCTACTTCACTGCCGGTACGGAGGATTGGGGCGGCGACTTCGCCGATCAAGGAGACGGAAAGGGTGAGTTGCGGCAAGGTGGTGGTTTCACCGCCAACGATATTGACACGATGTTCCTGGGCGCAATCACGGATGCCTTGGTAAACGGCTTCGATCAAATCGGGCTTCATGTCCGCATGAACCCCGAGCGTAACCAGAGCGTGGGTCGGCGTGCCGGCCATGGCGGCTATGTCTGATAGGGCGCGCGCCAAGGCTTTGCGTCCGATGGCCTCGGGGGATGTGTTCCTTTCGAAGTGGATGCCTTCCACGATGGCATCGGTTTTGAATAGGAGCTTGGATCCGCCCCAATCCAGAACGGCGCAGTCATCGCCGGGGCCTGTTAATACTGAAGAATCGGCGGGGAGATCGCGAGTGAGGCGCCGGATTAATTCAGTTTCGCTCACGCTCATTGGGCGATCTGAGGGATGAGTTTGATCATGGCGAAGTTAATGGCATTAAAGGCGGCGTGCATCAAAATGGGCGCGACAATGGAGCCGGTCTTTTCGTAAAGCCAAATCAAGACGACCGCAAGCACCGTGAGCGGCAGCATCAGGGCTAGGGATCCATGGATGGCGGCAAAGAGCAGGGAGCTTGCGGCAATCGCCATGCGGCGATGGCCAAGATCGCGCAGGGAAGGGTAGAGGACTCCGCGGAAAAGTAGCTCTTCGCAAACCGGGGCAAACACCACTACGCTGAGCGCCTGCAGGGCAAGCTCCGGTGGAGCGCTGGCTCGGGCGACCATCTCAACAGCCTCTTGTGAGGTGGGTTCACCTCCTAGAGCGATGATGAGCTGATGCGATACGAGATGAAGCCCAAGGGCGGGGACGACAAATCCAATGCCGTACAGCAGAGGTAGGCCCAGAGTGCGTTGGCTGTCTGTGATGCTGCCGAACGCGGCGCTCCAGGAAATTTTGTGGTACCGCAAGAGCAGCGCGATCAGGCCCAGTGCGCTGAGTTGGACGAATAAGATGTTCGTGGCCAACAGGCCGATGCGATCCCGTAAGGTACCCATAAAAGTTACAGTTATTTCCGGCTCGTCTTCGGGGGATAGTGTGAGTGCGTAGCGGTTGAGCGCGGTGCCTACGCCTTGGAATTGGTAGGTGCCGTTGTGCTCGGCATGGGTGTACTGCGTTGAATCAAGAAACGTTACGGTGAGCGTTTGATTGCCGTCTTTCACGGTGTGTTCCCCCTCGATTTTAGGGGGAACCATCAGATTAAAGGCGAGTTGGCCGAGCATAAGCGCGAAAATCCAAGCCAAGAGGAGTTGCATGACTTCTAACGGATTCCATGGGACGCGCGGCGTCATGAGCGGACGGTAGGAAATGCGGCCGTTGGTGACGATGAAAAACGGGCGTTCGGCATTGCCGTATGAAAAGTGGCTGCCTACACTGCGCGGCTCATGAGCGAAACTTACCAGCGTCACGACCAGCGGGCCGTCGATCAATTGCGTCCGATTTCTTTCCAAAACAATATTGCGCCTCATGCCACAGGTTCCACGTTGATTGAATGGGGCGATACCCGCGTCATTTGTGGGGTGAGCATCGAAGAAAGTGTGCCGCGCTGGATGCAATCGCAGGGAGTCGAAGGCGGCTGGATCACGGCCGAGTACTCGATGCTTCCGTATTCCACGCTCGACCGAAAACGTCGCGATGTGAACAAAGGTAAGCTAGACGGGCGCTCGACGGAAATCCAACGATTGATCGGCCGATCATTGCGGGCGGGGTTGGACTTAAAAAAGCTGGGCAGCCGCACGGTTTGGATTGATTGCGATGTCCTGCAGGCCGATGGCGGCACTCGTACAGCTTCGATTACCGGCGCCTATGTGGCTTTGAGCCTGGCGGTGAACAAGTTGATCAACGAAGGCAAACTACTGGAGAGCCCGTTTCTTGATCCAGTGGCGGCAGTGAGTGTTGGCGTGGTGGAAGGCACCCCGTTGCTGGATTTGTGCTATGTCGAGGATGTGGCGGCCGAGGTGGATATGAACCTCGTCATGACCACCACGGGGAAATACATTGAGGTGCAAGGCACCGGCGAAGAGGCGACGTTTAGTGCGGATGAATTGAATGAAATGCTTGCCTTGGGGCGTACGGGCGTTGAGGCACTGGCAAAACTGCAGCAGGAAGCGATTGCTGTCGGTTCATGAAGACGGCCTTTCGGCAGGTTTCACTCGCTACCACGGCCGAAGCCGAAGAGGCCGTAGGTTGGGTGCTCGAAAAGGTGTTTGAACAAACGCCTTCGGTGTTTACGCATCCGGAAAAGTCTGGGCCCATTTTGTCGGTTTATCTCGGTGAGAAACAAACGGTCACCGAAGCCGATCGGCACGCGGTGGTGGCGGGATTGGAGTCGGTAGCGGATTGCGGTTTGGAAGTGGGGGCAGGGCAATTGGAGGTCAAGCGGTTGCGCCGGGAAGATTGGGTGGATTCCTGGAAACGACATTTTAAACCCATCGACATCCAAGGGAAACTTCTGTTGAAACCCAGTTGGCGCAAGGAAAAGGCGAAGTCCGGGCAGAAAGTAGTGATCTTGGATCCGGGCCTGAGCTTCGGTACGGGCCAACACGCCACCACCAAGTTTTGTCTGCGCCAATTGGTCGCCCTGCGCGAGACAGGACAGCCCCAGAGTTTGCTGGATGTCGGAACCGGATCAGGGATCCTCTCGATTGCGGCGGCGAAATTGGGGTATCGGCCGGTTCAAGCGTTTGATTATGATTCCGAAGCCGTGCGCGTGGCTCGCCGAAATGCGGCGAAAAATCGCGTAGAAGAACGTGTTCAACTGAAAATCGCGGATGTGACACAGCTCTCCTTGAAAGCACGGGTGAAGCACGATGTGGTGTGTGCGAATCTTTTTTATGATCTGCTAATCGCCAATGCAGAACGGCTTATTGCCCGTGTGAAACCCGACGGCGCACTGGTGTTGGCGGGCATTTTGGATACGCAATTTGCCGAAGTGCAGGCGGCATTCGAGGGGCAGGGAATGCGATTGGTTCGCACGCAGCGCCTAGGCGAGTGGCGCAGTGGTCGGTTTGTTCACGCGGGCTGTCAGTTCGGCCAGAGGCCGAAAAATTCTAGTTGATGCGAAACGTCTCGGAATTCGTGCAGGGAAACATTGCGTTCTTCCAGAGAGTGCGGGAAGCAATCCTCGTTCTCAATCACGGTGCGGTATTCACGGCAGATTAAATGATGATAATGGCAGCCATCATGGTCGCCCACTAATTCAAACCGGGTGGTGTGGTCGCCGAGATCAAAAGCGCTTCACCATTTGTTTAGTTTCTAGCAACTTCAACGAACGGTACACAGTTTCCAGATCGCAAGAGGCGTGCAGGTATTCGCGTAATTCGCGGGCACTCAACGGATGCGTTTCCTGCCGAAGTGCATTCAGAATCAATTGGCGCGTGATGCCCCACGGTCAGTGAGCGTGGATGGGGAGGAAAACTCCCAAGGCAGGCAGGACTGCGCCCAAGAAAACGGCGATGCCTTTTCGGTGATTGTATTGATGGTCTTCACCGCTTTCAAAAAGGATGGTGGTGGAGACATGCATAAAATACCAATCACCAACGCCAACAGGTAAGGCGCCTGATGTTCGAGTTTTGGATGGCTGCCGGCCAGTGCCCTTATGAGCGCCATTAAGGTAAACACGACTAAGGCAAGCTAGGCGTTTTTGGCCGTGCGACTCTTATGTAGTAACATGGTGAGGAGTACGATACTGACAGGGAATTTATGCACGACAATCGCGGCCAGCAACCGGGGCGTTTCCATATGGGCTTGTGGCATGGCCTCAAGGAATACATGGACGCACAGACCGCCAATCATGCCCAGAGGGATGGGACCGGAGGTGCGATGAGCATGACCGTGCTCCAGTCCGCCGGAGAAATTATCCAGCGCGACTTGCAAAAAAAATCCGAGGAGAATAAAGGCCCCTAATGTAATAATATACGGTCCAGTATGGTGGTCGCCATGATGATGGGGCCCGCTTCCAAAGACTTCCGGGATTAAGTACAAGCAAGTCAGCGCCATGAGGTAGGCGCCAGTGAATGCGGTCACTAGCTTTAATCGGCGCGGATCATCTAGATTATATTTCAAGACCGCCCGAACTCGCGCGGCAACGGAACAATGAGTGCGAGGTAAATCAATATCGCAAACAATTTGCAAAAAGAATCGAAAATGAACGGCCCGTCGGAGGGTTCCGGTGGGCCGTTCAGATAGGTTATTTCATCAACAGCATTTGACGCGCGCGCTTGATGGCGCGAGTTAGCTGCCGCTGGTGGCCAGCGGGGAACCCAGTGTATTTGCGCGGCAATATGCGGCCTTCATCGGTTACATAGCGCCGAAGGAGGTCCACGTTCTTGGGTTCAAGATCGACAATGTTCACGTCCATTTCCGGCTTGGGCCGGGGAGTGCGACGTGTGGTGGTGGAGGTGGTCTTTTTTTTGCGAGGGGGCATGTTACTTGATTTCGCGGTGAACCGTGTGGCGGCGCAGGCTGGGGTTGTATTTCTTTTTCTCAACACGCTCAGTTTGGAGCTTTTTGTTGCGTGTGCTCATGTAGCGGGAGACTGGTTTGCCTTCCGCCTTGGCTTCGGTACATTCGAGAATGACAATTTCGCGTGGCATGATGGTTTAATTACTTGGTGGATTTGGCTCCGGAATCAGAGGATTCGGAGATGGTGGTTTTGCTGACGCCGGCTCCATCAATGGTTCCGAGGCTGCCGAGTTTGTGCAGTTGCCGAACCGCCCCTTCTTTTTCCAATCGTGCTTGGGCTTCCACGGTGTAGCGGGCCCAAGGGACCGCGGTGAGGCGGGTTTTTGAGATCTTCTTGCCGGTGAGTTCGCAAACACCGTAGATGTTTTTCTCGATGCGCTTCAGTGCTTCATCGATTTCGTAAACGGCATCCTGATCGGAGGAGAGCAGGCTGAGTGCATTGTCGCGGTCAAAATTATCTGTCCCGGAATCCGCCATGTGCATTGAGTAGCTGCTCATTTCCTCTGCCGATTCCTTCTTGAGGTCATCCATCTGGTGGGTGAGGCGGCCGCGTATTTCGAGGAGAATCTCGTAATATTTTTTCCACTCGGCCTTCACGCGGATCTTCGATACGGGAGCCTTGGCCTTGGGCAGTTTTTTTACGGTTATTTTCTTGGGGCTGGCAACGCCAAGGATGGAGGCAGCCGAAGCGGCGGCAACATTTTTCCCCTTTTTCTTTGCCAGAACCTTGGCAGGCGCGGCCTTTTTGGCAGAAGCTTTTGGAGCTGCCTTTTTAGCCGAAGCTTTCGGTGCGGCTTTTTTTGCAGCCTTGGGTGCGGCTTTTTTGGCCGCCTTTTTCGCTGTTTTCTTCTTTGCTGCCACGATTATAAAAAAGTGTCTAGGTTGCCGGTTATTCGCGGTTTTTCCGCAAAAGGGTTCGGGAATGTATCAAAAGACACCCGGATTGCCACAAAAAAGTGATCTTTTTTACCGTTGAATTTACGGCTTTCTAGCCCTTTTCGATGCAGGCGTAGGCGTTGTGATTATGGATGCTTTCGAAGTTTTCGACCTCGACTTTGTACCAGGTCACATGTGGATGAGCGTTGAGGCGGGTGGCGACGTTACGAACCAAGTCCTCGACGAACACGGGATTTTCGTAGGCTCGCTCGGTCACGTATTTTTCATCCGGCCGTTTGAGTAGGGAATAGAGCTCACTGCTTGCGCTGGCTTCAACCAGTTCAATGACGTCCTCAATCCAAACCGTCTCACTGCTGCGCAGTTGAACGGTTACCTCGCCCCGCTGGTTGTGGGCACCATGGACGCTTATGGCCTTTGAGCAAGGGCACAACGTAGTGACATGAGTGTGGACTTCGAGTACGAAATCAATGTCACCTCCGGTGGCCGTGGCGTCGAACCGAGCTCCGTAATCAAGTAAACCGGTTTTGCCGGTGACAGGGGCGGCTTTTTCTAGGAAAAACGGAAAATCCATTTCCAGATGTGCCGTTTGAGCATCCAAGCGTTCCTGCATGGCGGTTAGAATATCCGGGATGTTTTCCACGTGTACGACGTTGCCGTGGGCGTTGAGCACCTCGATAAAGCGGCTCATGTGCGTGCCTTTGAAGTGATGTGGGAGGTCCACAAACATCCCGATGGTGGCAATGGTGTCCTGATGCGCATGCGCCTTATCGCGAATACGGATGGGAAAACGCAGGTTGCGTACGCCCACTTTGTCGATACGGAGCTCGCGATTGTCGTTTTCCTTCTGGATATCGGTCAGTTCTGCTGGCTTGTCACTTTCCATAAACGGGCAAAAGAGTATAGCACGAGAATAGGCGGGGGCAAATGTCTTTCCGTCCTGCCTTTTAACCGGATAAGGTTGGGCATGGCTTGGAGATGTATGGTTGCCCTAATTGGGTCGATGTGGGTGGTTTATGGCGCGGAGACGTTCACGGTGGTGACGTATAACGTGGAGAACTATTTCCTGAAGGACTTCGACACACGCAAAGCTAAACCGGAGGCGTCGCGAGCGAAGGTGGTCGAGATCCTGCAATCAATTGACGCTGATGTGGTCGCGTTACAGGAAATGGGCCGGCGAACGGCGTTGGCGGAATTGCGATCAAGGTTGAAGGCCAAAGGTTTGGATTACCCGTATGAAGCCTGGGTGGTTGGGCCGGATCCGGCTATTCATTTGGCTGTGCTCAGTCGGTTTCCAATTGCCAAGGATCGATCGCATCCGCGGGTTCCTTTTCTGCTGGATCGGAAGCGCTATCAGATAAGCCGGGGAATCGGTGAGGTGGAAATTCAGGTAAACACGCGTTATAGATTCGTTTTATTCAATGCCCATTTGAAATCTAAGCGACCGGTTGGGTTCGCGGATCAGGCTGCCCTGCGTCTGGAGGAGTCGCGTGCGTTGCGACGGTTGATTGCCGAACGGTTGAAAACCAACCCGGATGAAAACCTGCTGGTGGTCGGGGATTTGAATGACACGCCTGATGCGGATCCGATTAAAGACTTAATCGGGCGGCGCTCGCCTCGGCTTGTTGATTTGCGTCCAGTGGAACGCAATGGGGATCGAGGGCTGCATTCGACCAATCAACGATATGACCCTCGTCGTGTTGCGTGGACTCATTTTTACTCGGCGACAGATGAGTACACACGGTTGGATTACCAATTGGCCAGCAAGGGGATGGCGCGGGAGTTGGATCGCTCCGGCACGCGGGTGCAGGCCGTTTCGGGTTGGGGTGCCGCTTCAGATCACCGGCCTGTGGTGGCGCGGTTTGTCGCTGAGGATCGCTAGTTGAAACCGGGTTTGCGCGGGAAAGCCTTGAGCGAATAATTGAAGGAAAGGGCCATCTCGTTGTCGCGTCGGCCCGTGTCCTTCCGGAAGGAGAGGTCGAGGAAAAAGGTCCAGCTGCGCATGTCCCGGTGCAGGATGTAGTCGTGCTGGGTCAACTCGCCGGCTTTGGCATCGAAATATTGGCGGGTGCTAAAGGACCAGTTTTCATTCAAGCGCAGGCCGGCTCCACTGTAGTAAACATCGGTTCGATCGGCCGTGCTCGTGCTTGGGTGGGCGAGGTAATAATATTGGCCGGCGGTCAGGTTCCAACGATGGTTTTGTGGATGGAGGTTGATGCCTTGGTTGAAGGCGCGCCACAGAGAGTTGTCGACGTCGTAGCGCACATTGGAGTAAAGGCTGATCCAATCGCGGGGATTGAGTTGGGCGTCAGAGAAAACATCAGCAAAGGTGTTTTGATTGCTATTCGGATCCATGCGCCAATCGGTGTAGACATCCCAATCCACCACATCCAACACGGTCTGGTTGCGCTTAGTTTGGAGTCGGTTTCGGAGGCTGAGGCGGACGACGTTTTGGCTGTCAATATTATCGATGGCGTTGTACTCGGGCAGTTCTAGGGGTAACAGGCGTGGGCTGGTGATTTCGTAATCGAATTTATCCAATTCATCAGGTACGCGATTGGGGCGTGGGATATAGGCGAAATTGATGGAGGGCTGGATAATGTGCCGGGCTCCGGTATCGATGCCCAACAGCCGGCTATTCAATTCCGGCATCATCTTGGAGAACTTGGTGGAAACCTCCACGCCGGTGTGCGCTACGTAGCGTTCGCTGCTGGGCTTGGTGCTGCCCACGCCGTTGCTCTCTCCGTAATGAGTGAACCGCATGCCAACACGCGGTGTCACATTCAGCCAGCCGCCGATGGTTTTGGGGAGATAAACCTGATGCAATGTGTCGGCCCGAAGCAGACCGTAGTCCTCGCTGGCGCTGGCGTAGTCATAGCGGCGCTGGAAGTAGCCCACGCTTGATTCGGTGTCATAATAAAGCGGGGTATCGCCGAGTTGATGTCGCGTGCCGGTGAATTGAATATCCGGGCTGCGCTGGATCCCCTCATAGAAGGCGTTGACACGAGGCTGCATCAGTACGCTGAGGTTGTAGTTGTCCCAGTGATTGGCGACTTCCAGAAAGCTGTTGGGCTGGACATTTTGTCGGTAGCGATCCTCAAAGAAATCGCGTCGCATGTATTCGTCGGATTCGTATTCCAGTACGCCGATGGCACTGAATTCATCCTTCGAGTAACGGTGGTTCCATTGTGCGAGGTTACGTTCGCGGGAAATGGCCAAGCCGCGGGAATCTGTTAGCGGATCATCATCGGAAGCATGATACAGGTTGAGGTTGCCTTCACCCCATTCGGGGGTTTTGTATTCCAGCGAGGGCCCCAAGCCAAAGCCTCGATCGGCGCGATAGTCCAAATTAAACTCGCCGCCCAAGTATTCGTTAGATGGCCACCGAACGGCACTTAGTAGGAACGCACCCCATTCGCTCTTGAAACCTGGTTCCAGATGGACGTTCCAGGGATGGCGTTTAAAACTGCGGCGGTAGTACGGTAGATAGAACACCGGCACTTTGCCAACGTGTACGACCGCGCCGCGAAAGATGGCGTATTCGCCGGGCACTACCTCCACCTCTTTGGCCTTGATAAAGAAGTCGGGGTTCTTGGTGTCGTCCGTGGTGAGGATTGCGTTGTGCGCGCGGTAGACGCCGTTGGTCTGATCGCCCGTCATGGCCTCGCCTCCCATAAACACCGCCAATGAGCCGGAGCGGAAACGGGCAGACTCAATGTTCTTGGTGCGGAAATTATAGGTGAGCTGTTCGGATTTCCAGATTGTCCCATCGCGCCGTAATGTGACCTTGCCGTTAGCTACGGCGGTGCCCGCCTGTTGGTTGATGGTCGCGGCGTTGGCGGTAAGTTCCGCCTCGTCTGGCGTGCCCGGTTTGTACGTGACGCGCACGCCGTTGGTGGCGGTCATATTGCCGGTGTTCACATCATATTGGATTTGGCCTTCACTGCTCAGCGCGTCCACCTTCCACGGCGATGCCGTAGGCGTGTCTTGAGCCAATAAACCTCCTCCGAAGAGAACCTCCCCGGCCAATGCCAGAATAAGCAGTGCCTTCCTCATCAGCTCGGAAACTAGACCAGAGTGTGTCGGATCTTCCAAACCGGACTTATCCCCATTTCCGATGGGATTGACGGGGTTTGAGACTTACTGGACACTTCGGTCATGAAGTTTGCGGCAGGCAAGACACTTATTCAAAACGGCACTTTGGTTGATGGCACGGGCAAGCCGGCAGTGGCGGATGCGGCGGTGCTGATCGAGGATGGGAAGATCGCCTATGCCGGGCCGAGTGTAGACTGTCCGAAATCCGATGCGGCAACGCTTGATGCATGCGGAGGTACGATCATGCCCGGATTGGTGGAGGCGCATTTTCATGCCACTTATTTCAACGTCGCCGAACTGACGGATCTGGATATCAAGTACCCGGTGGAATACGTGAGCGTGCTTGCTAGTGTGAATTGCCAACTGGCGTTGCAGTGCGGCTACACCAGCGCACGCTCGGGGGGCTGTTTGTTTAATTGCGATTTTTGGCTGAAGGAGGCCATTGAAAATGATCTCATCCTTGGGCCGCGCCTTTCCACCAGTGGTCGGGAAATTTGCTCCTCGGGCGGTTTGATGGATTGGAATCCGGAATTCCGCAAGATCGGCATGGAGGGCCTAGTGTTTATCATTAACGGCGTGGAAGATGCCCGTTCGGCTGTCCGCGCGCTGGTGAAGGATGGTGTGGAATGGGTGAAGACCTATCCCACCGGCGATGCCGCTGCGCCGGACACCAACGATCACCACACGCTCTGCATGACCTTCGAGGAAATGCATGCCGTGGTGCAGACTGCGCACAATCACGGCATGAAGGTCACCGGTCACTGCCGGGCTACAGAAGGTATCAAGAACGCCCTGCGCGCCGGCTATGATTCGATTGAGCATGGCTCCTTCATTGACGATGAAGGACTCGATCTGTTGCTTGAGCGCGATGTGCCGTGTGTGCCCGGATTATTTTTCGAAAAAGCCAGTGTAGAACGTGGGCCGGAATTTGGTTTGCCGAAGGCCGTCATTGATGGCCATCAGGAAACTCTGGATGGCGGCGCCGCAAGTGCATTGAAGATTCTCCGGGCCGGCGGTCGTATTGGGCTGGGCGGCGATTACGGCTTCGCCTGGACACCGCATGGTACCTACGCGCGTGAGCTGACCTTTTTCGTGAAGGACGTCGGCTTCTCACACATGGAAACCATCACTTGCGCCACCAAGACCGGTGCTGAGATCATGGGCCGCGGCGATGAACTGGGTACGCTTGAGCCCGGTAAGCTGGCCGATGTCCTCGTGGTCGATGGCGATGTGTTGGCGGATATTTCCATTCTCGAAGATCGCTCGCGCCTGATCGCCGTGATGCAAGGCGGCGACATCAAGTCCGGTCAACTAGCCCCGCGCCACGAAGCCACCATCCCCGACGTGGGTTAATCATTTTTTACACATGAAATTCACTCCACTTATCATTTTATTGAGTCTTCTCGGGCTTTCTACTGTTCAAGCGGTTGAAACCGCAGACGGCAAAGCCGGCAAGGCGCTGGATGCCCGCAAGAACGGTCTCCTAATGCCCGGCCTGCCGGCGGTGCGGCAGGCGCCGATTAAACTGACGGCGTGGGTGCGCATTTTTGGCAGTGGCGATTTTAACATCATCGCGGCCAGTGAACCGAAATCATCGCCCACCCATTGGGAGCTATACACCTTCCGTCAGACCGGGGAGCTGAGAGTGTATCTTCCAGGCCGCGGAGGCGAATATCGTTCGGATCGGAAGATTGCAGACGGCAAATGGCATCAGGTGGCCATGCAATTGGATCCGGCACGTTTACGGTTGTGGGTGGACGATCTGAACGGAAAACCTGTACTGGACCGACCTTTGGCCGGCAAGTCGGCGACGCCCGGCAAAGGCGGTTTTGCTTTGGGGCAACTGGTGGAAGGGGGCATCGGTTGTGACGGATTACTCGATGAAGTGGCGCTCTATTCCGGAGAGAAGGCGTTGGCGAGTTGGAATTTTGATGGAAGGGTGAGGACTGCTGAAGCGGCTGCGTTTAAGATTGCCGTGCGTCCGGCTCCGAAACCGCAAGCCAAACCCGCGATCGATAATTCCGTGCGCGGCACAGGGCCGGTCAACGATCCAACGCGCCAGACTGATGCGGATTGGATGGATGATCGCTATGCGAAAACCAAGTTTGGTCCGTTTGTTTCCGGGCACATTGCAACCCCGAAAGGCAGCACGCACAAAGGGATCGCCGTCGCGGTGGGGGCGAAGGGTGAGGGCACGATGGTCTTCGATACGGATCTTTGCGTGTGGCGCGCCGGTTGGACAGGCGGTTTCCTTAAGCCTAATCCGCGCAGATATGGGTTGATCAATCCACTGATGCCGGATGGAAAAATGATTTTTTCCAGTCCAGCCAATCCGGGTGTGGCGAATGAGGCGGGCTCCTTTGCGGATCCTCGTAACCCCAAGAGTGGTCCATTGCCAAAGGGGCATGTGCGGTACAAAGGCATTTATCTGGCGGGCGGCCGTGTGGTGTTGCGCTACGATGTGGGTAAGACGGAGATTTACGATGCCCCCTGGATTCGTGCCGGTGCGGATGGGGCTTTGCAGTTTGAACGGATGCTGATGGTGAAGCCCGCTGCCGGGAAATGGTTCACCATGAAGCTCGCGGATGTGACTGCGAAGATCAATCTGAAGGAGCTGCAAGTGGTTAGCGGAGCTGAGAAACAGGGCATTGCCTTGAAGCCCGGGGGGCTTCGGTGGGGTGCTCCGATCGTCACCCAAGGCGTGGTGGATCGGCGTAAGACGCCGTTTGCCATCGATACCATTACGGTGCCATATAAAAATCCGCATCATGCGCTGATGTTTACCGCGGGACATGATTTCACGGGCAACGGTGATTGCTACGTGGCGATGGCGCACGGCGATGTTTGGAAAGTGACTGGCATTGATGCGGAGTTAAAGGCGGTGAAATGGCAGCGGTTTGCCACGGGATTGTATCAGCCGTTAGGGCTGCGGGTAGTGGAGGATCAGGTGTACGTGCTGGGGCGCGACCAAATCACGCGGCTGCATGATCGTAATCAGGACGGTGAGGCGGATTTTTATGAGGCCTTTAACAACGATATCATGATCGGCGGTGGCGGGCATTCGTATGCCACGTGTTTGGAATCGGATCCGGAAGGGAATTTGTATTTCATTCGCTGCGCCGAAGGCACGCCGCATGGAGGGGTACTGTTGAAGGTGTCGGCCGATGGCAGTAAACTCTCGGTGGTGGCCACCGGCTTTCGTAATCCCAACGGTCTCGGCGTGAGCCCCAGCGGGGTCATTACGGCCGCGGATCAGCAGGGCACCTGGGTGCCGGAGACGCGATTGGATGTAATTAAGGCCGGCGGGTTTTACGGCTATATGCCGATGCACAAACGGGCCACAGAACCGACAACCTTTGATCCGCCTCTGATGTGGATCCCACGGGTGCTGGATAACTCGGCCGGCGGACAGGTGTGGGTGCCTAAAAATCAGTGGGATGAGTTCGGTGGCGGCCTGATCCATTTCTCCTACGGTCGCTGCACGATGATGCACGTGATCAGTGATGGCGGTAACAACGGTGGCGCGGTGGCCTTGCCGGGGCGCTTTCTCTCCGGCGCCTGTCGTGGACGCTTTAATTCTAAGGACGGCCAACTGTATGTATCGGGGTTGCGCGGGTGGCAGACGGCGGCCGTGCGTGATGGTTGTCTCCAGCGCGTGCGTTACACCGGTGAACCGTTTCCTCGCCCGGTGGGGTTGAAGGTTTATTCCACCGGCGTTCAGCTGGCGTTCAGTGAACGGCTCGACAAAAAGATCGCTGAGGATGTCGATAGTTGGGCGGCTGAACAATGGAATTACCAATGGTCCGGCACCTATGGCTCCAAGGATTGGTCGGTGAAAGATCCCTCGAAGCAGGGCAGGGATCCGGTGGGAATATTGGATGTCCGCTTGTTGCCGGATGGCCGGTCTGTATTTTTGCGAATGAATAAGGTGAAGCCGGTGCATTCGATGGCGATTCGCTACAATCTAGACACCGTCGACGGAAAAATTTTCAAGAATACGTTCTATCTCACGATCAACAAAGTGGCTCCGTCTTCGCAATAAGTGGGCTTTGCCAAAATCGCTGGAGTGGGTACAGTGCGGTGTGCGCTGGATTTTTCTAACATTGTTTCTGGTGGGATGCTCAGGGGATTCGCCGGGAGCCGATCGCTTTATGTTGGTGTGTGAATCTTGGTCACGGGCGGAAACGACCCAGCCCTTGGGTAATGAACAGCGAATTGAATTGATGATTCAAATCCCCGAAGGGCCCGTGCCGGAGATTGCCCTGAAGCCGGATGTAGTCATGGCCAAGCATGCGGATTTTGAGGTGGTGCTCAGCAACGATCGGGGCAGCGTGATGTTGAATGTGATGGACGCCAAAACGGGCCAGCAACTGCAGCGATCGTTATGGCAATTCAGTTCAGCGCCTAAAAACATTTTCCCGGGCCAAGGATTCACGGGGCTGATTTATTTTAACCATCCGGAAACAGGATCGGAACTGCAGCTTTTATGTCGAGCCGAAGGCGCAGGTAAGGCGGAAGGCAAAGGAGCGGGGCAATGAAAACGATTCTCACATGGATATTGTTAGGCTCCGGATTGGTGGCGGCGCCTCGAGTGGGGGTATTTACGATGGCCGATGGGGGTCGCTTTGAGGCGGAGTTTCTCGGGGTTGAAAAAGGGAGAGGGATGGCATGGCGTCACCCGGCCTTTGAAGGCGTGCGGTATATTTCCCAGAAGGGCTTACGGCAGTTGCGATTGAGTGCCGCAGATGCACCGAAACGCCGGGTGCATACGGCACGCGTGCGTTTTCGAAACGGCGATGAGTTGGCTATCAATTTAAATGAGCTTAATGCCGATGCAATGCAGATCGAGACTTGGTTTGCCGGCAAATTATCTGTTCCTCGCCACCATCTGGCTTGGCTGGTGCCGGGCGGGGAGGGGGAATTGGTTTACCATGGGCCGAGAAGTCTGCGCGGCTGGGGGGCGGCCTTGATGGGCGTGGTGTTGGGCGAGGACGGGGAGGACGTAGGCGGCGTGGTAATCACTGAAGTGATGGCGGACAGTCCGGCGATGCGAGGCGGGCTCAAGGTGGGCGACTTGATCACGCACATGAATGGTAAAGCATATCTGGATCGGACGCTGCTGATCCAGGCGGTTAAAAAACATTTGGTGGGCGATACGCTCAAGATTCGCGTGCGCCGCGGGGAGGCCCCCATCGATTTAAAAGTCGGATTGGCTGCCCTCCATTGGCGGTTTGAGGAGGGGGCGCTCGTCTCAGATCAAGTTGGCAGCATGATTGGCCGCGAGTTTGAATGGCCGGCACTGTCAGAGTTATCGTTTGATTTGGACTGGAAAAGTATGCCGGGCATGGATGTGGTGATTTGTGGGGATCGCGTGCGTGAATACAACGCCGTGAATGGGTATAAACTACGCCTGTACCAAAACTACGCGCACTTGTATCGCAACACGTCGCCCGATGGATTGACCTACAATTCTACGAGCATCGGCACGGTGTCCGTTAAATGGCCAGCATCTAAAGAGGCTGCTATCAAGGTGTTAGTGGATCAGAAGAAATCGGCAATCTCCTTGTTGGTGGGTGGTAAGTTGGTGAAAACTTGGAAGGATCCCAATGGTTTTGCCGGCCGAGGCGGGGCGCTTGGGTTTAACCCGCAATTGGCGGATCGCATGCGGATTTCTGGAATCCGTTTGCGCCATTGGGATGGGCAGTTGCCCAACGGGCGCGGGGCCGAAGCGGTCGGGGGCGAAGAGGATCATGTGCATTTTTCCAACGGGAACAATCTCAAAGGCAAAGTTGGCAGCGTGGAGGAAGGAAAGTTGATGGTTAAAACTTCGTTTGCGGAGGTGCCCGTGCCGCTGGAGAAGATTGCGACCGTGGTGTTTGCCGCGCCGAAGATTCAGCCGGACGAAGAAAAGTCGGCGTGGATCACGCTTGGCGGGGAAGGGCGAGTTACTGGGGAAATATTAGAATGGAGCGCAAAAGGCGTGCGCGTTCGGACTTCTATATTCGGCGAAATGACGCTGGATCCAGCGGTGATTAGTTCGGTTCAGTTTCGCTGAGGTGTTCGGCGGTGCGTTGAGCCAGAACTTGAAGCCAACGGGTGGGATGGGCGATAGCTTCCGTACTTGAGGTCAGTTCGGTTAGGCTGCTGCACTGTTCAAAAACACTTTCGAGGTTGGCTTCATCAGAGACCGTTCCAGCGAAGGCAAGGCAACGGCAATCGTGTTGACGCGCCAGCTTGGCCAGTTCGCCTACGCCTTTGCCCATGACGGTTTGGCGATCCATACCACCTTCGCCAGTGATCACGATATCGGCCTCCGTCAGTTTCTCTACCAATCGAACGGTATCGGCGAACAGCTCGAAC
>Ga0315320_10000840_pt1 | contig 25394 bp, 23 predicted proteins | sample M140m21515metaG_FD_203458 | JGI IMG/M metagenome (GOLD analysis project Ga0315320, IMG submission 203458) | Ammonia-oxidizing marine archaeal communities from Monterey Bay, California, United States - M1 40m 21515 | ecosystem: Environmental > Aquatic > Marine > Coastal | place: USA: California... | reverse complement strand
TGAACGATCACTTGCTGACCTCACGCGAGAAAGAGAGAAGTCGGAGCGGCTTCTTCGCAATATTCTTCCAGATACAATTGCTGAACGGCTCAAGAATAATGTCTCAACAATTGCCGAAACATACTCCTCTGTCAGTGTTTTGTTTGCGGATCTCTGTGGCTTTACAACGTTTTCCGAACGCGTTGACGCAAGTCAACTTGTCGACTTGCTTGATGATATTTTCTCGGCGTTTGACCACCTCGCAAATGCTTACGGGGTTGAAAAAATAAAAACTATTGGCGATGCCTACATGGCAGTAGCGGGACTTCCTGAACCTCGTGAAGACCACGCAGAGGCAGTCGCCGGCATGGGACTGGGCATGCTCGAGGCGTTTCGTGGTGTCATGCGTAACAGAGGGTTGTCCATGGAGGTTCGCATCGGCATACATTCCGGCCCCGTCGTTGCGGGAGTTATCGGGAAACATAAATTTTCTTACGACTTGTGGGGTGATACCGTAAATACGGCAAGCCGCATGGAATCTCATGGTGAGCCATCTCGAGTTCACGTATCCCAAGGAACATATGCACTCCTGCAAGATCGTTACCGTTTCACGGATCGTGGTGAAATGAATGTAAAAGGCAAGGGGATGCAGCAAACGTATTTCCTGCTTGGACGACATGAGGAGTCATCGTAGGCAGGCTAGGCGTCTTTATTTATTTGGGAACGCAATATATATCGACAGGCGCATCACACTATGTCAAAAATACTGGAGCCGTCCAAATGGTGAGATCACAAACGCCTTTTATGGGTGAGGCCTTTGTGTGGGTCGGACGCATTACGGCAATAGGTTTGACTATGGTGCTACCCGGGATTCTTGGTAGCTGGATTGATCATCGACTCAACACCACTGTCTGTGAGCCAACTGGCTTTATTCTTGGATTTCTTGCGGGTCTCGCGGCCCTCATCCGCATTGCTGCCACGCGTCAGCAGAAGAAGCTGTGATAAAAACACTCTATGCCAACGTCCTGCACATCCCTGAAAAAGTCTTTGGTCGTTGCCCTGATCGTTCTCACTCTTGGTCAGGCTATCACTGCCGGTGTGATGCTATGGCGGAATACACCAAGTTTAAGCCCTGAATATCAAGCAGCGGCTGTTGGAATTGTGAGTCTGATTTCGCTCAGTGGTGGATATTTTTCCTGGTACATCACGTGCTGGTCGAAAACGATAGCCTCAACTCAGCCGGCTTTGGGCATTGCCGCTGCCCTCGCTGCAAACTTTACCCGCCTAGTAATGCCTCTAATTGTGCTTGTTTTCCTCCAGATATCTTCTAGGAAAGGGCTTTTAGAGATGGCTCTGAAAAATTTAGTTGAAGAAACTCTTGTTGCCTCCTACCTAGTTTTGCTTTTGCTTGATATCCTTCTCCACATGGCTGGCTATGGTAAAACTACTTACAACCCGCACAGCCTAGACGACAAAGCCGCAAAGACGTAAAACACCTTATTATCCCAAAAAAACTAGTGTTATCCGATGTCATCGAATCCCATATACCATCTCAAAGATGCCTATTTTTTCGAAGTACCGAAGGGTCTTTGGCGATACGACTGGAAGTCACTGAGTGAGGTTCCGTCATTTTTAACGAATGGACACCCCGACGTCACAGACGTCAATGAATTCAATCGAGCCCTTGATGGCAAGGTCATGATTCCGCAACCATTTGCTGAACTTCATAGCCTTTATACGCCGAAATCTGGATTTGCGATCTCAAAGTATATGATACTAGAGCTCGTAGTAGCCTCTATCATGGTGCTGCTCTTCACACGGGTTGCGAAGCAATTGTCGACAGGAGATCACCCAAAAGGGCGATTTGCTAATCTCTTTGAAGCCTTTCTTGTTTTTATACGCGACCAGATCGCAAGGCCCGCGATCGACGACCCGCCTGGACATGGCAATGACGATCAAGCGAGTCCTTTACACAGAGGGGATAGTTTTGTCCCAATGCTGTGGACTCTCTTCTTTTTCGTTCTTGGGTGCAATCTTCTCGGCATGGTGCCTTGGGCAGGCTCGCCTACGGCGTCTTTTTCGGTCACAATAGCCTTGGCTGCAGCAACTTTTGTGACCGGAATGTTGTCCGGCATGAAGCAATTTGGCGTTTTCGGCTTTTTCTTAAACCAAGTCCCGCCTATTGACATGCCGACATACCTTCTGCCGCTGAAAATCATTATTTCATGTGGTCTTTTCTTGATTGAAATGCTTGGTTTGTGCATCAAACACCTCATTCTTGCCGTTCGGTTACTTGCAAACATGGTGGCAGGCCATCTCGTACTTCTCGGAATTATGGGTCTTATTACGGCGGCTGCCTCTGCTTCGACTGGCACCTGGATGACCGTCACCGTTATTAGTGTTGTCAGTGCCACACTTTTTAGTGTTCTGGAACTGTTCGTTGCTTTCCTGCAGGCCTATATTTTCACGTTTTTATCCGCGCTTTTCATCGGTGCAGCGGTTCACCACCACTAATAACACCAATCACTAAAAAAAAATTTTCAGGACCCTTCAAAACCTTTCAAATTTGCTTAGAACATGTGTTCAAGGATGCGGGTCACAGACTGTCTACGTTTCGCCCAAATTCACCAAACCGATCTCATTTTATCCCGTCCGGAGACAACTGTTTCCAGACTCACGCTTTCAAGGAGTTCCAGCCCGTGATGCTTCGCTCGTTTTTCTCGGCCCGATCGGCCAGCACACTCGCCGTCGTTCTGCTCACGCTACTCTGTGCTGATGTCGCCAGTGCTCAAGAAGCAACTGGTGGTAGAGCACTTATTGATCTCTCCGCTGCTTTTGGTGTCGGTCTTGTAGTTATTGGTGCTGCAATGGGCATTAGTAAACTTGCCGCATCAGCATATGAGAGCATGGCACGTCAACCTGAGGTATCAGGCAATATTCAAACTGCCATGATTATTGCTGCTGCTCTTATTGAAGGATTTACTTTTTACGCGCTTTTCATTTGCTCGGGAAAGTAGAAATTAGTAATTCACTGCTGAACTTCAAAAGATCAGTTTCATGAAGTCTCCAGGTTTTATCCCTTTGGTGGCATAACATGACGCCAGTAATTTTGAGAAAGACAGCCACAGAACTCGTTGGATGCCAGAGATGGGTGACGACCTTGCCCATCTCTGGCAACTGGCAACAACATTCAATTGACCTTACTTAACCGTTCGAAGTAACACCCCCGGTAGGAACTCCATCATGACCGTAAGGCATGCTGTCAAACCAGTGAGCATTCTAACTGGACCACCACAATCTACCGATGCACCTTCCAAGAAGAAGCTGCTTGGCTTTTTATCAAGGCCGACTGTCTTGAGTATTCAGCAGTGCTGTCGTCCTTTCACTGTCACCCTCCTTGCGATGCTCATAGTGTCGTTCGGAATACCCTCTGCGAGAGGATCAGAAGACGGGCACGCGACTACCGAACATCACGGCCATGGTGAGGTTCACTCAGAAATTGGTGCAAACCCACCTCCGGGCGTCGACCGAGATGATTTTGAAAGTCCTGCCGAAATCAGGGGGGACTTGGCCATTTGGTCATTCGCCGTGTTTCTTCTGCTCATGTTTTTGCTGACGGCAGTGGCCTGGAAGCCAATTATGAACGGGCTTGATGCCCGCGAACAAAGTATCGCCGAGATGGTTGCTGCTACGCAAAATGCCCACGACGACGCAAAAAAACAACTTTCGTCTTATGAGCGGCGTCTTGCCGAAGCCGCAGAAGAAGTTAAGGGCATGCTTGACGAAGCAAGGCGAGACGCTGAAACCACAAGGCAGTCAATTGTATCCGAAGCGCGAAAAGCAGCGGATGAGGAAAAGCAACGAGCCAAAAGAGAAATTGAACTGGCCCGAGACGACGCCATTGCCCAGCTTGCTGAAAAAGCCGGAGAGCTTGCTGTTGGTGTGGCTGGAAAATTCATTCAAGAAAAAATTACGACTGAAGATCAAAGCCGTCTTGTACGTGAGTCTATCGCGGGTCTTTCAACATCGCCGAGTGCTAACTAGGTCTGATACCACAATAATCGTATGACAACAGAGGATCCAAAACGTTCTTCGTCTCTCGACGCCCCCCGTGACATTGGGGCTGCGCGACTCGCTAAGGTTTATGCACAGGCTATTGTCGACGCCGCTGATCGACACCAGTGCCAAGCTGAAGTTCTCGAAGAATTTACGCAAATTGTCGAGGATGTACTTCCTCGTGTGGATAATATTGCAAGTGTTTTTGAATCACCTCGCATATCCACATCAGATAAAAGCGCGCTTGTACGCACTACTTTTTCGAACAAAGTATTACCTATCACACTCAATGCATTACTTGTACTTGCCGACCACGGACGCCTTGGGTTGCTGACAGAACTAGTAGTAGCCCTTCGCCGTGAATTAGACCAGCGGGCAGGCAAGCGAGAGGCTGTCCTGACAACCGCGCATTCAATTACCCCCGATGAACAGACTGCAATCCTCAAGTCAGTCGAAGGATCACTCGGGGAGTCACTAACCGCTCATTTTTCTGTCAACCCTGATCTGCTCGGCGGCCTCGTCGTTCGGATCGAAGACACCGTTTACGACCATTCCGTATCCACGAGCTTAGTGTCGCTCGCGGATCGACTGAAACAGAGGAGTATCAATGAAATTCAACACCGACGAGATCGCCTCGGTTCTGCGTGAGGAAATTGACCGCTACCAGTCTGGCATTGATGTTCGAGAAGTCGGACAAGTGCTGGAAGTCGGTGATGGAATTGCTCGCGTCTGGGGCCTGTCTGGCGTCATGGCAGGCGAGATGGTCGAGTTCCCTGGTGGTGTCACAGGGCTAGCATTTAATCTCGAAGAAAACTCTGTTGGTGTCATCATCCTCGGTGACTACCTAAAGGTTAATGAAGGTGACGAGGTACGCAGCACCGGAAAACTACTCAGTGTGCCAGTGGGTGATGCCGTTATTGGCCGTGTCCTCGACCCACTAGGCAATCCCCTTGATGGAAAAGGACCTATTGCCACCGACCTTGAAAGACCCGTCGAAACGCTTGCCCCAGGCGTCGCTGACCGGCAACCCGTCCGCGAGCCTCTTCAAACAGGCATAAAAGCGATTGATGCCATGACCCCAATTGGTCGTGGACAACGCGAATTGATCATTGGTGACCGTAAAACAGGGAAGACGGCCATCGGTATTGATGCAATCATCAACCAAAAACACAGCGGCGTAAAATGTTTCTATGTCGCGGTCGGGCAAAAAGACTCATCAGTCGCTGTAGCAATCGATGTTCTACGTAAGCACGGTGCCATGGACTATACCACGGTTATCGTTGCAGGAGCATCTGTAGCGGCACCTCTTCAATACATTGCTCCCTATTCTGGAACAGCAATGGCCGAACATTTCATGTACAACGGCGAACACGCCCTTATCGTTTACGATGATCTTTCAAAACAGGCAACCGCATACAGACAACTGTCACTTCTTATGCGTCGTCCTCCCGGGCGTGAAGCATATCCTGGAGACGTCTTCTACGCCCACAGTCGACTTCTTGAAAGATCTGCAAAACTCTCAGATGAGCATGGTGGTGGGTCACTCACATCGCTGCCGATCATTGAGACGCTCGAGGGCGAAGTGTCCGCCTACATTCCGACTAACGTAATCTCGATCACCGACGGCCAAATTTATCTCCAGCCCGATTTATTCTTTGCAGGGCAGCGACCAGCAATGAACGTGGGCATCTCAGTTTCTCGAGTAGGTGGGGCTGCCCAGACAAAAGCGATGAAAAAGGTTTCCGGAGGACTTCGGCTGGACCTTGCATCGTTCCGTGAATTAGAAGCCTTCGCTCAACTCGGCACAGACCTTGATGCAGCAACTCAGTCAAGACTCGACCGAGGTTATTGCATGGTTGAATTACTGAAGCAAGGACAGTACCAACCTCTGGACATTGTAGATCAAGTACTCAGCATCTATGCGGGAACACGCGGTCACCTTGATGACGTAAAACGCGATGAAGTCGCTGCTTGGGAAGCCGGGTTTTTAACTTTTGTACGTGACCAAACCCCGGAAGTTCGTTCGAGGCTCGAAGAGACAAAGGCTCTCGACGATGAAACAGAACGTCTTATTGAGGCTGCAATCGCAGAATATAAACGTCAAATTCAAGGCTCGAAGAAACATGAGCCCACTCTTGCTGGTACTACCTGAGAAAGAGAGGGATTCATATGGCCAATGCTCGCGCTCTCGACCGAAGACGACGTTCTGTTCGTAACATCCGAAAAATAACACGGACAATGGAACTTATTGCCACCGCACGATTCAAAAAAGCTATGGACCGTTCAGTTGCAGCACGCGACTACACCGAGCAGTTAGCAAAAATCCTAAAGAACATTGCTGCCGTTGGAGGAGAACTATCACATCCTTTGCTTAAAAACCGACCAACGCAACGTACTGCTGTTCTTGTCTTGACTGGGAACCGGGGTCTATGTGGCGGTTACAATTCCAACGCTGTAAAACAAGCGATGGGTCTACTCGGGCAGTGGTCGAGTGACGATATGGAAACCCACGTGACAGTGTCTGGGAAACGTGGCATTAATGCCCTTAAGTTTCGTGGCATCACGATTGACCAAGAGCATTTCAAATTTGAAGACAAACCCGCATTTAGTGAAGTCGCACCAATCGGCGAGTCTTACTTGAAATCGTACATAGAAGGCGACATCGATCGCCTTGACGTTGTTTACACACGATTTGTGAATATTGCAAAACAAGAAGCGATTGCAGAAACACTTCTTCCGTTACAACCCCCTACCGATGAAGAGACTTTAGAGTCGCCCGTGGGTCATTTAGCTTCTGAAGAATACGATTTTTATCCGTCAGCAGAAAGTATTCTTGAGGAAATTCTTCCAGCAAGTTTTCAGTCCAGACTATTCAAGTGTTTCCTAGATTCTGCCGTTAGCGAGCAAGTCGCACGAATGGTCGCAATGAAGGGCGCAACGGAAAACGCATCGGGAATAATCAAAGATCTTTCCAGGCGATACAACAGAGCCAGACAAACACAGATTACTGGCGAAATCATGGAAATTCTTGGCGGCGTAGAGGCCCTCAAGAAGTAATGCATTCAAATCAAAAGTCGCAAGTACGGCATTCACTAGTTACAACTTCTTAGTACTCCAAACCCGAAGGCTCCTTCCTTATGGCAACAGCAACCGCCTCCGACACAAAAAACGGCACAGTCACACAAGTTATTGGGTCAACGTTTGACGTTGAGTTTCCTGAATCAAACCTACCGGCGATCTACAATGCAGTCCGAATTGATGCTGATCACAAAGGCATCAAACTCGAACTAGTGGGTGAAGTTCAGCAGCACCTCGGGGGAGGGAAAGTTCGCTGCGTTGCACTTGGCTCCACCGACGGACTCATCCGAGGACAAGAAGTTGTTGATACAGGTGCTCCAATTAGTGTGCCGGTTGGGCCCGCCACACTTGGCCGGGTTTTCAATTTACTCGGCGAACCTATTGATAACGCCGGTGAGGTTCACGCTGATGAACGATGGTCCATTCACCGCGACGCACCACCCGTTTCTGAACTATCAACCAAAACAGAACTTTTTGAAACAGGCATCAAAGTTATCGACCTGCTCACGCCGTTCGTACGAGGGGGTAAAGCAGGCTTGTTTGGAGGTGCAGGGCTCGGCAAAACCGTAATCTTGACTGAACTTATTGCAAGAATCGCGAGTGCTCATGGTGGAAATTCTGTTTTTGCCGGGGTAGGGGAGCGAACCCGTGAAGGAACAGACTTATGGCTTGAAATGCAGGAAGCCAAGATTGGCGACACGGGTCGAAGTGTCATTGAACAGACCTGTATGGTTTTTGGTCAAATGAATGAACCGCCCGGCGCACGACTTCGAGTTGCACTCTCCGCACTTACCATGGCTGAATACTTTCGAGATACGACTGGAACAGACACACTGCTCTTCGTTGATAACATATTTCGTTTCTCTCAGGCAGGAAGCGAAGTAAGTGCTCTTCTCGGCAGAATGCCGAGTGCCGTGGGTTACCAGCCAACGCTTGCTACTGAGATGGGCGGTCTTCAAGAACGAATTACATCGACAGAGAAAGGGGCTATCACTTCAGTGCAAGCCGTCTACGTACCTGCCGATGACCCGACAGACCCTGCACCAGCAACTGCTTTCGGCAATCTTGATGCATTCATTTATCTTGAACGATCAATTTCGGAAAAGGGAATTTATCCTGCAGTGGATCCACTTGCCAGTTCAAGCCGAATCCTTGATCCGCAGTATGTTGGAGAACGACACTACAACGTTGCTCGTCGTGTTCAGACAACCTTGCAACGATATCGAGAACTCCAAGATATTATTGCAATTCTCGGAGTCGACGAACTATCTGAAGAAGACAAACTCGTTGTTCATCGCGCACGACGAATGGAACGATTCTTATCTCAACCGTTTCTCGTTGCTGAAGTTTTCACAGGGAAGCCCGGCGAGATCACGAGCCTCGAAGACACGATTCGATCCTTTGAAGAACTCGCTGATGGAAAGTGGGATCACCTCCCTGAGCAAGCCTTCATGTATGTCGGCCCGATTGAGCAGGCCGAGGAACAAGCAAAGAAAATGGAAGAAAAAGCAAAGGCTTAAGTCACTCCCTCATAAAGCATCATGGCAACTACATCCTCCCAAAAACTTATTCGCTGCGTCATTGTCACCCCTGAACAAACGGTTTTAGATACAAAGGCCGCAGGAGTAGTACTTCCATTAGACGATGGAAGCCGGGGCATTGCTGCAGGGCATGCACCATTTATTGGTCGCCTTGGAGCTGGTGAGGTGAAACTTCTTGGGGTTACCGGAGGGAATGGAGGAGAAACAACTATTCGCACCTTTATCGACGGTGGATTCACTGAAGTTGGCAATAACGAAGTAACCGTGATCACACAGCAGGCCTCAGATTCCGGATCCATTGATTTAGTAGAAGCAAAAGCAGATCTTGAGCGACTGCTTGCACAAAAAGCTGTCGGTGATGAGCAAATAAATTCACTCCTTAATGCCGAATCAACCGCTCGTGCTCGACTCCGAGCCGCACACAAGCCAAAGAAATAAACTAATCTAAGTAGCTCTTTTTGGTGAGAGATCTTTGGGCTATATCCGATAGTCCAACTCAGAGGGATTCGTCTCTCCACGCATTCGTAATTTTGGCTTTTCAAGACAAACGGTAGTTCGTGGTTCGATAGAACGAGTAATCCACACATTACTACCAATCACTGAGTCGTGTCCAATGACCGTCACACCACCGAGAACTGTTGCATTCGCGTAAATCACAACACGATCACCTATCGTGGGATGCCGCTTCGCCCCCCGCACCAGCTGCCCCTCAGCATCAGTCGGAAATGATACAGCTCCAAGTGTCACGCCTTGATAAAGCTTCACGTGACTACCAATCTCACATGTTTCTCCAACGACCACGCCAGTGCCATGGTCTATAAAAAAATGATCTCCAATGGTTGCACCGGGATGAAGATCAATGCCGGTGCGAGAGTGGGCCCATTCAGCCATCATTCTTGGGATCAGGGGTACAGCGAGTTGCTGTAGCAAATGAGCAAGGCGATGAATGGTCACAGCCTCGAGCCCTGGATAACAAAAGATAATTTCATCGAGTGTACGCACTGCAGGATCACCGTCGTAGGCTGCCTGAACGTCAGTGGCAAGAATCCGTCGGAGTTCTGGAATCTGCTCAAGAAACTCCACAGCTTTCGCCTGCCCCAACGCTTCAAAATCAGCCTCATCCACACAATCCTGAACCGCATCCGGCACGTTAGAGGTCCGACGACCCGCAGCCTCAGCAACCTGGGTCGCTGCAAGACTGTGCCGTAGAGCACGGCCAATTTGTATAGTTAATTTATCGTGTAATCCATCAATGAGATCACCAACATGATACGTAACATTGCCAAAATGAAGATTCTCCCTTCGGCGATATCCCGGATAGAGGATCTCCTTGAGATCCTCGCATACTGTGATAATTGACTCATAATTTGGCAGCGGACAGTGCCCAAGGTAATTTGTTGTTGGCACCTCCCGATAGGTGTCAACAATTCGCTGTGTCAGCTTTGGAAGCTGTTCTTTGAGCCGCAGATCAGTTGCCATGGTGTTTATCTAGCACGGTTGCTTGAACTATTCGGATACCCCTTCGAGAGATTCGACCCACACTTAGGTCAAAGTTGAATTGAACTTCCGGAATACATCACACCCGGGAAACAGGGCAATTTCTGCGGGCATTATTGTCAGTATTACAGTGTTTCGTTTGACGCTTCAATCGCCGCAGACAGAGTTAAGCCACCGTCGTACAAGGCTCTTCCGACAATGCAGCCCGCCGCACCGGTTGCTGCGATCGCTCGTAAATCATCCGAATTCGCGACACCTCCTGATGCCACGACCGGATGAGGGGAGGCCTGTACCATTGCTTCGAGAGCCGGAAGGTTTGGTCCCTGCAACATACCATCTCGAGCAATATCGGTATAAACAATGGCTGCAAGCGGTAAATCAGCTGACTGAATAGCCACATCGACAGCCTGTTGCGAACTTGTTTCAAGCCACCCTCGTGACGCAAGTTTTCCCTCCCGGGCATCGAGGCCAAGAACCAATGTATTCGGAAACGAATTCGCCAGTTTGGAAAAAAGCTCTGGCTGCTCAATCGCAATGCTTCCAATGACAAGTCGTGATACACCAGCTTCCAAATACGACTCTATTATCTCTTGAGAACGAATACCACCGCCCACCTGGCAGGGCACACCAGCGGCTATGACCATCCGCTGGATCAATTCTGCCTGCACAGCGGCACCATCTTTTGCTCCCTCAAGGTCAACGATATGAAGACGACGACTCCCTCCATTGATAAATTGATTCACCGTCTTGACTGGATCTTCCCCGAAAATAGTTTCACGACCATAGTCGCCTTGCTGCAGCCGTACACAACATCCTCCACGGAGATCGATTGCTGGCCAAAGTTCCATTGAGCATTCCTTCACATTACAGGCTATTAAACATGATCAATAAAATATTTCAGTAAACGCATACCGACCGATTGACTCTTTTCCGGGTGAAATTGTGTTGCGAGCAGTCGTCCGCGTGATACTCCAGAACAAAAAGAATCGCCATAATTTGTTTCAGCAATAACAATACTTGTGTCTGATGGTCGAACGTAGTAAGAATGAACGAAATAAAAGAAATGAGAGTCCTGGGCACTTCCACCAAGCACTTCTGCAACGTGGCTTCCCCTGCGCCATCTGACCTCATTCCATCCCATGTGTGGAACTTTCAAGTCGTCCAAGCACTCAAATCGACATACATCACCTGCAAACACACCTAATCCATCGTTCCGGCCGCCCTCCCAACCAGTTTGAAACAGAAGCTGGAGGCCCATGCAAATGCCCAGAAAAGGAAGGTCAGCAGCAATGTGCTGCTGAATAGGTTCCACAAGACCACGTTCTCGCATTGCTACCATGGCATCAGAAAAAGCACCTACCCCCGGAAGAACAAGCCGTTCTGCCTCGGAGATACGGTTTGGGTCTGAGGTAATTTCCGCAACGACACCATGCCTTTCGAACGCCTTCTGGACACTTCGCAGATTGCCGCTGCCATAATCTATAATCGTGGTCATAACTGCAGTGTAAGCGGCAGTTTGATAAGAGAAAGGGGGTGCTAGTTTCCCCCCACGGGTGCTAGCAATGATCCGAAAAACAAGCTCGAAACAGCAGCTTATGAGGTGCTATTTCGGGCTTGTTTCTTACTGAGAATTCTGAGCTGGCGCCTGCTCTGGGTAAATAACGCATTCGACCCGACGATTTCGCTGTCTGCCCGCAGCCGTCGCGTTTGAGACAACCGGGTGATTAGCACCATGTGCAACCAAGAACATCTGTCTGTCACTTAACGGTGTTCGAGTCGCAAGAAAATCAAAAACTGTAGAGGACTGGGCCGTTGTTAGCTGATGGGCTGACTGCCAAGATGATTCTTCAAGCGACTCAGTATCAAGATGTCCTTCAATTCCAAGAAAATGACGCGGAAAGACTCTTTCCAAATCTGCTGCTAATTGAGTCAACAACGATGCGCCGACAGGCAAAAGATTGGCCGTACCGGACTCGAACAGTCGATCTGAAGATACTTCGACACGAACAACACTTCCGTCTAAACGTACCTGAAGATTATCAAGAGCGAGCTGACCCATCGCTGAGCGCATGGCTGCAATAACTTCTACCGTCGAGGGCAATGCGGTAGAACCTGTCACCTGACCTGACGTTTCTGGACGAGCCACGACTCTACTTGCTGCAAGTTGAGCAGTCGTACTAGCGAGTTGCTCTCGAATCGCAGAGAGTTCTTCCTGCATGAGCTGATTTTCTGTCTGACTCCGAGCCAATGCACCCTCCAACTGAACACTATCAAGCGAACTATACGATGGAACCTCCGGCAAACTCGGTAATGCCCGAGGGAGGGTATGTGCAGGCGCAGCAACGCCAGGCGGTGGCTCAAGACTTATCATCGCTGGGGCAGCCTCAGGGCGCAGAAATTTCGATGAGCAGCCGGTACCAGCTGCAGCAACCAAAAGCACCAACACAAATCGGACACAATGTCTACACATACTTCCAAAATCACAAAAGAAGGCAGGAGTAATCGGAGAATAGAGAAGACACCCACCCTGAGCAAGGCCGCGATCCGATTATTTTCTTCGAGATTTTGACTATATATCCGATGATTTTCCAGGGTTTTCTGAAAATCAAGCCATTGGCCAATTTTTTTCCCGTACCCACCGCCAGATGAAAAGAGTTACTGCAGTAAGCAGAACCACCAGGATCAGGACGGTTCCGAGCTGCACCACATCATCGAAAATGAATGAAAACCGGCTCCACACTGACTGCCAAAAAAGAGTAATCATGACTGCTGCTAGGCAAAGGCTTGGACCGAACGGCAGTTCATTTTCACGATGCAAAAAAAACTGTATGAGACCATGCGCAAGTCCAATAAACGTCGCAAGAAAAAAAGTTAACACAGCAGGTTGCCAACCAAGCCAAATACCTACCATTGCCATTAGGGTAACGTCTCCCATACCCATTGCTTCACGACCAAGTGCAGCTGAGGCACCAGCTCGGGTAATCCAAACAATACCCGCTGAAATAGCCAACCCAATCATCCCGCTCTGCGTTGCTGCCAAACGTATGCCGCCATATAAATTCACAATTAAGAGAATAGCGACCCCAACTACAAACACGATGTTGCGAGGCTCTTTCATACATTGAATTGCTCTCTGGACAACGCCCTGAGACATCACACTGGTTTTTATCGTCCAGCGAGATGTACACGCAACCCACCATAAGATGAAGATAACAATTCCCATAACAAGATGCGGCATACTAGAACCAATAGTTCTCGAAGAATTTAACGGTCCCCACCCAACTAAGAAGTCTGCTGTAAGGTCCGCAGCCGCGAAAGACCGCTCAGTCACAGCGGTTACAGGAAGCAGTACTTGTGGAAAAACCGCCATAGCAACAAGCCCACAGATAACTCCAGGTGTTGTAATAACGTCAGGTATAACCCGATAACGAATATCGACCCAGGCTGCAGCAGCAAGAAACCAGAAAAAAACTAAATGCCCCCCAGCCCTCAAGACTAAAGCAGTGGTCGCCGTTGACGGACCAATCACATTTTGCACCAAGAGCCCTTGTGAGATTACTTCCCACCATACAACTCCTACTGCAGTCGCACCGCCCAATAGTATCACTAAAACAATACTCTGCGATTCCGACTCATGAGAATCTAGCACGTGACTGCTATGACTTATTTCTGTCATTCGAATTTCTTCGAGCAGCCAACTCATACACCGATTCAATATATATCCCGCCAAACCACCGGCGACGCCTGAAAGAGCGAGAACGACAACCGTCGCACTACCATTCATAAGCTGGCTCCCTCGGATAGATCATCGGCCTGTAATGAACAACTGTCATTCGTAACGAGCCACTTCACAACTTTTTCTACAATGGCCGAAACAGTCTCTCCGTCCGTAGTAATGTGAACGCCTGCAACCTCATCGTAGTATGCTTCTCGATCTGCAAGTGCTTGCTCCACTTCAGAATAAACGTCTCCACCAGCAAGCGGTGGGCGCCGGGTGGCTGTTGTTGCATCGAGTGCAAGACGCTGCTGAGTTTCAGCAACCGATGCCGAGACCCATACGACGGGCACTCTAGCATTACGAATCATTTCCCGGTTTTCTTCACGCAGAACAACACCACCGCCTGTTGACAATATGTCGCCTGAACCCTTCAGGAGCTCGCGTAAAACCAACGTCTCTTCATCTCGAAATGATGATTCACCGTGTTCCTGTATAAATGCTCCGACGGCACATGCATGCTTTTGCTCAAAAACCTCATCAGCATCTATTACAGGGCAGTCAAAATATCTTGAAACCCCCTCAGCAATGGTTGTTTTCCCAGAAGCTCGGTAACCCACGAGTATTAGACGAACCACGAACTCCTCCTCTGAGCATGAGCCCATCTTTTATTCGACGATTCTCACGGATGATGTTGCTTGTTTGAGTGCCGATCTCATCACACCCTCTGGTGGTGCATCACCATGCCAGATCTTAAATTGCTCAGCAGCCTGACGAACAAACATTTCCACACCAGTCACTACCCGACAGCCAACCTCCCGTGATTCTTTGACTAACAAAGTATTTTCTGGATTATATACAGTATCAAAAACTACCATGTAGGGCCGTAAATGATTTGCCCCAAACGGTGTTTCATTTACTTTGGGATGCATTCCTATTGGAGTCGCATTCACAATACAGTCATAGGGAAGTCGCTGACGAGCCGCCCAGTCAACCACTTTACCATTAACTAGTTCCGCAAGTGCGGTAGCACGTGCTGCAGTACGAGACGAAACCGTTACTTCGACACCCTGTTTCTTCAAGCCAAAAGCGATTGCTCGAGCAGCGCCACCGGCCCCTAATATGAGTGCTGTCTTCAGTCCAAGGCGTCCACCAAAACCAGCGTCCTGTGCTTCAAGGGCACCCTGTATCGCAGAAATAGCTGCAGTCACATCGGTATTAAAAGCTGTGCTTTCTCTTGTCTCGGAATCAAACGATATTGTGTTAGCGGCTCCAATCTCTTCCACTAAGTCACCCTGCGAAGACACAAAATCTAAAACACTTTCTTTATGGGGTATCGTTACGCTCAAGCCAGAAAGTGGCCAATGGTCTGCTTTCTGCAGAAAATCTTTCAAATGACCTTTTGGAACAAGAAACGGGAGATAAACGGCATCAATACCAGCAGCTGCACAGGCTGCATTATGAACAACCGGACTGAGACTATGACCGACCGGATCTGCCACCACACCGTAAACCTTCGTTGAAGGGGTGATTGCATCATATTGATACCTGTCACAGAGTTGCCTCCAGGGGATCTGTCCTGGTGCCAAAATTTTCTCTGGATTAAATGGCGCAAAGGTAAAAGCTGCACCAAATCGACCCGCGAGCACCCGGCTTGGGGTTCCAATCTCACCCATACAAAGTCCAACGGTAGGGGTGTTACTTGATTGGATTAATTCGAGCATTCGAAGGTTATCATTTGGATGATTCGCAAGAGTCGCTATTTTTACGACATCTGCATCAAGGTCAGCTAAATAGGAATGAAGACCCCGAAGATCATTGGGTGTTCTTTTAAAATCATGAAAACTTATAATCCGTTTAGTTTTACCAAAACGAGGTATGGACTTCGCGATATCGTCTTCGAGATCAACATAGTCTACGCCCTCAGCGATCGCGGTACGAAGAACCGTTAGTCGCTCTTCTTCCGTACGTTCCCAATGACCTCCATCCTGTTTGCGTCGGCATGTTGCAATTACGGGACAGGGGCGGTCAGCAAGAAGCCGTTTAACCTGAACCTTACGCTGAATGCAATCCAACCGTAGCTCTACTAGGCCAACTTTCTGCTGACCAAGATGCCGCAGTTCAGTCAGAAGATATCGATGACGACCCCTAGCGAGGCTGACGCAAATCATATAAACACAACTCTTACTTGGTTCAATATAGATACAGACTTTTCAATTTACATGTAATTTTATTTGAGGCAGCACAGTAAGCAATGCTTGTCATGTCCGCCGGAATTGTTTATCGAGTTCTTGCCTCGACAACACAAGCGAAGTTGGCCTGCCATGAGGGCAATGACCTGTCCCTTGATAACGATGTCGATCTGCAACAAGTGTCTCTACCTCTACCTGCGACAAAGCATCGCCAGCTTTGATTGCAGCACGACACGAAAGACTATGGAGCACCTCGTCTACTACGGCTCGATGATCACCGCCATTCGCAGCTAAGGCAGTGAGTCGACTTACAACCTCTTGAATAATCTCTGACGCTGGCGTCCTTCCTACTAAGGCTGGCTTCCCCCGCACGACAACAGTATTACCACCGAATGATTCTACCTTCACGCCAGCATTTGACAAAACATCAAGATGATTTGTGACAACCTCAAACTCTGCGGATGTGAGTTCTACTTGCTCTGGGATCAATAGTGGTTGAACTTCAATCACGCCATTTGACATGCGGGCACGAAGCTGTTCATAAAGCACTCGTTCATGCAAAGCATGCTGATCAATAACTTCTATGCCCCCATCTGCTTCAACAATCAGGTACCGTTGATGCATCTGAACTGCTCGTTCTTCAGGGATTTTATTTTCCGTGACTCCTGGCAAGTTCTCTTGCGTAGCAACACTGTCTTCTCCAGTTCTGGAAGAACTCATCCCTGATAAACCAAAGCCGCGGTCTGATTCATCCCGGACACAACCACCTTCATGCCGAGGCTCATTTCTAGCACCTTCCTCTCCTTCAGAGAAAGACTGCTGCCGCTTCCAGATATTCTCCGCTGCCGCCAATCCAGCTGAAGCCGATGAATGGTTTCGTGGTGGCTCAAAAGCAGTGGGGCCATCAACGGCAGCAATTGCACGCCGCACTGCGAGCAAAACAAGCCTATGTAGACGACCAGGATCACGAAACCGCACTTCCGTTTTAGCTGGATGAACATTCACATCTACGTACTGCAAGGGCACCTGTAATTGCATAAAGACAATCGGCTGTCGCCCTGAAAGCAGCCGACCACGGTAGCCTTCTTGTACTGCATGCATAACAGAGCGGTCACGAAATGGCCGACCGCTTATGAAGAAGTGCTGAAACCTTCCACTTGCCATATCATCTTCAGGCCTACCGAGGAGAGCCACGACCGATATATCGTCGTCAACTTCTTTCGCATAAAGCAAGCGGCTCGCTAGCTGACTTCCATAAATATCGGCGATCCGTTGCCGCCAGTCACCAACTACAGGCAAATCATGCACTCGTCTTCGATTGTGAGTGAGTGAAAATGCTATTTCTGGATGTGCCAGTGCTGTTTTGACAAAAGCCTCTGATGCGTGAGACCATTCTGTGGCCGGTGTCTTGAGAAATGCCCGCCTCGCTGGAATCTTGGAAAATAGCTGGTGCACCTCGACCGACGTCCCAAGCCCACAACCTTCAGGCTGAACGCCTCGATTCAAACCACTATCGACCTCAAGGCGGCTACCGGTACCTAACGCGGTTCTAGTTCGAACAACAACGCGCGCAACCTCAGCGATTGATGCAAGTGCCTCACCTCGAAAACCAAGCGTCTCGATTTTCTCAAGGTCATCTGCACTTCGCAGTTTACTTGTAGCGTGCGGTGAAACAGCAAGGGGCAAATCATCTGCTTCTATCCCACATCCATCATCAACAATTCGAATCAAGGCAACACCGCCTTGCTCTAATTCCGCATCGATACGAGTAGGGTCCGAATCGAGTGCATTTTCAAGAAGTTCTTTAACGACGCTTGCTGGCCGTTCAACTACTTCGCCAGCAGCGATTCGATTAATCACGGAGGTAGGTAATGACTGTATCTTCCCCATACTTGAATATCCGACTCTCTTTCAGAACGCCGCCTTACGTAACGACTAAAAACCAAGAATGACTCAATGTTGTTTTTGAGATGACATCCTAGTGAAGCTTGTATTCTTTGATCTTGCGATATAGTGTTCGTTCTCCAATACCAAGCATTTCTGCCGTCTGCTCCCGGTTTCCAGCCGCAAGTTTGAGTGTTTCGCCAATAAAAATTTTCTCAATCTCATGAAGAGGGCGGCCAACGAGGGATGCAACACCGTTACTCTCTTCATTGCCTTCTGTACAAATTCCCACCACATGTTCAGAATTCGGTTCTAGCTCAAGTGGCAGGTCATCAACATCAAGTGATTCATCACAGTCAACAACGATCATACTTTCAATTACATTCCGAAGCTGACGGACATTTCCAGGCCACGAGAATGCCAGTAGCTTGAGCCTTGCATCACGAGTCATGCTCTTAATTGTTTTCTGATGACGCCGAGATAATTGCTTCATGAAATGCTCTATGAGCAATGGAATGTCGGCAGACCTTTCTTGGAGACTCGGAATTACAATCGTAACAACTTTCAGACGATGATAGAGATCACTACGAAAAGTGCCTCCTTCAACTGCATCTTCAAGATTCCGATTTGTTGCAGAGAGTATTCGCACATTTACCCGAACAGGCTGATTCGAGCCGACCCTCGTAATCTCCCCTGACTCAAGAACGCGAAGCAATTTGATCTGAGTGGCCATGGGCATATCTCCAACCTCATCAAGGAAGAGCGTCCCGCCATCAGCAAACTCAAATTTCCCAACACGATCCGAGGAGGCATCGGTGAACGCGCCTTTAATGTGGCCAAAAAGCTCGCTCTCGAGAATATTCTCACTCAAAGCCGCACAGTTAAGTGCTACAAAAGGCTTCTTTTTCCTCGGGCTATTCTGGTGAATTGCCTGAGCAACAAGTTCTTTCCCCGTCCCTGTTGCACCCTGAATGAGTACAGTCGCATCAGTCGGCGCAATTCGCTTAAGACGCTCAATGACCGCTCGCATCTGCGTGCTCGACCCTACAACTCCTTCAAAGCCAAATCGCTCATCGAGGCGGCGATTGAGTTCAAGATTCTGTAATCTTAGCCGAACTCCGGCAGATGCTTTTTCAACAGCCTCCCTTAGCTGAGTAAGTTCGAGTGGTTTTTGCAAATACGTGAAGGCACCTTGCTGCATCGCTTCCACCGCTGATGGTACCGTTCCGTGACCAGTGACAACAATAACTTCAGTCTCGGCAGATGACTGCTTAGCCAACTTAAGAATCTCAAGGCCACCAATGTCATTCATCATCAGATCAGTAACAACAACATCAAATGAATCTGCATCAAGTTGCTCGGCACCTTCATTACCACCACCAGCGACCGTCACATTATAGCCAAGTCGCTCAAGGCCTTCACCCACTGTACGCGCATGCACAATATCATTATCAACTACAAGAACGCAGACAGATCTCGCGATTCCATCAATATTTCCTGAAGAGCTATTCCCAATTGAATGAGTCGACATCTTTCACCAACGATTCCATTAAAAACCACACCGTTTTACGTTTTATGCCCAGCCGCTTCTGTTGGCAACCGTGGCGGGGCTGGCAACCATATCGCCAACTTTGTACCTCGACCCGGAGCACTCTCAATATCAATTGATCCGCTGTGAGCCTCGATAATCTTTCGAGCGGTTGGCAGACCAAGCCCCGACCCTCCTTGTTTGGTCGAGTAGAACGCCTCAAACACCCGAGCAAGTGTCTCAGCTCCCATACCAGGGCCAGTATCGATCAATTCAATCATGACGCCGAGCCCAGCAGCACGCGTCCTCACCATCAACTGGCCACCTTCTTCCATCGCTTGAGTCGCGTTAATCAAGAGATTTAATATTGCAGACCGAAATGTTTCCCGATCAATTCGCACTGCAGGCAATTCCGGGTCGAGATATCGCACAAGCTCAACGCCTGCATCATCAGTACGAGGTTGAAAAAAATCTAGCAACTGCTCAAGCTCCACGTTGAGATTGCCTGGCTCTGGGTCTATTCCTTCCTGCCTCGAAAAATCCAAGAAATCATCCAACAGTTTCTGCAAACGATCGCATTCTTGCCGAACAAGATCAATTTTTGCTTTTGCACGGCGGGCTGTCTGATTCGCTGCCGACTCATCGCCGAGCGAACTGATATCTTCTCCGAGCAATTCCATATTTAAACGGATGCTCGACAGCGGGTTTCGAATCTCGTGAGCAAGCTCGCTTACGAGTTTTACTAACTCCGCATATGTATCACCCTCACCTGGAATTTGATCCGTGTGCAGAGCTGGTTGTCCCATAATCACAGCGTCCAAAATATGCTGGACTTCTTCAGAATGTAACCTCTCCGCAGGGTTCTCAATGAGATGGCCCTGCAGAGAGGAATTTCTTCAAACTATTCAGTTTCTGAGGCTGGCTCCGCATCAGCAGTAGCCTCTTCCATGGCTGCGCGGCGACTCAGTTTCACGCGATCCTGTTCGTCAACAGCAATCACCTTAACTCGCATTGTGTCACCGACCCGGCACACGTCACCAACATTCCCAACATACTCATTCGAGAGTTCACTAATATGACATAAGCCATCTTTACCTGGAACAAGCTCAATGAAGGCACCAAAATCTTTGACGCTCGTTACACGACCTTCATAGATTCGACCAATCTGAATCGATGCCGTAAGGGCTTCAATTTTTGCAAGCGCTGATGTCGCACTTTCGGCATCGTGACTTGCAACAGTAACGGTTCCGTCATCTTCTACTTCAACATTCGCTCCTGTTGTTTCCTGAATAGAGCGAATTGTCTTCCCACCAGGACCGATAAGGAGGCCTATCTTCTCAGGATCAATATGCGTCCGTAATAACCGTGGTGCCCACCCTGATATTTCATCGCGAGGTCTCCGTACTGACGAAAGCATTGCACGAAGAATTTCAAGACGGGCCTCTCGAGACTGTGCAAGAGTTGCCTTAATAATGGCAGGTGATATTCCGTTAATTTTTAGGTCAAGCTGAATACCAGTGATACCATTTTGCGAACCTGCAATCTTGAAGTCCATATCACCAAAATGATCTTCGTCACCAATAATATCCGTCAGAAGAGTCCATTTATCTTCTGATTCTTTTACCAGACCGACCGAAATGCCAGCGACAGGATTCGTAATTGGCACACCCGCAGCCATTAAACCAAGGGTCGCACCACAAACCGATGCCATCGAACTAGATCCATTCGACTCCAAAATGTCCGAAATTACACGAATCGTGTATGGAAAAACATCCGGGTCAGGAAGGACCGGCTTGACACTTCGCTCGGCAAGAGCTCCATGGCCAATTTCTCGACGGCCAGGCCCACGAATGGGCCGAACCTCACCTACGGAGAACGATGGGAAGTAATAGTCAAGCATGAACTTCTTCGAGTATTCCTCGAACAGACCATCGACTCGCTGCTCGTCTTTGCCAGTTCCGAGCGTCACCGTTACAAGTGCCTGAGTTTCTCCACGCTGAAAAAGAGCTGATCCATGAACACGGGGCAGTAGGTCGACTTCGCATTCGATTGATCGTAACGACTTAGAATCTCGACCGTCTGGACGAGTACCACCAAGAATCAACTCTCGAATAGCATGCTCTTCGAGGCCATGCCAAACGTGCGAAAAGTCACCCTCACTCACGGCGTCATCACTACCTGCATTGTCGGCGGGACAAACCTCACTCTTCGCGCGATCTTTAAGAGCCTTTACAGCCTCGCCTCGCTCAAGTTTCCCTGTGATTCCTGCTGCTGCTAAAAGCTCCGCGTAGTACGCCGACTTGAGACGATCTCTGAGCGGAGCATAGTTTGGTAATTCGTATTCTTTCTTGGGCTTACCTGCCTTGGCTGTGAGCTCTTCTTGCATTTCACAGATTGTGATAATAACCCGATGTGCCTCGTCTAACGCTTCAAGCATTCGCTCTTCTGGCATTTCACGAGCAAAACCCTCAATCATGAGAATTGCTGTCTTACTACCGGAAACAACAAGATCAAGATCACTCTCCTCAAGTTGGTCCTGCGTTGGAAACGGTACGAATTCTCCGTTTACCTGCGCTAATCGCACATTACCAATTGGACCTTCAAAAGGTAACGGCGAAATGCAGAGTGCGGCAGATGCACCAATCATCGCCAGAATATCTGGATCGTTCTGGCGATCACTTGAGAGTGTCTGTGCCTGAACTTGAACTTCATCATGAAATCCTTCAGGAAATAGCGGCCGGATGGGGCGATCGATCAGGCGACTTGTAAGTGTTTCTTTCATTGTTGGTCGGCCTTCTCGCTTCAAAAAGCCGCCTGGAAACTTACCTGCTGCCGCAGTTCGCTCCCTATAATCACAGGTCAGTGGGAAAAAATCTATTCCTGCGCGTGGTGCTCCCGTTGCCGCAGCAACAAGGACTGTTGTTTCTCCATAAGAGACCAACACACTCCCAGCGGCTTGCTTTGCCAGCAAACCAGTTTCAAGTCCTAATACTTCCTGCCCCACCTGCCGTTCAACTCTATGTTTCATTCTTATTAATTCCTTCCTTCTTATTCATTTATCACTCCCAATACCCGATGCACCAGTTTTTAACTAATAATGACGGGACTTAAATATGAGAGCGTTCACCAAAACCGTTAATTTTCATTGCACTAAAATCGAAACCATCGTGACCCCAATCCCTCTTAAGATCACAAGAAATTGAAGTTTCATCGCAACGGATATAGAGAGAATCAAGTCCAACAGTGAACAAAGATGTTAAACATCTTTTCGCCCCACTTAGAAACCGCAGTCGATTCAAGCAGCCAGAGCGGTTTGCCAGAACTACTTACGAATACCAAGACCACGAATAATATCGAGATACCTCTGCGGAGCGACACGTTTGAGATAATCGAGAAGTCGTCTGCGTCGACTGACCATGAATAAAAGACCTCGACGACTTGCAAAGTCTTTCGAATGCTTTTTAAAGTGATCAGTCAAATGTGTGATTCGTGCGGTAAGTAGCGCGATCTGTACTTCTGCAGAACCTGTGTCTTCTTGCCCACGGCGATGGGCGCCTATGAGCTCTTGCTTGCGTTCCTTAGTCAGCGTCATCTTCGTTATTCGCCCTCCGTGGGCGATTAGTAGGTTGTTTTCTCTAAATCTGTTACTGGCAAAAGTGTACCTTTCGACAGTAAAAATGCAATAAGAGTTACGGGAACTACACCATACCGTCCGCTAGGCACTTTTTGCAGCAACCTCGCCACCACCGGAGTTCACAGTTTGCCCCGCACCACGTGGTGTATGGACCACGTTCCAGACAAGGCCCAGTCGCTCCATTGCCAAAATGACCCAATAGGTCATATCAAATTCCCACCATTTGTGTCCGTGTGCAGCCATTCTCTGAAATGCATGATGGTTGTTGTGCCACCCCTCTCCAAAGGCAAGGAGCCCGACCCACCAAAGGTTCCGAGAATCATCAGTCGTCTCATAGTTTCTGTAGCCCCAGATATGCGTGGCTGAGTTCACAAACCATGTTACATGGAAGACGTAGACCATTCGAACAGCAAGTCCCCAAAGCAACCATGAAATTCCAGTCTGGGGACCATAAATTGCCCAGCCAGTCGCCAACAAACCGCCACCGATCACAAAATGCCAAAGCAAAAACGTTTTGTGAAAAAAAATAGCACCGGAATCTTTTGCTAAATCAGGCGCCCAACGTTTCACGTGAGCATCGACCTCAGCCGCTGAATGCTGGGGAAAGAGCCAAAGCATGTGGCTCCAAAGGCCGCCGTCTCGCGGACTATGTGGATCACCCTCTTGATCACTGAATGCATGATGTTTGCGGTGATTCGCTACCCATACAATGGCAGAACCCTCACCAGAAATCCCACCTACAAATGCAAAAAACCATCGAACGGGTGTCGAAGTAACAAAACTTCCATGAGTGAGTAGGCGGTGGTATCCAAGAGTCACACCGAGGCATCCAGTCACCCAGCACAGAACAAGACAGATAGCGAGACCAGACCAAGAAAAGTAAAACGGAGCAGCCAAGGCAGCTACATGCATACCAGCAATCCAAATAAGCGTTGGCCAATCAATCCCATTTTCTCCAGCATCCTTTCCATCTGATCGTGGCTCTGTCTTGGTATCGCCAGAAATTTCAGTCGCCGTTGCCTTCACTGCGTCAGGACCATGAATGGCAGCTCGACCAAATTGGCAAGCCTCGTCCTTGAGATCGATGGACCGACGTGACTTATCATCTGAAGCCGCTGAAGAAGCCGCTGGCAAAAGGGTGCTCGGAGTCATGGATTTTCCTGAATATGCGTTGGTACTACGATCTCCCGCCTAATATCTGACGGAGATGACTATAGTCTTACCAAATACCTGATTCCGGCCATGCCACTCGGTCGAAAACCCGTTGGAGTAATGTCAAAAGTACGTCAAAATCTAATTTTATGACTGGTTATAGACACATTTGCCGCGAATTACGCTGAAGTTTCAACGATACCCGTTCGATATCGGCAAAACAGAAAGCAGCCATGCTGTGACATCAGTTCCCGGAACGGCTGGGGGTCGCGTCCCCGAAAGAAGCCATGCAAGACGATCTAGAGTTGCCGCCTGGACCGGTTCGAGAATAACTGGCAACCCCTGAGACTCCAAAAGACAACCCGATCGCCCGGGTAAAGCCCGCAACTGCAGGCCTCCCGAATCGATCACTAAACCAAAACCAAGCCGTTGAAATGATCGTGCCTGACTACCATTAAGGTGATGATACGCTTCGTCAACTCTGCATCCCAATATTCTTACAAGACGGTCTAGCCACACTTGCTCAATCTCACCGCGATCAGCAACACACACGCAATCAATATTTTCAATACGACTTCCTGACCACAAAAACTTATTCAAAGTGATCTCGGCTGCGCCTTGAAGATGCGAAGGCAACATTGATGTCGTCGCATCTAAATCAACATGATCTATCGCTCCAGAACATTCCGCACTCCAATATCCACCCGCATTAGAGATATCAATGTGCCCTGAGAAAACTGCCTGTTCTCCAAAGTGCCAGTGCCTGCCACCACTCTCCCGAAGTGCTGCAAAAATAAATGGAACCGGGAGCATCTCAGATGTATTTACTTGTACTTCCGTAACGTATCTTTCTACAGAGTCACTACGTGAACCATGCTTTGATACTCGTGCGACACGAATCTCATTTTCATCATCATCATCATCTCGAAAAAAGAAACGAATTCCACGCCCGGATCCAGCAGAAACACATTCAATACGAAGTGGTCGCACTCTACTATTCTCTATTGAACCAGAGCCCTGCCATGCAAATTCTTTAATATCAATTACGTAATCTTTTTGAAACTGAACAGGCTCTGATAGCCATCGGTCTACAAGGTCGACAACAAATGAGATTGCATCTTGACCTAATACGAATCTA
>Ga0315320_10000839_pt1 | contig 25411 bp, 18 predicted proteins | sample M140m21515metaG_FD_203458 | JGI IMG/M metagenome (GOLD analysis project Ga0315320, IMG submission 203458) | Ammonia-oxidizing marine archaeal communities from Monterey Bay, California, United States - M1 40m 21515 | ecosystem: Environmental > Aquatic > Marine > Coastal | place: USA: California... | reverse complement strand
CATGGCGATCAAGCGGCTCGTGGCGGGGGTCGGCCGGTTCGCAAGGTCCTTCGTCCCCGATCGGACGTATCGGTCCTCGATCGAGGAGATGCGGGTGTTCGCGGCGGCGGCGTCTCGGAAGATCAAGGAAGGTGGATACGACATCGTGGTGGCCGCGAACATGAGCGGCCTGGTTTCCATGATCGAGACCTCGCTTCCGATCGTCTACACGACCGACGCGACCGCGACGTTGGCGAACGCGGTCTATCCCGTCGATGCCGGTCGTCGTCGTGGGATTCGCGAAGCCTCGATCGAATTCGAGACCCGGGCGGTCGAGCGAGCGGATCTGGTTCTGGTGCCGTCGGAGTACTGTCGTAGATCGATGTGCGAAGATCATGGAGCCGATCCTTCGAAACTCCACGTGATCCCGTTCGGTGCGAATCTCACTCCGGAATCGGACGCCTCTTCGCATGAGGCTTCGGTGCCGACCCGCGATGGTGGAATCGAGCTGGTCGTCGCGGCGGCGGATCCCGATCGCAAGCGTGTCGCATTCTGCGCGGACGTGATCGAGCTGATGGTGAGTCGAGGATGGCGAACACGGCTGCATTACATCGGGCCCCGCCACGAGATCTGCGATCGGAGCGTCGTGGAGTGGGCGGGTCGATTGAATCACGGGGTGGCGTCGGATCGCAGGCGCCATCGCGAGATTCTCCGCCGTTCACATCTCGCCATCCTGCCGTCGACCAGCGAGATGTACGGCATCGCACCGATCGAGAGCGCCGCGTTCGGGCGTCCGTCGGTCGTCTCGGCGGTCGGTGGTCTGACCACGGTCGTCCAGGACGGCGTGACGGGTCGCTGTCTTCCCGTCGAGACTCCGGTCTCCGGGTGGGCGGATGCCATCGAATCGATGATCGTTCCGACCGATCGCTACCAGGCCTATTCGGCTGCGGCACTGCGTCGCTATCAGCAGGATCTCAACTGGAATGCGTGGGGGCGTCGTGTGCGGGGGCTCGTCGAGGAACTCACCAGCGCTTGAATCGAGGGGATCAGGGTGCAGACGTTCGATCCCCAATTCGGTGATCTTCCAGACGACGCTCATCAGGCGAATTCCACGTCCGAAGGCGGGCAGGAGTTCGAGTCGATCCTGCTGGAGTGGTATCGGGGGATGCTCGAACGCACCACCGGCGCCGACGATTCTTCTTCCGACGCCCACGATCTCGAGATGCAGGCGGTGTTCAAGGAGGCGCTCGGCCGTCGGCGACGGCCGCCCGTCGAGGCATGTCGATGGCTCGCCGACGGGCATCGATCACTGGCGGCTCGTGAGGCCGGTGCGGCGAGTTCGCTTCGATCCGGTCTGATTCGAAGTGCACGCATGATGATCCGGCCTTTCGTCGGTCATGAGCCGAATCGGCATGGGCGGACTTCGGAGGCGTCGAAGACGCGGGTGCTGCACGCGGTCGCGGATCTGCAGATCGGTGGTGCGCAGCAGCTCGTCATCGACCTTGCCGATTCGACGCCGAGGGATTTTCCGCATCACGTCGTCGCCCGAAGCGTGGCGGTCCGGTTTCGCCCGGCTGTGGCCTACACGGAGGAGCCGGGGCTTCCATCCCGGCTCGGGAGGATCTTCGATCGTCACCGGCCCGAAGTGCTTCATCTGTGTCACTACCATTCTTCGCCGCGGGCGGCCGCCTGGTACGACCTCGTCACCCGGGTCGCCCGGGAGCGCGATGTTCCGATCGTTCAGAGCCACTGTGTGATCGGTGAACCCTGGCTGGGCACCGATCGGCAGCACCTCGTGTTCTGTTCCGAATGGAGTCGGGCCCGGTCCGGTCTGGCAGGTGTTCCGGATTCCGTCATCAACCCCGGAACGCCGTTCGAGGAGTTTCAGGCGCCACGGCGTCCGATCCCGCCCGACCCGGTGGTGGGCATGGTGTACCGACTGGATGGTGACAAGATCGAAGATTCCGCGGCGCGGGCGATCGTCTGCGTGCTTCAAGAGTCTCCGCGGGCACGGGTCGAAGTGGTCGGTGACGGTCCGATGCGCCCGCGGCTGGAAGCAGCCTTGAAGAAGGCCGGCCTCTCAAGTCGGGTCACCTGGCACGGGTACGTGCCGTTCTCGAGGCTGGCGTCCCTTCATCGCTCGTTCGATGTCGAGATCGCGCCGGTCGTCGCCGACACCTTCGGTTCGGGCACCGTGCACGCGATCGCCTCGGGGACGCCGGTCGTCGGTTACGGAATCGCCGCATTGCCCGAGCTGCTTCGCTCGGACGCGGCGATCGCGGCGCCGGGATCGCCGGAGGCGATCGGTCGAAAGGTCGGCGCGATGCTCCGGGACGATGCGCTGCACGCCGAGGTCCATGCGGCGCAGTGGTCCCATGCTTCGTCGAACTTCGACATCGACTCGATGATCACCAGCTACCACCGATTGTTTTTCGAGGTCGCCCGTCGCCGGACGCCATCGGCGTCAGCGTGATGGCTCTTCAGCGGCTTCGCGCGGGCGGAGGTCGACGACCAGCGGATAGTGGTCGGCGGCGTATCCCGACGGCGGCTCGTCCTTGCGCCAGTCGTAGTCGTCACCGGGGTGAAGTGAACCGACGATCTGGAACGTTCGGTCGACGACTTCGGAATCCGCGTTCGGGTGGATCATGAGGAAGTCGATCACTCGATCCGATTCGTGGGTTCGGAAGAGCGCCCGCGTGTCGCCCTCCTGCTTCCAGCGGTGGGTGTAGGCATTGACATAGCCGGCGTCGCCGTAGACGCCCACGGAGCGGTCGAAGGGGCCCGCGTTGAAGTCGCCGGCGATCACGAGGTTCAGGTCGGGTTCCGCCTTCAGGCGGGCGTCGAGAAGCTCCACGAGTTGCAGGGCCTCGCTTTCGCGCTGTCGTCGGAAGCGCCCCGACTTGTGGTGGACCACGACCATGGTCAGTTCGTACGCGGGCTCGCCCCGACCGGCGGGGATCGCGATGTCGACCATCAGCGGACTCCGCTGGAACTTCGTCGGGGCCTCGCCGTCTCGTTCCCAGCCGTCACCCTGCTTCTTCGCCTCCATGTCGGCCAGATCCTCGTCGGGCCAGGTCTTCACCGCGGTGATCGGATGGCGACTGAGCACGCTCTGTTCGACGCCGCGGTAGTAGCCGACGTCCTTGCTCGCGACGTGCTCGTAGCCCATGCCGTCGAGGAATTCGTCCCGGAACCAGCGCAACGCCGCTTCGCTCTCGACCTCCTGCAGGCACAGCACGTCGGCATCGATGCTCCTGATGATCCTCGCGACGGACTCGCAGCGATCCCGGGAGGTCGCCATCGGGAGATCGTCGTACTTGCCCTGCAGGGATGGATCATCGGCCTCATCGAAGAGATTCAGGACGTTGTACGAGGCGATGCGGATGGCGTCGTCCGCCTTCGCGAGCGGGGTCGGCCGTCCGAACCGGATTTCGGGACCACGGGTCGTGGACTTCTCGGCGTCCTGACCATGGGCGGCCGGGAGGGGCAGGATGCAGGACAGCGCGAGCAGGATGGATCTGGTTCGATTGATCATGGTCGAAACGGTAGCACGAGGCGTCGTCTCGCGTGTCGACACGGGGCGGGACACTCCGGCGTCGTCCGGGCGATCAGGACTCGAGGAGTCGCATGACTTCCTGGACGTCCTTGTCGCCCCGGCCGGAGCAGTTGAGGACGAGGTTCGTCTCGGCGGGCATTTCAGCTGCGAGTCGGACCGAGGCGGCGATCGCATGGGCCGTTTCAAGAGCGGGGATGATCCCCTCGAGCCGGGAGAGATCCTGGAAGGCGGTCAGGGCCTCCGCGTCGTCGACCACGCGATATTCGACCCGCCCGGTGTCCTTCCAGTGGGCGTGCTCCGGCCCCACGCCGGGGTAATCGAGCCCCGCCGAACACGAGTGGACGTCGGCGGTCTGGCCCTCTTCGTCCTGCAGGACGTAGCTGAGCGAGCCGTGGAGGACGCCCGGGGAACCGAAGGCGAGCGGGGCGGCGTGGCCGCCCGGCGTGGTGCCGCGGCCGCCGGCCTCGACGCCGACCAGTCGCACGTCACGATCGGGGACGAACGGGGCGAAGATGCCGGCCGCATTCGAGCCGCCACCCACGCAGGCCACGACGGCGTCCGGAAGTCGTCCGAGGGTTTCGAGGCACTGGGCTCGGCACTCGACGCCGATCACCGACTGCAGTTCCCGCACGATCGTGGGGAAGGGATGCGGGCCGACGACCGAGCCGAGGATGTAGTGCGTCTCGCCGACCGAGCCCATCCAGTCCCGCATCGCCTCGTTGGTCGCGTCCTTCAGCGTTCGACTGCCGGAGTCGACCTCGTGGACGGTCGCGCCGAGGAGTCGCATTCGAAAGACATTGAGCGACTGCCGTCGGGCGTCTTCTGCGCCCATGTACACTTCACAGGCCAGTCCGAACCGTGCGCAGGCGGTCGCGGTCGCGACCCCGTGCTGGCCCGCACCGGTCTCCGCGATGATCCGGGACTTGCCCATTCGTTTCGCGAGGATGACCTGGCCGATGGTGTTGTTGATCTTGTGGGCGCCCGTGTGGGCGAGGTCCTCGCGCTTGAGCCAGATCGTCGCCCCACCCGCTCGGGCCGAGAGGCGAGGTGCGCGGGTGAACGCGGTCGGTCGCCCGACGAAATCCCGAAGGCAGTCGTCGACCTCGGTCTGGAAGGCCGGATCGCGGCTCGCGTCGAGCCAGGCGGTCTCCAGTGCTTCGAGTGCGACCACCAGCGTCTCCGGGACGTAGCGTCCGCCGAATCGACCGAATCGCCCCGGAATCGCGGTGGTCATTGCATCTCCTCCGACGTCGCGTCCAACTCGAGATCGTCGCCGGGCATGGTCACGGCGACGACGTCATCGGGGCGACGGCGCAACAGTCCGAGCGGGCCCGAAAGTGCGTAGAGGGTGCAGGCGGCGGCGAGCGTCTCCTGGAGGAACCAGACCGCGGCCACGAGGGGAAGGGCGATTCGTACGAGGGAGCCGAAGTCGCGGGCGCCGCGGAGATATCGATTCACCACGTGGGGGTATCGCAGGTTGGAGACCATCCCAAGCCCGCACAGCAGGGCGATCACCGGAATGGTGAGCGCCGCGATCCGGTCGAACGCCAGTGATTCCGTGGCGTCGAACCGGGTGTAGAGCAGGTGCTGGTGAAGCACGATGAGGCTCGCGACGGCGCCCGCGGCGCCTGGGATGGGCAGCCCCTTGAAGAAGCGGTGGTCCTCCTCGTCGTGCGAGACGGTCTCGGCGTTGAACCGAGCGAGTCGAAGTGCGCCGCCGCAGACGAAGAGCGCGGCGATCGCCCAGACCGCCTTGCCGTACGCCGAGGTGACGCCGGGACCCACGACCGTCGCATCGGCATCGACACCGGTGCCGTAGTAGGTCTCGACCAGCTGGAGCATCAGGAATGCGGGGGCGACCCCGAAGGTCACCACGTCGGCGATCGAATCGAGCTGGGCCCCGAGATCGGAGGTCGAGCGGGTGAGCCGCGCGACGGAGCCGTCGATCGCATCGAAGAACATGCCGAGAAAGATCAGGCATCCACCCACGGTGATGGCGTTCCAGCCGAAGACCGCGGTCGTGACGTCGCCACGGCTCGCGTAGTGGATCGCCGCGAAGCCGCACATGAGGTTCGCGAGCGTGAGGAGCGTCGGCACCACGGAGATCGGTCCGAGGGTCCGGCGTCGGAACTCGGCTCGAACCCCCTGGCGTCGGCCGGGGCGTCGGGATTTCGGGCGAGGCGTCGTCTGCATGCGTGGCGCTCCGATTCGATGAGGATAGCCGCCTCGCCGATCGGGTGACTCCGATCGAGGGGTTTCGGTCAGTTGATCGATCGGGGCGTCGGTTCGGCGGCGGGGACGCCGACCGACGGGTGGGGGCGGCCGGTGATGACGATGAGGCCGCGATCCCGCACGCCGGTGTCGTCGAGGAGGAGCTCGGCGGTGGTCGGGGGCAGGGGGGCGACCGGGCCCGCACCGATGCCGCCGACCGCCGCCGGTCGGGTGTCCTCGGCCGGTGCGTTCGATTCCCCGGCGGACGCCTCTCCAGGTTCCTTCGGCGACGTCGGCCCGCGACGCAGCCGCGGTATCGAAGCCACGATCACCGCTTCACCGGGTTCGAGCGTGCACTCGATTCCACGGCACAGCGGAATCCCGCGAAGGTCGCCGAGGCGTCGGGTCGACATCGGATCGATCGAGGACTCGACGAGGTAGGGCGTCAGTTCGACGTGGATCGCGGCGTCGTCGACGGTGGGAATCGAGTACCCCCGCGCCGCGAGTGCGACGGTGCGGTCGTCCATCCTGCGGGCTCGCCCGTCGAGCAGCATCACCGTCCCGCGGCCGAGGCGACGGCTGGCGAGGTTCCGCCATCCGATCGCCTCACCGTGCCAGGTCCTTCCCCGGTAGGCGTCCGCGCCCAGCGTGCGCTGGAGCAGCTCGAGTTCCTCCGGTCCGACGACGAGAATGCGGAAGCCGTTCCGCTGCATCGCCTCGGTGCCCGGGACCGATTCCGCATCCTCGGACTCGACCGCGGCGAGAATCGCGTCGAGCGGCGGGGCGGTGTCTGGAAGGCTCCAGCGATCGACGACCAGGCCGGGGCGGGGATCCTCGACGGCGTACGTCGAGCCCACGGAGGCCTGAGAGTCGGTCGCCCCGATGGGATCGGGACCGCCTGAGCAGGCCGCGAGCGACAACGTCGAGCCGAGGATGATCGCCGAAACGGCCGATCGGAGACTCATACGGACGCGGCCGCCGGTTTCGGGTCGAGATCGTTGACCGCGTCGATCAGCTGCCGGAGGACACCGAAGTCCCGACGCTTCGACGCGAAATGAAGCCTCGGGAGATCGAGGTGTTCCTCCTCGCCGTCGAGCGGACCGCCGGTCCGCAAGGCGCCGTCCTTCGCGAGCATGCCGAATCGCTCCTCGAGCCCGGCACGCTCGGACTCGGTGATGCGACGCTTCAGCCGGATCACGAACTCGTCGCGGACGTAGCGGCAGGAGTGGTAGACGCGATAGAACCGGAGGACCCGATCGCGGGCGTCCGCGGGATCGGATGCGACCTCGAGCAGCGACATGTCCGCGGGACTGAGCCAGCCGTTGTCGAGCAGTTCCTCGCGGATGAAGTCCACCCAGCGTCGCCAGTAGGAACCGCCCTCGCCCTCGAGCAGGATGATCGGCATCGGATACGACTTCCCCGTCTGGATCAGGGTCAGCGCCTCGAAGAGCTCGTCCATGGTTCCGAACCCGCCGGGGAGCGCGGCGATCGCGTCCGAGTGGGTGAGGAACATCACCTTGCGGGTGAAGAAGTACTGGAAGTTGATCAGCTTCGGATCGGCGGCGATCACCTCGTTCGCGGTGGTCTCGAAGGGGAGCCGGATCCGGAGGCCGAAGCTCGACTCGTGTCCGGGACCTTCGTGACCGGCTTTCATGATGCCGTCGCCCGCGCCGGTGATCGACATCCAGTCGACCTCGCCCATGAGCCTGCCGAACTCCCGGGCCGCGATGTAGTCGGGATGATCCTCGGGCGTTCGCGCGGAACCGAAGATCGAGATCTTCCGACGCAGGATCCAGGGTCGGAACACGCGGTAGGAATATCGCAGCTCCTTGAGCGCCGAATTGATCAGTTTCAATTCGCCGGTGTGGGAGTCGTCGCGGCCGAGTCGGAGGCTCGTGGCGATCATCTGCTCGATGAGCGAGCGACGTCGACCATTCGGAAGTTCGGAATACCGGGCGGCGAGGTCGCGGATCGCCTCGTCGCGGGCATGGGAGTCGGGATGGGGCTTGCGGCCTTCGGTCACGGCGCGGATTCCTCGGTGGGGGCGTTCGTCTCGTCGGGCGAGACGTCGGAAGTATCTTTCATCGGCTCGATGTCGGGGGGCGGCAACACCATCGGGAGTGGGGTCACCGAAATTTCCGGTTCGCCCGGCGTGCCGCCGACGTCGATCACGGCCAAGGTCCCGGAAACGGCGGAAACAAGGTCGCTGAGCCCCGGCAGGGTTCCCCGGGGCACGAGTCGGACCGACCATTGCCAGTCGTCGAGACGGAGCCGGCCGTCGCCCGCGAGCACCAGGGCGTCGGATTCGAGGGTGACGTCGTCGAGCAGCACCTCGCCGCCATCGATCCAGAGATCCGCTCGGGCCGTCGCGAGATCCTCGGCGATCGGTGGCATCAACTGGCCGAGTTGCAGCAGGGCCACCGATCCACCGTCCGCGAGACGAGCGTCCTGCACGAGGATCCGGCCGCTTCCGATCCGACTCTCCGGGGCGTCCATGAGACCCTCCAGATCGAGCCTCGCCGAGATTCGCCCGGGGAGTGGTCCTGCGGGTGGGCCCGGTTCGTCGACGTCGCGGGCGACGACCGCGAGATCGGCGTCGTGGAGTTGAAGTCCGAGCCGGTAGGCATCGCCCTCGAGATCGAAGCGGAACCGGCCCCGTACGAGCCCGCCGCCGATCGAGGCTTCGGTGATGTCGACGAGGACGCCGTCCGCCGCATCCCGCTCGCTCGCGGGGTCGAAGGTGCCGAGGAGCGCCACGCCGTCGACCGGTCGTCCTTCGACCAGCATGCTCGCGATGCGGGCGTCGAGGTCGAATTCGGTGGCGTGTCCGTGTTCGGCGACGAGGCCGAGACGCATCACGCCCGCGATCTTCGTGAGTCCCACGTCACCGACGAGCCCGTCGCCGTCGACGAACCGCATCGCGCCGGACGCCCGGTAGTGCACGGGATCATCGTCCGTGGACCCGGTGGCGTCGGAACCCTCATTCGCGTCGCTTCCGTACACCGCCTCGATGTCGCCGCTGACCCGGATCGCACCAGTGGTCAACATCGACGGTCCCACGATGCTGGAGAACGGGGGGGTCAGGAATCCGATCTCGGGCACGCGGCTGTCCGGGGCATCGAGGCGGAATTCACCCTTGATCTTCGGCGCTTCGAAATCCGTGATGCCGAAGGTGAAGCGACAGGTGGTGTCGCGATCGCCGATCAGCTCGAGCGGGCCGATCCGGACCTGGTCGTCCTCGATGCCGACCACGCCACCGCGCCGAACCACGCCGCCGCCGCGCGTCTCCTCCGCACCGGGCGTCGCCTGGATCGTGAAGGTGGACGGCTGGAGTTCGGCCTGCACCGATCGGTCGCGACCGCTCGCGATCGAGAATCGTCCCTCGAATTCTCCTTCGGGGCGACGTTCCCGCCACCAGTCGGCGAAGCCCTCGCCGACCGCGAGGCGGAAGATCTCGTCGAGGGCCGGCGACTCGAACCGTCCGATCTCGACGAGTCCCTCGAGATCGTGGTCGCCCGATTCCGGTGAAAGGCCGTATCCGCCGCCCAGCCGGATCGAGCCATCGACCACGCCGTCCGTGGAGGATCGCATCGCGATGTCGTCGACGATGATCACGTCGTCGCGGAAGCGAAGCCCGCCTCGGTCGAATTCGATGGAGGTGCGGCCGACTTCGGTGTCGATCGCGACGTTCCGCGGGCTCGCGTCGACCTTGATCGTCGAGACCCCCTTGGTCTCCAGCCAGTCGATCCGGGCGTCGTACCTGCCCTCCGGTCGCCAGCGACTCCAGAGGCGTCTCGCCCGGGTGATCGACGGATCGGGAATGAAATCGAGGAGATAGTCCTCGATGGCGAGTTTCTGCAGCCGGGCGTTTCCGGTGCCGAGTCGATCTTCGATCTCGTACCGACCGTTCGCGATGACGGTCCCCGTTCCGCGGCGCCCGGTGAAGGACCGGAGTTCCACGAGTTCGTCGGTCACGGACAGCACGGCGCTCACGTCGTCCAGTTCGAAGCCGCGCGGCCAGATCAGGTCGGCGTCCGGGGCGTCTCCATCGGTGTTCCGTCCGGGGCTGGCGCTGCCGTCGTCGAGCAGGATCGTGAAGTCGATGAAGGTGGAGCCGGTCTCGGTCGATCCGATTCGCCCGTGGTAGTCGAGGTCGCCTTCCAGTCCCATGTCGATGATGGGTTCGACGGCTTCCGATCGGCGTTCGCCGGGCCAGCCCGGAATCTCGTCCGCGGTCCGACCATCGTCGACCCGGGGCGGGATGGAGGCGAGCAGGGTGGGATTCAGTGGGTCGTTGGTGACCGTGAGTTCGAGGTCCGGGAGGACGTCCCGGCTTCCGCGTCCGTCTCTCGGCAGATCGATTCGACCGCTGAGACGCCCGCGTCCGCCGGCAGGCGTGGTGAGCGAGAGTCCGGGCGGCTCGAGAACGACCGCGAGGTCCTCGAGCCGGATCGCACCGTCGGACACATGGAGTGGGTAGGGGAATCGATTGAAGATCGCACCGACGTCTTCGAGCCGGATGTCGCCTTCGACCGCCACGGGAATCCCGACCCCGCGTGGTCGATGGACCCGGAGCCGCATCCGGCCGTGACCGCCGAGCGTGAACGGGCCGTCCGCGATGATCGTCTCGCAGCGATCGATCCGTTGATCGAGGCGTTCGACTTCCTCGCGATCGTTTCGGTCGAGGGCTTCGAAACGGAGCGTCTTCGCTTCGGCGAGCGATGCCCGCATCACGTCGATCCGCGCCTCGTCGACGAGAAGTCCCGCGGCATCCAACCGATCGAACGCGGTCTGGTCGAAGAGCGTCCGGAGTCCGCGTTCCGTGGAGTCCGGAAGGGCGTCGAGCAGGTGCTCGTCGAGGCCGATCCGATCCGACTGGAGCACGAGGTCGACCGCGGCGTCGTCGCCGGTACCGAGGATCTCGCCGGTCAGACGAAGCCGCCCGTCGTCGGGGCCGCGGCCGCTGAGGGAGACGATGCGGATCCGTTCGTCCTCGACGGTGAGTTGCGCATCGACGTCCTTCAGCGGATAGAGAAACTTCTCGTACATGCCGCGCCCACCCGTGAGCCAGAGATCGGCGCTGGCGACGATCGAGTCGTCCCGGCTGATCGGCGTGCCCGGCTCGAGGGATCCCCGTTCGACCGTGGCGGTCGCGGTCAGGTTCCAGGCCTGCGCGGTGAGCAGCTCCAACGCCTCGGCGACGGGTCTCGGAAGATCCGCGACCGTGCGGCCGTCGTCGTCGGACTTGAAGTCACGGAGCGACACGTCGATTCGAAACGGCGCCTCTTCGAGAAGTCTCATTCCCCAGGACGCGATCGGCTGGTCGACCGTCGCTTCCTCCGCCGACTCGAGCCGGACCCGGATCTCGGTGCTGAGATCGACCGGGACGATGGCTTCATCCCCACCGCCGGGCACCACGCGACCGCGACTTCCCCGGACCAGGAGGTTTCGTCCATTGAGATCGATTCGGCCCGATTCGAGGGTGACCCGCGGCAGCGGTGGGTTCTCATCGAGGATCCGACCGTCCGCGAACCGAACCCACTCCGATTCCAGGTCGAGGCCAGGCGGAAGCGTGAGTGCGAGGTTCTCCACCTCGAGGGTCGCGGTCGGATCCTCCCCGGGCCGCCAGCCGACCGTCGCGGTGCGCAGCACGCCGTCGAGATCGAGTTCGGAGACGAAGGCGCGGGCCGACGCGGAGAGGGCGAGATCGACGCCGAGTTGAAGGTCCACGTCGTCGATCCTGAATTCGACGCCTCCGGTCTTCTCGTCGAGATGCCCCTTGGCGAGCGCCGTGGTCCGACCGTCCTCGATCGCCGCCAGCGTGAACGCCATTCGAGGATCGGCATCGTCGGGCGGATCGAGGATCGCGTTGAAGGCCGAGGTGCCGACGACCTCGTAGTTGGCGGCGTCGACGTCATCGGTCTCGAAGCCGCTTTCGATCTCGAGCCGCGCGATCTCGATCGTTCCAAGGCCGAGGCCACGGACCGTGCGATCCTCGTCCCGGTCGTCCTCCTCCTCGTCCTCGTCGTCGGTCTTCGGGGGTTCGAGCGACATGACGTTGATCTCGGCGGCGTCGTTCGCCCGTTCCGCGATCCGTACCAGCACCCGGTCGGCGTGGATCGACTCGAATTCGAGCGTGCCCGACAGCAACGGCAGCAGTCGGACCGACGCCGACAGATCGTCGATTCGCAGGACCTGGGCCGCATCACCCTTCCAGCCCGGCGCGTCGAGGGCGATGCTGCCGATCCGCACGTGCCGAAGACCTTCGACGTCGAGATTCTCGACCGTCACCTCGGCGCCGGTTCGACGATGGAGTTCGTCCTCGAGCAGCAGCGTGATGAGCGAGTTGCGAAGGAACGCGAGGCCGACCAGCACCACCGCGAAGGCGATCGCCAGCCGCGCGAAACGCCGCCGCCAGGGACGGGGGGTTCGGGGCGGTCGGGGTCGAGGTGTGGTCGCGGCGTTCGCCATGGTCTGAGTACGGTCCATTCGGTCCCCGGGATCGATCCCGGAGGAAATCCGGCGCCGAGCGGGGGCCGGAACCGGTTTCGTCATTCTAATTCGATCCCGGCCCGCCGATCGGGATGCGGCCCATACACTCCGGCAATGACGCCTCCGAATCCTGATCCGGCTGAAATGGCCAACTCCGCGGGCATGCTTCTGTTCCTGCTGGTGGTGGTCGTGGTGGTCCTCCTCATTCCGCTCCTGGCGGCCCTCCGGATCCGAGGACGGAGAAAGACCGAGGGTTCGAGGCGGCCCCGGGCCCGTTCGCCGCTGGATCCCTGGCGGGAAGGCGGCCGTCGACGCGGCCAGGCGAACATCGATTCCGACGTCGATTTCGACGGTCCGGACTCCGAAGGTGACGACTCATGAACGAATTCAACATGATCCCCGGAGCCCGGGCGTGACCGTCGTCGACCCACCCGCGAAGCGAATCGCGGTGATCGGGGCGACGAGCCGGGTCGGACGCGCGGTCGCCGCGATCTTCCTCGAACTCGGGTGGTCGCTCGAACTCACCGCCCGGGACCCGGATCGCATCGATCCGATGATCCGACGGCCCGGTGGATCCTCGCCGCATCCCGCGCGATGTCATGCGCTCGACCTCGCGGAGGCCGATGCGGTCGATCGCGTGGTCGATTCGATCGGAGGCGATGCGTTGGACGCGATCGTGGTGGCGGGATCCCCCTTCGACGAGACCCCACTCGCCGAGGCGACGGCGGAGGACTTCACCTTCCACGCGGCCGCCCAGCTCGCCGGACCGGCGCGACTGATTCAGGGGCTCCGGCCGGCCCTCGCCGCCGCCGCTTCGCCGGCGGTCCTTCTCTTCGGCGACATCCACGCGTGGTCGCGACCACGGGCGCACGCGACGCCGTATCTGGTGGCGAAGGCGGGTGTGGAGGCGATGGTCGGGCTGTTGGCGGTCGAACTCGCGCCGGTACGGGTCTTCGGCGTGTCGCCGGGCGTGGTGGGCTGGCCGGAGGACTGGCCGGAATCACGACGGAAGGCCTACCTCGACCGAGTGCCGCTGGGGCGTGCCGGAACCTCGGAAGAGGCCGCGACGCTCGTCCGGTCGCTGCTCCTCGAGGCGACCTACTGCACCGGCGTCGTGATTCCCATCGACGGTGGGCGGCACCTTCGGTGAGCAGCGTCTGGTGAGGTGCGGGTCGACGCCGCGTCTGCCGCTGGATGTCGGCGGGTGACCGGGATCATGCCCACCCATCCACGGCGATCAGGACCCGGTTCGATCCGGCGATCGCCCCAGTTCGACGCGGGCTTCCATGACGCGAGGGTCGCCGGGCGCCGTGTCTTCGGCGATGCGCAGCCATGCCTCCGCGTCCTCCACGCGTCCCGCGGCGTCGAAGCAACGGGCGGCCTCGATGGCGGCCGGAAGATCCTCCGGGGCGCGGCGGGCCCGCGCGGCCCAGGCGTCGCCGGCATCGCCCGGGCGGTCGAGGGCGAGCCATCCCGCGGCGAGTTCCTGCACCACGTCGCGACGCTCGCGAACCTCGGGGGGCAGGGCCACCAGCGACTCGACGGCGAGGCGGATCCGGCCGGCACGCCGGAGCAGGGCGGCGCGTCGAATCCTGATGCCCGGTTCGTCCGGGGCGAGCCGGACCGCGGCATCGAGCCGCTCGAACGCGGTCTTGGAATCGCCGCTGCGAAAACTGGTCTCCGCGAGCGCTGCGAGCACGAACGCGTCGTCGGGTCGAGTGATCGCGAGCGACTCGAGGATCCCGGCCGCCGCTTCCGGGCGGTCTGCGCGGAGCAGGGCCAGGCCCAGGTAGAGCCGGGCGATCGGATCGTCCGACCCGGCTCGCCGATACGCCTCGATCGCCGCGTCGAGCCGGCCCGCGCCCTCGAGGGCCAGTCCGAGATTCCGACGCGTCTCGGCATCGACGCGTCCGCCGTCCTCCGCCCGCTTCAGGGCGTCTGCCGCATCCGCCGCGATCGCCGCCGCCGCCGTTTCACCGAAGGCTTCGCGGATCTCGCCGCTCCGCAGGAGCAGGGCCCGGCCGAGGGCGGCGTCGACCACCGGATCGTCGGGAAGTCGGCTCGAGAGCGATCGAGCGATGGTTTCGGCGTTGTCGGCCCGTCCGGCGGCCAGCCACCGCTCGATCGCGTCGAGCGAGGCGTCCCGATCGGCCGCGGAGATGGTCGTTCCGGGCGGTGTCGGCGCGGAGGAGGGCGTCGTGTCGCCACCGCAGGCGGACATCAGCAGCAGGACCACGACCATCGGGGCGGTCAAGAACCGACGAAGTCGGGCCTGATCGGCCCAGCAGGGGCGTGGGGATTCGTAGACTGTCGGAATCATGGAAGAACCAAGAACCCAGGGTGAGGCCCCGACCTCGGCCGGAACGCTCGCCAAATCGTACTCGCCCGCGGCCTCCGAGCCCGAGGTCCGGGAGGCCTGGGCGCGGTACCGCGACTTCCACGCCGAACCCGCCGAGGCCGGCGCGTCCGTCGAGGACGCGTTCGCGGTGCTCATCCCGCCGCCGAACGTGACCGCGGCGCTCCACCTCGGACATGCGTTCAACAACACGCTTCAGGACGTGCTGGTCCGCTACCACCGGATGAAGGGGGACCGGACGCTCTGGATGCCCGGCACCGATCACGCCGGCATCGCCACCCAGACCGTGGTCGAGAAGCGACTGCTCCGGCAGGGGAAGCGTCGAACCGACTTCAGTCGCGCGGCGTTCATCGAACAGGTCCAGGCGTGGAAGGACGAGTACGAGACCACGATTCTCGGACAGCTGTCGGAGATGGGTTGCTCGTGCGATTTCGATCGCACCCGGTTCACCATGGATCCGGTCTGTGCGGATGCGGTGCGGGAGGCGTTCTTCAGGCTCTTCGACGACGGCCTCGTCTATCGCGGCAAGCGACTGGTCAACTGGGATCCCGCGACCCGGACGGCGTTGGCCGACGACGAGGTCGAGATGCGCGATGTGCCCGGTCACATGTGGTACCTGCGGTATCCGCTCGCCGATGGCGACGGCTTCGTCACCGTCGCGACCACGCGTCCCGAGACCATGCTGGGCGACACCGCGATCGCGATCAATCCGCGGGATCCCCGCGCCGCCGGACTCCGCGGACGTTCGGTCCGGGTGCCGATCACGGATCGGCTGGTTCCGATCGTGGAGGACGACTACGTGGTCCTTCCCACCGCGGTCGCGGAGGAGCTCGGTCTCGGCCCCGAGGCGATCAACGACCCCAAGGCGGCGCTCGCGACCGGCTTCCTGAAGGTGACGCCGGCGCACGATCCCAACGACTGGGAGATCGGCCTCCGGCACGAGCTTCCGGTGGTCAACGTCATGGCTCCGGACGGTTCGATCTCCACGGAGCACGGCTGGTCCGACGGAGTGACCGAGGAGGCTCGCGGCTTCGTCGGGATGAGCCGCGAGGACGCCCGCACTGCGATCGTCGCCTGGTTCGAGGAACGCGGCCTGCTCGAGTCGGTCCGTGATCACGACCACGCGGTCGGTCACAGTTATCGAAGCCACGTTCCGATCGAGCCCTACCTCTCCGACCAGTGGTACGTCCGGGTGACCGACGACCGGCTCGCGGGGAGCGCGCTGCGCTCGATGGATCCCGATCAGCGTGGGGACGAGGACGCGGGCACGACCGCCGACGCGCCGGCGATGTCCGGTGACGGCGGTCTTCGTTTCTTCCCCGATCGCTACGCGAAGACCTTCCGCAACTGGCACGAGAACATCCGGGACTGGTGCATCTCCCGGCAGCTCTGGTGGGGACATCGGATCCCGGTCTGGTCCCGGGTGGTCGCCGCCGAGGAGGCCGACGCCGCGATCCGGGAGGCCGCCCGTGACGCGGGTGACGAGATGCTCGCGACCGAAAGCGACTGGACCGCGCGGGGATGCGCCCACCGGGTGCGGATGCTCGGCGACGGCACCATCGAGGAGACGGTCTGCGTGCCTCGACCCGCGACGCTCGGTGGCCACGCGGACGCCGTGGTGAACGCGCTCGAGGCGGACGGATTCGAACAGGATCCGGACGTGCTCGACACCTGGTTCTCGAGCGCCCTCTGGCCCCTGTCCACGCTGGGCTGGCCCGAGCCCGCGGCGCACGCGGACGCGATCCCCGAAGGCGACCGTCTGCTCGAGACCTTCAATCCCAGTTCGGTGCTCTGCACCGCGCGGGAGATCATCACGCTGTGGGTCAGCCGGATGGTGATGTTCAACCGCTACTTCGAGGCGGAACTCCCGTTTCGTCACGTCTTCATCCACGCGATGATCCAGGACGGTCACGGACAGAAGATGTCCAAGAGCCTCGGCAACGGGGTGGATCCGCGCGACATCATCGAGAGCCACGGAGCCGACGCGATGCGGTTCACGCTCGCCCAGCTCTCGACCGGCAGTCAGGACGTCCGGATGCCGGTCGACATGGTCTGCCCGCACACCGGCGAGACCTTCACCCCCGCGTTCGTACGGAACGCGGCCGGCTACCAGGTCTCCGCGCCGGTCCAGAAGTCGCCGAAGGATCCGTCGCTCGAGATGGTCACCTCCTACGGCGTGGCCACCGGCGAGGTCGAACCCGGCGACGACCGTCCGCTCGCGCGGAACACCTCCAGTCGATTCGACGCCGGGCGGAACTTCTGCAACAAGCTGTGGAACGCGGTCCGGTTCGGACTCTCCAATCTCGAGACGCCGGCGGAAGCCGGTGGCGATGCGGCGCCGTCGCTGGTCGATCGCTGGATCGTCTCGCGGGTGCACCGGACCGAACGACTGGTCGCGGAGTCGATCGACGGCTACCAGTTCAATCCGTACGTCGAGGCGATGTACGACCTCGTCTGGCGGGACTTCTGCGACTGGTATCTCGAAGCGGTGAAGCCGACGGTGCGAGGTGATCTCGGGCAGCAGCGGCATCTGCACGCGGTGCTCGACTCGATTCTCCGCATGCTCCAGCCGGTCTGCCCGTTCCTCACCGAGACGCTCTGGCCTCATCTCCATCGCCTCGAGGGGATCCGGGGCGACGACGGTTCGACCGGCATCGACGGCCTTTCGTTGCCCGCCGCGGATCGGTGTGCCATCGCGGCGTGGCCCGAGATCGCGGAATCCGTCCACGATCCGGACGCGGAGGCGGCGTTCGAGCGGGTGCAGGCGCTGGTCTCGGCGATCCGGAACCTCCGCGGCGAGCGGCAGGTGAAGCCGAAGCGAAGAATCACGCTCCACGCGTCGGCTTCCGTGCTGGCCCTGATCGAGGAGGCGGGGGGCGTGGTCGAGACGCTCGCCGGGCTCGCGGAAGTCGGGCCTCGCGAGGCGGCGCCGGATGGTGCGATTCCGCTCCCGTTCGAAGGCGACCAGCTGCTGATCTCCGACCTGCTCGACGCGGTGGACGTCGAAGGCGAGCGGAAGCGACTCCAGAAGACCATCGACGGCAAGCGAAAGCAGGTCGCCGGTTTCAAGGGCAAGCTCGGCAACGAGGGTTACGTGAACAACGCCAAGCCGGAGATGGTCGAAGAGACCCGTCGCAAGCTGGTCGAGGCGGAGGCGGATCTCGCCGCCGCCGAGGCGGGGATGGCGGCGCTCGCATCGACCTGAGTCGACCTGAGCCCGCCTGTCCGGCCGGATCAGGCGGGCCGTCGTCGGGGCGGGTGGGTCGCGATCTGGACCTCGTCTCGATCGAGTCGTTCCCGGCAGGGCCCCCAGCGGCTAGACTTCGGTTCGATGATTTCAGACAACGATCAGAGATGCGACACCCGAAAGCGTCGGACCGTCCCCGTGGCGCCGGTCTGGTCGGGCGTGCTCGTGATGGTGTTGATCAGCTTGGGATTCACCGCGTGTGACGCGGATCCGGACGCGGTCCCGCGGCCCGCGGCCAGGGCCGGGATCGACGCGGATCAGCCGAGCCCGGGCTCGAACCCGCCGGTTCCGGAAGCCGATCCTTCGACCTTCGAAGCGACCTCGACCGCCGAGCCGTGGTCGTTCGGCGGTTACGACGGCGAACTGGTCACCACCCCGACGCATCTGCTGCATCTCACGCTCCCCGAAGGACGCCTTCGCACGGCGATGCCGGTCTTCACCGGAACCGCGTTGCTCCACTACCGGACGATGTTGTCGGCCGACGCCGACGCCGAACCGCTCGACGCCCCGACGGAGCGGATGAGCACCTTCGTGTTCGGGACCCGCCCCGAATGGGCGGCCTGGACCAAGTGGCGGCTTCGCCGTGGCGCCAGTCTCTATCTGGGCATCGAGCGCGGCGGCTACACGATCGACGCCGAAAGCGTGATCTGGGACATCGGTCGATACGACACGCTCTGCATGCTCGCCCACGAGGGCTGGCATCAGTACACCCAGAGCGTCTTCCGGCATCCGCTGCCGGCGTTCCTCGAGGAAGGCCTCGCCGCCTATGCGGAGGGGCACCGGTTCCGCCGCAGCGACACCGCGCCGGTATTCATGCCGTGGCGGAATCTCGAGCGGTACGGCCAGCTTCGTTCGGCGCGATATCGGAACCGGCTCATCGATCTCGACGACCTCATCGCCCGACCGCCCCAGTACTTCGTGGCGGGAAGCGAGCGCGGCCTCCTGACCTACTACGCGCAGCTCTGGGCGCTCGTGCACTACCTGGTCGAAGGACGCGAAGGCCGCTACCGGGACGGACTGGTGAAGCTGGTCAGTGATGCGGTGGACGGGCACATCACCTCGTCGATCTACGACGCGGATCGCCGGGCCGGAATACTCGGTCGAACCCTCGGACCGAACACCGGACGCGACATCATCGCGACCTACTTCGACGAGGACTACGCGGGATTCAAGGCCGGTTACGAAGCCTTCATCGATCGCGTCGTCGCGTCCGGCAACGGCACGCGGATCTGGCAGGGGCGCTCACCCATCGAGTGACGCGGCCGGTCCGAGGTGTCGAACCAGGAAATCGGTCTCGCGTGATTTCGCCTCGTTCGTGCATCGACCGAAGCCGAGATGTTCGTGCGGAGCGCCGGTCGTTTCGAAGGCCAGCAACTCGATCGACTCGGGACGCTCGGCTCGATTTCGCAGGGCTTCGAGGAAGCGGTCCTGCCCATCGAATCGAACCCAGGCATCGGCCTTGGAATGGACCGCGAGGACCGGGATCTCCCGCCAGCGGTCGAGGTGGGTCATCGGATCCAGTCTCGCCGTCGCCTCGTGGTCGAAGAACTGTCGCTGGTGCTGGGCCGACCAGTCGCCGCTCGTCGCCTCGAGCACCGCCGCCCGAAACCGGTGGGGCCGGCACAGGCGTGCGATCGCCACCATGCCGCCCATGGACATCCCGCCGATCGCGGCTCGATCGAGGTCGAAGCCGAGGCCGCCGAGGCTTCGGAGGATCTCGTCGATCTCGTCGATCGCCCGTTCGATGTGGTCGAGGATCCGCTCGGGTTCCTGGTCCTCGGGGGTGCCACGTTCTCCATGGCCGGGGAGGTCGATCGCGCAGGCGCCGATGCCGGCCCGGGCGAGTCGCAGGTACCGACCGGGGTCGAGTTCCTTGGTCGCCGTCCGGCCGTGCATCCAGAGCAGGAACGGAATGCGGTCGCCACCACCGAGGGGGGCGGATTCGGGTCGGACCACGAGGCTGGGGACGTCCGCGCCCAGTCGACGGGTCTCGGAGATGGCCTGGAGGCTGCTCGGAAGTCGTGCATCGAGATCGGGCATGGCGGGAGAGCCTAGTCGCTTCGGATCGACCCCACTGGTGGTCGAGGCGGATTCACGGGATACTGTTCGGATGATCAAGATCATCGGCGGCGAATACCGGTCCCGCATCCTCGAAGGCCCGCCTGATGCGTCGACGACCCGACCCATCACCGCCCGGGTCAAGGAAGCGGTGTTCAATCTCCTTCGGGGGTGGTGCGACGATGCGGTCGTGCTCGATCTCTTCGCGGGGGTCGGCGCGATCGGACTCGAAGCGGTCAGTCGCGGCGCCCGCGAGGTCGTGCTGGTCGAGTTGAACACGCGGATCGCGTCGATCCTCGAGTTCAACGTCGGCGAGCTCGGATGCCGTGACCGGGCCACGGTGGTGCGGGCCGACGCCCTCGGGCCGGCGGCGCTGGCCCAGGCGCCGCGCGACTGCGACCTCGTCTTCCTCGATCCGCCGTACGTCCTTTGGGACGAGGAGGCCTCGAGGGAACGCCTGCTCGACCTGGTCGCCCGTTGCCGGGCCAACATGAAGGACGCGTCGTTCCTCGTGCTGCGGACGCCCACCGACATTCCAGCGGACTTCCCCGGCGTCCCCGGCTTCGATGGTCCCGAGACGCACCCCTACGCCGAGGACATGTACGTCCATCTCTTCGCGCCGACGCGCGACGATGACGCCGCGGACGCCTGAAGCGTCGATCGCTCGGCCCGGGGGCTGGGGTGATCGTCGGTCCGAGGCGCGGGAAATCCGGTAGGGTCCGAGGCATGAGCAACCCCATCGCCACCGGCCTCCTGATGTCCCTCCTCGCCTCGGCCGCCTCCGGCCAGTCCGACGAGACGTCCCGCGAAACCCGGATGCCCTCGGCGATCGGGGCTGAAACGACCGGGCCGACGCCTCCCCCCGAAATCGATGCGCCTGCGGTCGAATCCGCGGACGTCGACGCCGCGGTCCTCGCGTCCGTCGCCTTCCTGCTGGAGCGACAGGAAGGACCGACCAAGGCGGAGTGGCCGTATCAGGGCGTCTACCGGGTCGCGGCGACCGACGACGATCCCGACTCGCTGATCGAGGGACGGGGACGGCGGCGAAGCGTGATTCCCATCGGTTACCGGGTGGGTGGAACCTCCATCGTGGGAGACGCCCTGCTGCGGGTCCCGGGATGCGACGAGGATGCGGATCGCCGCGAAGCCCTCGAACGCGCCCGTCGGTTCGTGGTCGATTCGACCGGACATCCGAACATGAATCCGGACTACGGCGGTGGCTACGACGTTCGCGGCTGGGGCTACATCTACGGCGGCGACTTCCTGCTCTCGATGCGGGAACGCGGCTTCGTTCCCGAGGACGCCGCCGCGGATCACGACGCCGCGATCCGCTTCTACCTCGACGGACTCGCGGCGATCGAGATCCCGAAGGTCGGCGGCTGGAACTACGCTCGACGCGGTCCGCTGGCGGCACCGAGCGGCACCAGTCCCTTCATGACGCCGCCGGGCATCCAGGTCCTGGTCGAAGCGGACCGCCAGGGTTTTCCGGTGAAGGCGGGCATGCGGGATCGGGCGATGAAGGCGATCGACCTCACCATCGGCGAGGACGGCGTCGTCGCCTATTCGGCGCAGCGGAAGACGCGTGAGTCGCCGGAGATGATTCCGGGCGCGATGGGGCGGATGCTCGCGGTCGAGACGGTACGTCACGACGCGGGCGTCGAGAACGAGGAGGCGATCCGCAAGGCGCTCGCGGCGTTCGTCACGCACTGGGACGAACTCCTCAAGCGGAAGCAGAAGACCGGAACCCACGTCGCGCCCTACGGCGTCGCCCCGTACTACTTCTTCTACGCCCACGGATACGCGGCGGAAGCGATCGAGCGGCTGCCCGTGGCGGAACGCGCCGCGTGGCGGGATCGGCTGCACCGTCTGCTGATGTCGGTCCGGGACGAGGACGGCACCTGGAACGACCGGGTCTTTCCAAGAAGCGCGGCCTACGGCACCGCGGTGACCGTGCTGGCCTTCACCGAGCCCGCGTACGCGGCGCGGCCGCGGGCCGTGGTACCGCCGCCGGCGGTCGTCGAGGCGGTCGACGAGGGTACGAAGGCGGAGCCCGCGAACGAAGGACGATGACGTCCGGTCCCCGAGGAGTCGAACCCATGCGATGCGCACTCATCATTCCCGCGGCCGGCGCGAGTCGTCGATTCGGCGAAGGGGACAAGCTCGGCCAGGACTTCGGTGGCCGACCGTTGCTCCTCCGATCGATCGAACCGTTCACCAAGCGGGACGACGTCGACGCGGTGATCGTCGCGGGTCCGCCCGAGGAACTCGACGCGTTCCGGGACCGGTACGGATCGCAGCTCGGTTTTCTCGGCGGCACGGTGGTCGCGGGAGGGCGTCTCGAACGGTGGGAGACCGTTCGCAACGCCCTCGAAGCCGTTCCCGAAGGGTGCACCCACGTGGCGATCCACGACGCGGCCCGGCCGCTGGTCGACGAGGCGCTCATCGGTCGGGTGTTCGAGGCCGCGGCGTGTTTCGACGCGGTGGTCCCGGGCGTGCCGGTCCGCGACACGCTCAAGCGCGGTGATCACGAGGTGGTCGAAGGGGCAGCGCGGGACGCGACGGTCGATTCGATCCTCGGGATCGGCGAAGACGAGGCGTCGTCCGACCTCGGTCATCAGATCGCGGCGCGAAGGATCGTCGGCACCGTGGATCGCACCGATCTGTGGCGGATGCAGACGCCGCAGGTGTTCACGGTCGATCTGATCCGACGCGCCTACGCGCAGGCGGACCTCGAAGGCGCGACCGACGACGCGATGCTGGTCGAGCGACTCGGGGAACCGGTGATGATCGTCGAGGGCAGCGAACGCAATCTCAAGGTCACCACCGCCGAGGACCTGGTCGTCGCCCGCGCGATCGCCGGGGCCGGTTCATCGACATCCCGACCCGCCCACAAGCGATTCTGAATCCACCGGCTCAGTCGGGGCGTCGGCCTTCGACGGTGAGCGTCGCCCGGGTCCGGGTCGGCGACGCGTCCGGATCGGCGATCGGGCAGGAACCGCAACGCGGCGCAGCCGACTTGTAGGGGATCAACGGTCGGATCACCAGCACCACCGCGGTGAGGGCGAGGATGGTCACGATCCAGAATTGCCAGTCGTCGATGGGCATCGATGGACTCCCGTTCAGGCGCTTCCACTCATCGCGTTCACCGTCGCGAAGACCACGGCGGCGACGATCCACGCCAGCCCGGTCATCCAGGCGAATTGAAGGGCCGGCCACTTCCAGCTGCCCGTCTCCCGACGGGTGACCGCGAGGGTCGGCAGGCACTGCATCGCCAGCACGAAGAAGACCAGCATCGACGCGGCGGTCGCGGTGTTGAAGAGCACGCTTCCGTCGGGGCGGCGGGCGTCCCGCACCAGCTGAAGGACGCTCTCCTCGTCATCGACGTCGTCGCCACCACCCTGCAGCACGGCCAGGCTCGACACGAACACCTCGCGGGCGAGGAAACTCGTGAGGATGCCGACCGTCAGCGTGCGGTCGGCGCCGAGGGGGGCGAACAGCGGCTGGGCGAAGTCGCCGATCCGTCCCGCGAAGGAGCCGGCCTGCTGGGCCTCGAGCTCGAGCGAGTCGGCCTGTGCTTCGAGATTCTCCGCATCCGCCGGGGCGACGTCGGCGATCTCCACGGCCTGGGTCCGCAGCGCGATCGCGGCGTCGGGGGTGTCGGCCTTGGGATAGGCGCTGAGCCACCACATCACGATCACGATGCCGAGGATCACGGTGCCCGCGTTCTTGATGAACACCAGTCCGCGGTCCCAGCTGACCAGGAGGGCCGCGATGATGCTCGGGCGTCGGTACTCCGGGAGTTCGAGGACCATCGGTCGCGAGCGTCCGGGAAGGATCGTCCGGCGGGCGAGGAGCGCGGAAAGCAACGCGGCCGCGGCACCGAGCAGATAGCAGCCGGCGAACGCGAAACCCGCGAGCCACGGCGAACCGTCGAAGAGCAGTCCGATCAGCAGCACGTAGACCGGGAGTCGGGCCGTGCAGCTCATGAAGGGGGCGACCAGGATCGTCGCGAGTCGGTCGTCTCGATCGGGTACCAGCCGGGCGGACATGATTCCGGGAAGGGCGCAGGCGTGGCTCGACAACATCGGGACGAACGCCTGTCCGGGAAGGCCGAACCGGCACATCACGCGGTCCATCACGAAGGCGGCCCGAGCCAGATAGCCGGTGTCCTCGAGCAGGGCGAGCAGGAAGAAGAGGATCAGGATCTGCGGCAGGAAGACGACGGTGCCGGCGACGCCGCCGATGATCCCGTCGACCACGAGGTCACGAATCGCGCCTTCGGGGATGACCGCGGCGGCGAGTCCGCCGAACTTCTCGAAGAGCACGTCGATGAGGTCCATCGGAATGCCGGCGAGCGAGAAGATGGTCCAGAAGAGCCCGCCCATCACCGCGACGAAGACCGCGAGTCCGATGATCGGGTGCGTGAAGGCCTTGTCGAGGCGATCGTAGACGCTGTCTCGCGAGGACCCGACCGCATCGCGGCCGCCCATGCTCTCCGCGATCGCTTCGTCGATCCACGCCTTGCGGTCCGCATTGGAGACGTCGGGCCGTGGTAGCGCGCACCGTCCCGGCGTCGCATCTCGCAGGTCGAGGATCAGGTCGTCGATGCCACGTCCCGTTCGGCCGCTCACCGCGACGACGGGTACGCCCATCTTCTCCGCGAGTTTCGCTTCGTCGAACGAGATGCCGCGTCGAGCCGCGACGTCGGCGAAGTTCAGGGCGATGACGGTCGGGAGTCTGCGGGCGATCGCCGCGATCGCGAGGGCGAGGCCACGCGCCGGCGCGGTCGCGTCGATCACGACGAGGATCGCGTCCGGCGTCTGGTCGAGTCGGCCGTCGAGGCAGTCCCGGCACATGCGACTCTCCGGAAGATCGAGGTCCATCCCGTAGATGCCCGGGAGGTCGACGATTTCCAGAGGCGGGGTGGAACGACCGCACCGCCCGATGCGGATTTCCGCGGTCGACCCGGGGTAGTTCGCGGTCTGGGCTCGAAGACCGCAGAGCCGGTTGAAGAGGGTGGTCTTGCCGGTGTTGGGATTGCCGACCAGGGCGACCTGTCGCGAATGCGGGGCCGCGGCGTCCGCCGATGCATGCTGATCTTGATCGGGTTCGGACATGGGTTCGAGGTCGGGGGTGCTCGGATGGTCGGTGCGGCCATGAACCAGCGAAGTGGTCTGCAGGCCGTCAGGACGGCGACGCGTTCTAGGCGGAGACGGTGATGGTCGCCATGATGCGAGCCGCGACTTCGCGTCCCACGCCGAGGCGGGTGGATCCGGTTCGAAGAATGCAGGGTGAGCCGACCTTGCAGATCTCGACTTCGCAGCCGTGATCGACGCCCATGGCCTCCAGCATCGACCGATCCCCGGCATCGAGCTCGTCCGTGTGGATCGTGGCGCGACATCCGCTCGGGCACAGCGTGAGCGGTGTCCGTGACGAAACAGTGGCGGAGGGGGTTGCAGTGGTCATGACAGTCATTTCACGCAGAGTGTAGCACGATCCTGAGACTCATTCT
>Ga0315320_10000838_pt1 | contig 25412 bp, 40 predicted proteins | sample M140m21515metaG_FD_203458 | JGI IMG/M metagenome (GOLD analysis project Ga0315320, IMG submission 203458) | Ammonia-oxidizing marine archaeal communities from Monterey Bay, California, United States - M1 40m 21515 | ecosystem: Environmental > Aquatic > Marine > Coastal | place: USA: California... | reverse complement strand
CATCTGCTGCGAGTATTACTCTGACAGAAACAGATCAGATGATTATTAATGATCATTCAGAAAGTTTTGAAATGAAACAAGTCGCTATGACGACTGTCGAAGCCTACATGGCTACCTACCTCGGCTACACCGAAGGCGGCCCGTTCGTACCTGCTACAACTGGAATCAGCCCAGGAGAAGATGAGATTCCTACATGGGATGCCAACGGGAAAATGAACAGAAACTCAACCTTCAAGTTTGATGCAACCTTTGGTCAGGACAAAGGTTTGGTCTTAATCAATGGAAGTATAAGTGCGGGTTCAGATAGCGATGCAGCCACTCTCACAAATGACACTAATAAAATATTCAACTTGACTGTTCCTCATTATCATAATGCCGAGCAAGACATACAAGGAATGTATCTTTCTGGAACCGACGGTACAAATTCCTTAAGAATTGGCGGTGGAAACAACTCCTTCAACGCAGCAACAGAAGTAAAAATGTATGCTGCGGCAAATGACTACACAACAACAGGTACAGAGCAAATGAACATCACAACTAGTGGAACAGTAGTCAAGAATGTGTTCCAAGGCTACAAGACTAGCATCAAAGCAGTTAGCAGCAATACGGATCTAGATGATGCAGATTCAGGTAAGACGATTTATTGGACAGGTGGCACTCTAACCCTTCCTGCCAATGCAGAAGTAGGTCAGCAGTTCGTGGTTATCAACAATACAAACGGGGCAGCGACTCCGAACCTTGGAACCAACAACGCAGTCGCAACAAACTGGACTGCCCACGCTGCTATGGCAGATGAAACCGCTAGAACCTACATTTGCCCAGTAGCAGATAAGTGGATTTACATTGGCTAAGGTGAATAAATGGCTTACATGACTGGATTGATTGGTTGCACCCAACAAGCGGAATCAACCCCTGACCCCGCTATTTGGGCAGAATCTCTAGATAGCCTTACTACAAGTGAAGTAGATCAAGAATATAACTTAGGAGGTTTAACTAGCTACGCAGGTGGAATTGCACTCAAGCCAGATGGTAGCGTGATGGCTGTAGGTTCTATGAGTGGCACTTTAAATGACTTCATTATAGAATATAATTTAGGAACTGCTTTTACAATTAACTCAAATGTTACCGTGAGTAGTTCATCGGGAGATAATCTCGATGTAAACCCTCCAATGGGTCTTATTGGTGGACTATCGGTAGCTGATGACGGTAGCAAAGTATATTCATTTGGTCGTTCTACTAACGAAGTTAATAGATTCGACCTTTCAACAGCATGGGATTTCGGTACAGGCGGTTCAGCCCAAAGCAACTACAACACTAGCAGTCAGATTACTAATGTGTATGATGGATTCGTGAAAAATGATGGAACAGAAGTCTATGTTATAGGGTATGGTCCAGACAATGTTTACCAATACACACTTTCAACTGCTCACGACTTATCAACTGCAAGTTTGACAAACACATTTGACATATCGGCCAAATCCACAGTATCGGGAGGAATCCATTTCCACAGCGAGGGCTATGCTTTCGTTGTTGCCGATTCATTCGGTGATAAATTGCACAAATACAACCTCTCAACAGCATGGGATGTATCGACAGCCTCTTTCCATTCTTCGTCAGATTCGCTTAATTCAAAGGCGGCCACGCTTTCAGGTGTGTGGTTTGATGATGATTGGACTTATGTATTTTTCACAGACCAAGATGGAGATGATGTATATAGAATTAATACTGCGGGAGTAGCACCAGGACAGGTATCTAACTTGAGCGTAAGTGCAGCATCTACATCCCAACTAAACCTAAGTTGGACTGCTATCGGAAATGCCGACTCATACAAAGTCGAAAGAGCAACATCATCTGGAGGTAGTTTCTCACAGATCGCTAATCCTTCTAGCAATTCCTATAGTGATACAAGTCTTAGCCAAGGGACACAATACTTTTACAAAGTTCGAGCCACAAACTCACAGGGAGATGGTTCGTACTCTAGTGAAGCCAACAATTACACACTACCAGGGCAAGTCACAGGGCTTTCTGCTTCTGCGGCATCAAATACCCAAATCAACTTGTCTTGGAACAACCCCTCCGGTATTGAAACAGGCTACCAAGTGCATAGAGCGACCTCAAGTGGTGGTACATATTCTTCCGTAGGAACTCCCTCTGGAACATCATATAGTGATACTAGTTTATCTCAAAACACCACTTATTATTACAAAGTGTTAGCGGTTAATGCTGGTGGAAACGGAGCCTTCTCCAGCATAGTGAATGAAACTACGCAGAACAATTCAAGCGCACCTACAGGTGTAAGTATAGCCACGACATCAAGTGGTAATTACAACAATGCTGCTATAATACAAAACAGCGAAGGAGGACATCCATGGATTAATGAAGACGGAAGTAGTTTCAGCAGCGCAACACTAGATCTTACAATTCCGAGTGGCTTCTCATCAGCCGACGCTATTGAATACGCAATCAACGACTCTAGTCCTGGTCAGGGCTATACAGAAGTCAAGGTGTACGCTTATCTTCGAGCCAGTGGTGCAACAAGCTATGCCTGGAACCTAACAAATATTACATTAAACGGAAATGGTATTGGTAGCCTAAGCAATCTAGTAAAAAGCACCTCACAAGACTGCACCTCAAGTCCTGCACTAACATTTAGACTCAATGGTGTAAGTGGAGGAAGGGGTTACTTACCAATAGTTTTGAACGACGAAATAGACTTTGAAATAAATGCTAGTGCTACCAACAGCACAGGCACGACCAATGCGACAGATTTAGATATAAACTTAACAGGAAGTGGTTGATATGAGTAGATGGACAGTAACGGGAATACCCAACGGAACAAGCGGAGACTACAAAGTGGAAAGTGGCACTACAACTACTGGAGAAACATCTTGGCTTACTTATGTTGATTACAAAAGTCTAACTGGTGGCCCTTACACAATTCTGTATAAGAAATTCTCTGGAAGTTGGGGAACAAACTGGCTTAACATAATGCAAGACACCGAAGCGGAATACGCAGAACACAACTGGCTAACCAGTCGTATGTCTGGAGATATATTGATTGGAGGATTAGGAATTGGTATGATTAACATTCCGTTGCTGGCATCAGATGATGTGACTAGCGTAACAATTATTGAGAAAGAACAAGATGTGATTGACTTAGTATGGGCTAATTGTGCAAAAGACGACAGATTCACCGTGATTTGTGCTGACCTCAACACATGGGAAATACCAGAGGGAAGTAGTTGGGATGCAGCATGGTTCGACACATGGCTTACTCACGAAGAACCTCTAGCAACCTACCAAACGAGACTTACGAACAAGTATTCCTCATATGTGACAGAGTTGAACGGTTGGGAATGGGTCAATTAAAGAGAGGAATATGTATGGAATTCGTATTTGGCGCAGACTTAGCGAATGAATTAATAAGATTCACTAATACTATAGAAGAAGCCAACATAAGCCAACCTCTTGAATCTGCAGGTCCAGTAGAATATACAGAAATTGTTGCAGATGGAGACAATGACGATATAGTTTACATAGGCGATTCATCTGTTACTACAAGTTCAGGATTCCCTCTGAAAAGAGGTGCTGCAATGGGGATGGTAATTTCAGATCCATCGTTAATATATGCAGTAAGTCCAACAGCCAACCAAAAAGTGCATGTTTTCGGTGGGGGGTATCATCTAGACGATCCTCCAGTTAGTGAAATAGAAGCGACTGGAGGAAATATTACAACATACACACAAGAAAATGGCACTCAATATAGGCTACATACATTTACTGGTGTAACAATATTCGATGTTTCGGTTCAAGGATGGGCAGATGTACTAATGGTCGGCGGTGGCGGTGGCGGTGGTGCTGACGGTGGCGGTGGTGGCGGTGGCGGTGGAGTAATGTTAATGAAAAGACGCTTATTTTCCGCAGAACCCTATCAAATAATAATAGGAGGCGGAGGCGCAGGCGCAGAATATCCTTTCGTTCAAGGCACAAAAGGTACAAACTCATCAGTAGTACAACAAGCAGATCTAGCAGGGTCATGGCCGGAACTAGGCTTCCCTTTCAAGGAAATAGCGAAATTTGGCGGTGGCGGTGGCGGAGGAGAAACAGGTGACAGGCCTTCTTCTGCGCCTGATAACATAGGGGATGGTTCACCAGCAAACGGTGGTGGCGGTGGACAACCTAACCCTGGTAATGGTGCGAAAGGAGTATCTGCATACAGAGACGGCAGTTTCAATACAGGTCATAGAACAATAGCCCACGATGGTTTTCAAGGAGGAAACCACGGCAACACATCGTCTTCAAGATCAGGAGGAGGCGGAGCAGGTTCAGCAGCAAACGGTTCAGATGGTCCAGAAGGACACGGTGGGAAAGGAATACAATTGAAATTCATAGGGACGCATGTTTCTTATGGTGGCGGTGGCGGTGGTGCAGGTGAATCCACTAGTTCTGGATATGGTACTGGAGGCGCTGCTGGCGACGGTGGGCAAGGTGGCGGCGGCGGTGGCGCATCTAACAGGGGCTCTTCGACAGGAGGACTAGGTGGAGGTGATGCTACAAATTCTGGAAGTGCAGGTTCATCTAGCTCCAATACTAACACTACATCTGGTGGAAGTGATGGGGGCGCAGGTGGTCAATATTCAGGCGGTGGCGGTGGAGCCGGTTCATCTGGTCGAGGAGACGGCGGGAATGGCGGTTCAGGAACAGTAATAATCAAATATAGGATAGTGTAGATAATGGCTCATTTCGCAGAAGTAGAAGAAGATACATACAAAGTATTACGGGTAGTTGTTGTTGATGATGATGTCCTCAGAGATGCTGACGGCAGGCACAATGAATTACTAGGTCAGACCTATTTACAAAAAATATTTGGTCGAGAAACCCTTTGGTTTCAAACTTCATACAATGGGACTCTAAGAGTTAGATATGCTGGCGTAGGTTACACATATAACAAAGAATTAGATGCATTCCTTACTCCAAGACCGTTCTTATCTTGGCTACTGAATGAAGAGAAATATGCTTGGGAACCCCCTGTAGATATGCCAGAAGACGGAAATCGTTATGTGTGGAACGAGGTCATCATGGAATGGCAACAGCCAGAAGAGGAGGTCGGAGAATGATGTCAGATACAATTAATGAACAAGATATAATTACTGAAAAAATATATGAAGTTACGAAAATAAATGGTGATTGGAAGATCCATACAGAACATAATCTTGACGAACCTCAACTCTGTAGTGAATGTGTAGATGAACTCACTTTCAATAACTATGGTGGGTGGATTGTATGCGATGCCTGTTTCTATGACATAGCAGTAGCTCCCGAAGTTGAAAAAAGAATGAGGGAATTGTAATGCGTATAGCGGGAGTCAGTTCAAGACCTATGTTATGGAAAACATACTTGGAGGAATTCCCAAATTTAGAAGTAGCAATGGTTTCAGGATTCAACGAAGGATTCAATTGTATTGCATGGTCTATAGGTGTGACTGATCGTTGGGTTTGGAATGAAATAGACACCAATAGAGACGGAACATCGAGTCTAAGTGAATTTATCAATTTTTATGCAAAACACGGCTATTTACCCACTTCCAATGAAAAAACAGCAGATGTAGCCTTATTTGCACTTAAGCAAGGTGAAGGCTACAAAGTAACACATGCTGCTAAAAAGAACAAACAATATCCGAATCGAAATATCTGGTTGTCAAAAATGGGCCAGGGCGGAGTAATAGAGCACAAAGGACTATCGGTGTTCAAAGATTCACCCTATGGCACCCCTATAGCACTTTTTCGCAGGGAATAGGTTATACGACAAGAATAGGTGGTGATTAATATGTCCGTAGAGGGATTAGTAACAGAAATGATTGAAATATTGAACGCCTCCTTAGTCGATGCTGCAAAGCACGACAAGGGTAACTCTAGCGCAGGTACGCGCGTCCGAAAGGCTATGCAAGCCATTAAGGGTCAAGCACAAGAAGTCCGTGTTAAGATCACTAATGACAAGAATAATAGGTAAGGCGACTGACTAAATGTATTCAACTTCCTGTCGATGTAATGGCAGGGAGAATTGGAACCCAATAACACTTCACTGCGAAGAATGTGGTGAAACCATCCCCTTAGATTTTGCATTAGAACAGATCGATAACAACAATGGTGGCAACTAGATGAGTCGGAAATGCCGAATTTGCAAACAAAGATTAGGGACAAGGAATCACACTTCAAGAAAAAATACTACAACTAATCTATGCTTTACTTGCATGAGAAACCCGCCCTTAGAAGAAAGGTGTAAAGGGGCTACAATAAAAGGCGAAAGATGTAAGTTAATTAAAAGAAACAATAGTAATTATTGTAAAATACATTCATACAACGAAGTGTAAATGGCGGGTCATACAGGGTTCGAACCTGTGGCCTTCCGGTTAAGAGCCGGACGCTCTACCTGACTAAGCTAATGACCCGTTGAACTACCTACTGTGCAATTGTCGTATTAATTTACTGAGTGATCTCTAATGGTGTAAATATAGCCACACTCTTGGCAAATGAACTCTTTCAAGACTTCATCACTTAGTATCATGTAATTACAACACATCAGAAACTCTCTGATCTCCTTACCATTATGTTTCATTTACTTACTCCCATATGTCCATGGGAATACCGCAAGAACAAAGGTATCTTATTTTACGCCTTCCAGATGGCTGAATTTCCAATATTTGAAAAAACCTAACTTGAGATCCGCAATCAAGGCAAGCCAAACTCATTATTCCTCCTCCTTAAGGCGTCGTGCTATTAATTCTGGTGTCATCTTGAATCTATTATCGGGCAATCTAATAAAATCTTTATCTGCCTTTAACCATGAAAAGGCCTGATTATGATGAACTCCTACTGCTTTATAATTTTTCAACATCTTACCAGCATTTGTGTGCCCATAGTAGCATATATCTACAGCAGTACTAGGGCCTGCCTTGCTAATATGATTCTCAGCAGCTTCTCGTAACAGCCTTTTTTTCATAGAATTACGCTTCTTTGGCCTCTTATTAATCAATTTCTCCACTCTCCTTGAGACATACTCAAGATCCATCCAGTTAAACCCACACCAGCAAATATCATTAATGCTAAAACTGCTCCTAAGAAAACAATACCAATTAGAAAAACTAAAACTGCCATCAGGATAAAAAGAAGTTCAAACGCAAAATCCAGAACAGACATAGATTGGTGTCGGGTAGATGGGGCAAATAAGTATTTCTATAAACACAATCTAAGTAAATGCCTTTATGGTTTCATGGTTATGCTTTCACCATAGAACCATTGATATAAGTTGCATAAACAAAAACCAAATGCAACTATAATTGATATAAGTATTAACTACTTGATAGATGCTATTGATAAAATAGAGTAATTTTGTATGTGAACCCTCACTAACTATCAGATGAACCACATGGTTCGTATGTATTAGATATTTATTCCTAAAGGGTTCAATGTGTATGAACCTACTTATGTTAATTCGCCACAGGAATTAAATGACATTGTCACCTCCAAGGTTCAACCATGAAACATGATCGCAGTTGGTTCTGGAAACTAGAACGAAGATTACTAGACAACATGGGAACCATGGCGGGAATTAGAACATTAATGTCATTTGTAAAAACAATCATCGCGTTAATGGTTCTAAACGAAGTTTATGGGGGGTTGTAAGAAATGGCAAAAAAGTGTTTAGATCAAGTAATATGTCCTCATTGTGGTAAAATACTACCTTCTTGGAAATATTACTCAGAAACAGACAAAATTTGTAGAGTTGTGGTGATGAAATGAAAGAAATATGTCCAACTTGTAAATCATATCTCATTAATAAACAAGAAGGCCCTCTAATCGCTATTTCAGGCTTATGGCCTGGACAAGGAAAAGTAGGAACTAAACTCGATAGATTGGAGATTAGAGATGCAGACACTCATGGAAGAAGAGTTTTTGGCTATATTTCAAATGATAAGAAATTAATTATGAGTGATTATGGAGATGTCTGGGTACTGGCGAACCAGACGGGAAAGTGATGATGAATGAAAGCAGTAGTATATACTCGTATTTCAACAGAATACCAGGAAGACGGACATTCTCCAGAGGAACAACTAAGAAGATGTAATCAATATGCTGAATTAGAAGGGCATGAAGTCGTAGGACACTATCACGACACAGGATCAGGTTCAGCATTCGAGCATAGACCAGGGTATCTAGAAATGATGTCCAAAGCAGGTACAGAATGGCGTATAGTAGTAATATACAAACTAGACCGAATACATAGGAACTTACGCAATATGGTTCTATGGTTGGATGACCTTAGAACCTTAGAATGTGATTTCATTTCTACAGAAGAAAGAGTAGATACCTCAACAGCCCAAGGAAGATTCTTCATACAAGTAATGGGGGCATTCGCAGAAATGGAGCGTGAAACCATATCTACTAGAGTTAAAATGGGGCTAGAAGGAGCTAGAAGAAGTGGAAGATGGATTGGAGTTCCGCCTTTGGGGTATAAAATGGATGATACATATACCGATCATGGAACAAGAAGAAGCCCTGGTGTGCTAATTCCAAATGAAAAAGAAGCAGAAGTAGTTAGGAAAATACTTCTAATGCATGTGAGAGGGCATAAAGTCTCAGAAATAATCACTCAATTAATAATTGATAAGAAATATACTAGAAGCGGTACATTGGTATGGAATAGAAGCACTATCAAAGCAGTAATAGATCGCTGCCAATTGTATTTGGCAGGGGCTTTGAATTTTGAAGAATCTGCTGGTGACATCTTCTTTGGTAAAGCATTACAACAACCTCACCTATACTTTGATGAGACTGTTGAATTCGATGAAGTCGCAAGTGCGCTTCTAGAAGTTTCGAGCGCCCCTCTTTCTGACCCTGAACACCTTTGGGAGCAACTAACGCACCCAAACCAATTAAACGACAACTCACTAGTCCGTAGAATATACACCCCAAAGCCCTTTGGGCTACGAAAAGATGAGGAGGAATAAAAATGGTAAAGAAAAATAAAAAAATTAAGAAAAATAAGACCGCGCCAAAGATGCCAGAAGCAATCACAGAAGAACCTGTTAGGCAGCCAAGCATCTCAATAAAAGATTTGAATACAATAGGCATAGCGATGATGTCAAACGGCCTAATAATTGATTCCATGAACCAACAAGAACAGCGCATTCAACTAATGAATGAATCGTGGGAATTCACTCAATTATTAATCAAACAGCAAATCAGGCAAACAAGAAAAGAAGTAAATGATAAATTAGTTGAATTTTTCAATGCCTTCCCAGAAGCTCTAGATCCAATCAAACAACAATTCATTTCCTCTCTTAAATTAGAAGAGGAATAACTGTGAAAGAGTTACTCTTTGCTGTAATTAGTGGTCTATTAATAAGCACAGTATCTTTTCTGTCAGGTAATAGCGCCACTCAATCAATAGGGGTATCTTTAGTAGTAGTAAGCGCAATATTGTTGGGGATCGATATGTTAGGTTTTGGAAAATACAAGGAGGAACTGAAAAGATTAACTGCGGGCGGTTTATGGGTAGATGAACTTGAAATAGTTTCAGGGAAAGACCTAGATGGTGATGACAAAATAGGAAGTGGAAAAAATGATTGAAAATAATAAAGACTCTCAATACGCATTGAAACCTATAAAAAACAAAGAAAAGCCCCAAAAAAATATAGTATCAAAAGCAATTTTTATCATTAATGCTACAAAGGCGGCACGAGAAGAATATGAAGAAGCCAATGAATACGCTGTACAAGCACTCTCAGAAACAATCGAATTGCTCCGTCATGGTAATGCTTTCGAATTTACCCCAATAGGAATAATGAACCAAAGAGAACAAGCATTTGGTCCATTCAAGACAAAGAAATTAGCTTCATACATGATACCTTCTATTCTAGACAGCCAGGGTAAAGATTGGAAGGGTCATGTATGGACATTCGGAACATTACCAATGATATGGGAAGAATATCTGGAGCCAAATTACCAAGTCCCTAGAGTTTATTGGTGTAAAAAATGTGGGCATTCTCAAGCCTTCAAAGGCAGTTGTGGACATTGTCGCAGCCAGGGGGATAAATATATTCCAACAATAGAAATCAAAGATTGGGAAGGTGAACTATGATCCGAGAAGCGTCTGAAAGTGTAAAATACAGGTCTTTGTTAATCGGATTGATTTTAATAGGGATTGGATTGGTAGATCCCAATATAGCAATAGTTCCAATAGTCTTTGGTGTTGTAATTATTCTATTAGCGTCATACGACATGGCGACTAAATCTTGGAGGGATTTTAATGAGTTATAGAAAATTATTTAGATGCTTAGTAATGATTATGTTCGGAGGTCTTGGACTATTCAATTCATATAAATTAGAAATTAGATATGAAACAAACAGTAATTTAGAATTACTTTGTCAAAATGGAATAATAGTTTCTAGTACGGCCATAATATATTTTACCCTGGCGTTCTTTGTGGAAATTTTAGTTACTAAAGAAAGTAAAAAATTACGAAAACATTCTCATAAAAAGGTCAAAAAGCCTATTAGTGCAACAGAATTTTATGATAATCTAGTAAAGGAGGAAGAATAACATGAGTAAGAAAACAAAAGGCAGCAATTCATCAAGGTCTAGGGCAAGTGCAAAAAGAGAATTACCGCAAACAGAAAATTCTGCCCCTATAGTAAATCTAGAAGATGAAATGGCCTTTCAACAAGCTACGCAGGCGGTTGCAGATAAGTATGAAGCCCAAATCCGTAAAATAAAAGACCACCACGCTAAGGAAATGCAGTCTCTATTGATGGGGCTTGAAGTGGATTTAGTATCAAAACCCTCTCTGTGGTCAAGAATAACTCGAAGATACAAAGATGTTTTTATTGTATTCAACCATAATTTACCCGTTTGGTGCCCCAAAAAAGCCTGTCCTACAAGGAGAGAAGGCATAAACTGGGGCATAGAGGCAGTAACTACTGATCTAGGTACGGCTTTAGACTACATTAGCGATTATTTCAACAGAAATGAACATAATGACTATGCACATGCTAAACTTCTCCACTTACAAGTGGACCGTACTAGAGGGAATGGAGCAGTTGTCGATGAACTATCTTGGACTTGGGCTCATTGGAGAAATTCAGATCATTTCCACGACAAGAAAAAGATAAGTGCAAAGATGGTCAAAAATTTAGTCAAGAAATCTAGGCGATAAAGTGATTCTGTTGTCCTTGTTAGCCCTTTCTTTGGGAATAATCATAGCAGAAATCATAACTGGTAGACCTAGAGGGCCACTCTCGGCACTAACGGATTATCCGAACCAAAAGTTTCCGAGTTTATTCATAGGATTCGGCATTAGTAATATCGAACACGCCTACCATATTCACCATTGGATTTGGTCTTTACCTGTCTCTGTTATTATGTTCTGGGCAGGTCAATTAGAAATTGCGGCATTCTTCGTTGGAACTTGCCTTCAAGGGCTAACTTATGGTGATAGATTTCACATCAAGGTGAACTTAACCTGAAATTATAAAGAAACTGAATGCGGCTACACCTGCTGCAAATTTAGCATTCCGTGAACGATTCTTTTTTTCGCCATAAATTACAGCATAACCAGCACTACCCAAAGCAAGTGCAACTCCTAATCCCATCATCTTATTACCAGGAGTATATGTTCCAGACATCGTGCTTCCGAGATTTGGTTGTGGAGGCTTTGGAACTTGTGCAAAGCTCTTTTCAAAAGCAACTGGTCCCTGTCCTACATCATACATTCAATTACCTCGGAAGTGTGATATTAGTTGGAATTAAGTGAAACAAAGATAGTCCGATCAATCCTACAGCCATTGCATCAGACAAAAATTCTTCTTTATCCTTCACTCTGCGACTCATCAGAAGTTGAGCGATTCCGTAGATCCCCATGCCAGTCATCAATATATCTATGTCTAGTCTTTCGCCCCATTCTTTTCCAAATACTCTTTTGTTTACGAGCGTGTCTGTAGCGATATCTTTCACTCTTCTATCGATTGTAATGCCCATTGGGTGTGGAGAATTACCTAGTCCAGAGCGTTTTGCACGATTGATCGTGGCCCTAGTTTTGTGTCGCACAGGTGATAGCATGATTAGGCCGAAGGGGATATAGGGAATAAACTAAACCCGTCACACCGTTACGCTACAGTCGCCCATAGACGCCTACGGCTAATCCTATAAAGATAAAGAATCCAAAGACAGCGAACATCATATCGTCTGCTGCTAATGTGGAAGAAGCAGTAGCTAAGAGAAAAGTGGCGACCATAATACAAGCAATCAATTGTATGACAATAACATGTCTCATAACTTCTGGTTTTGGATTGAACCAATCTTCCATCATTGACTGTACTGAAATACTAGTCTTTGGGTCGTTAGAAGTCAATAAAGACTTCATCATGTCTTCTATTTCTTTTGAATTTCCTGTCATTTAATCACATCATACATTTGGGGGCATCATAGGTGGAGGAGTTGTGCCAGCCATTGGCATAGGTTGTACCGGAAGTCTTGGAACTATGCCGCCAGTCCCTACATGCAAGCCAAGATTAATCATTCTAGAAAGAGCATTTGGGCCTTGCATATTTGGATCTCCACCAGCAGCAGACTCCAGCAACCCCGCGATTCCTGTAGATTGAGCCGTTAATGCTGCTGCTTGCTTATGGGTGCTAATAATTGCACGACCAGGTTCTACAAATGTTCCTCTAAGGTGATCTGAAAGGCCATTGATTTCTGCCTGAACAGTAGTATGAGTCAGGCCCTTCAACCGAGTTCCTTCTTCTGTAAGTTGTTCCAGGCGTGGCTTTAGGAACATTCCTGAACCATCTTCTGCTTCCATTAAGTTGATGTGATAACTCTCGAAAAAGGACTTAAGGCGGTGATCTACTACTGTAGATATTAATTGAGCCAAAATCAATAGTCCTTGTTGTTCTGATAGAAAAGACGCCATAGGGTTGAAATTGTTAAGTAAATCTGAATCTATATCTACTTCTGTAGGCTGTGTGTAATATCCTAATTGCTGGTAAAGCATATCTGGAGTTAAGTATGGATTAGCTCCACCCATTTGAGGCATCATTTGAGGCATTGGTGCTGGTGCTGGAGCAGGGGCGGGCATACTCCAAGCATTGGCGGCTGGTGCTGGCGATGCACTTGTCAGGTAGTTATTGTATCCGGAAGTCATATTCTATCGCACCTCCGAAGGGGTAGAGTCGGTTAATCCTGTTGATGCCTCTTGACGACGAAATTCCCTTAAATCAAGAGTAATTGTAGTCAAATCAACTTCTCCTGATGTAGTATTTATGAATTGATTGATTCCAATGCCTTTACCTTCATATTTCAATGCTAATTGGAAGAAAGGTTCGAACTCCTTTACAATACTAGGAGTAGTCTTGGTAGTATTATCAATTTGTTTTGGAACCATCTTAATACGCTTTGACTTCCAAAGGAAAGAACTTCTCTCATTAACACTCTCTTCTTCCTTTTGCTGCTTCCATTGACTGAACAACCAATAAAGTTGTAGCAGTTCAGGGCAATAAGATGAACGCAAAGGACTCCCTGTATCGACGCCCATAAGTGCTATGAATGCTTTTGGTTTTCCAGTATGTCCATCCGAAAAGAATTCTGTGAACAATGTTTTACCGTTATCCACAGGTGTAAGCGTATCGGGATTAAGCAGAGGTTTGGCAAAGGCATCAGGGCCTAATCCTGTCAGTTGAACGCCTGTTACACAGCATTGTCCGTATTCGTTATATTTTGGGCCCGTTCCTGGGAGCCCCCATCTTCTAGCGGGCATCAAAACTCTTCTTGCATTTTTGATATTCTTTTCCCTTCTCAATACAGGATCGGGGTCATTATCGAACTCAAAATTAACTTGAGGATAGTACACAGAGGTAGTCGCCATCAGTTTATGCAAGCGTCTTTGTCGGTTAAGCGTGGCGGATTAAGATTTGGCTTGTAATAGATCCCATATCACTCTTTCAACATTCCAATTATAGAGTGCAGAACAGGATCTCTTAAGAGTAGGTATCATCAAATATCTTTGTATTCTTACTAAATCAGTTCTGAATGGAGAAAAGATAGGGTGCTCTCCAATACGGGGTGTTTGATAAAGAGGAGTCCATGTCTCATCAACCCATACATCAGCCTTGTTAGCCACAATACCTACAATTTTTGGTTTGTAACCTTTAGCCAGCTTCCTCAACTTTCTAGAGCGAAAAGGATATTTGCCACTAATCAATACATCAACGAACTTCCTAAAAACCTCTTCTTGCTTCTTATTAGTAGGGTCAGTAAGGTGCCTATGATCTATCAAAAAAATTACTATCTGGACATTTCTAGTAACCATGTCTTCTAGCCATAGTTCGAAATATTCTTCATGGCCCCCAATGTCAGTTGTACTTAGTGTTCTTGAGGCACTAACTAATTCGTTTGCAGTTAGTCGAACTCGTTTTGTAGATGGTTGGGGAAGAACATACTTTTTCTGTTTCTGATTGTATGCATGATATGTACTGGTTTCTTTTTCTATCTCTTCATCCATTACTTCAAGTTCTCCAGTAGTAGATATCTGCCTATTCAAAGTAGTTTTACCAGTGCCCCAATATCCATAGATTCCAACGCGGTGTTTACGCCAAGAAGCCCATAGGTGCCTAAGCCACAAGATCCCGCCATAAGCGACTTGTCCTGGTACTAGAGCGTCGGCCATACTACCTACCAATCGGTGATAGCATCTGAAATCTCCTCTTCTTCGTTCTCATCTTCATCAGGTGACTCTTCTTCTTCCCATTCATCTTCTTCATCATCCCACCATTCATCTTCTTCATCGTCGTCAGATTCCTGTTCATCAGTTTCCTCCTCATCGAAAGAGACAAGGCGTAACCTAGGTGCTTCTTCTTCCTCTTCTGGTGCTTCCTCTTCTTCCTCTTCTGGTGCTTCCTCTACTTCTGGCTTGAGAGGTCTACGGACAAGGCGAGGTTCTGGTGTAGCAGGTTGTCTCATTCTAGGTGGTGGAGGTAGTCTTTCTTCTGCCTCTATCACTTCATCAACATAACCAACTACTTCTGATGCCTCTTCTTCAAAAGCACCTTCAACAGCAGGCATAACATCTTCTGCTTGACTTGAAATCACATCTGGAAGAAGTTCTTCAATAGTAAACGGTGTAGTAGGAAAGCCATCCTCGTCTGATGATAGCCAAACCTCATTAGAAGCAAGGCCATTACCTTCGTAAGCATTCATCATCACTACAGTAAATGCGTGCCAAAAAGCATATTCTTCATTGGTGCGTCTTTTGTGTGATACACTAATTGCTATTCCCCAATTAGAAGTCCAACCGACTTCATCTGCCCACTCTCTTTCTGATGTAATCATAAAATCTCTAAAATCTACGATCTGAACTATCATAGCTCCACGGCCACCTTTTACTGGACCTTGAAACATCCATTCTGCTCCAGTAGTGGGTTTAGCCACCATATTGCTATATTTACAGAGCATTGAGGCTATTGTTTTCTGCGGCTTACGGTCAAATGGTAGAAATGCAGTCATTGTCATTGACTGCCGCTAAGGGCTATTGTCGTATGAACTTAGAGGCCAAGTAGCCAACCTATCAAAGATACATCAAAAAACCATTCAGCAGCCGAAGTACCGGCTATCCCTCCTATTCCTGCTGTAGTAACATAAAGCCATAGTTTCAATGTATAGATCCGCAAATCCCATAATGAACGGAACGCATAAGCGTCAGCCATGTGAGACATTCGCAAATCATTATCGTCAGGAAATAACCTACTATCGAGAACTCCCAAAGTTTCACCTCAAATCATTTCTAATTTCTGGTGAAAGGCTGACGACAGGAGCCGCGTCTTCATATGTTTGAACGGGAGGAGCCGCAACATTGTTATCTGAAAGGATTTGATTCTTCTTAGCTTCCATAATCCTTTTCATTTCTCTCTCTTTTTGTTCCATTTCAAGAGACAAAGAGAATCGCTGTAATTCTGCATTCATTCTCTTTGTGTTACGCCTGGTCTGTGTCATCAAGTTCTGGATGTAAGACTGATCTTCCAATCTCTCTTGGAAGAATACCTTGTATAGCATAAATGCAATCATTTGCACAAAAGTAGCGGCCATCATCCATAAGCCACCTAACTTAGGCCATGATTCTTCTGTAGGGAACCATAACCCTTGTGCATGGATGGCTACTGCCGACCCAATTAAAAACGAATTCACCAATAATAGAGTGAATATTCTCAGCGTTAGTTGATCTCCTTCATTCAACGATTTAGCCATATTATCGTCATTGGGAAGGGTCTTTGTCGTTTGAAGGTGCTTATCATTCTAATTACTTCAATTAAGAGTTAATTTGGATCTTCTAGATAGTCCATGCCCAAGTGATGCTGCTGCTGCTCCAGCAATCCCCAGCACTACCGCTTGCCCAAAATCGTAGTAGTCAGACGATTGGCGCTCTTGCATTAAAAGTGCTTGAAGTGCTATTGCGGTAACAGTTCCACCTACAGCAGACATAACAAGGGTGTCTTTTCCTTTATTTTTTGATTTTCTTGCGGCCACACCTGCGCCCACGAGTACTGCAAAGAAAAGCGGGCCAGCAAGTTGATTGACGCTATCAATAGTTGCACCCAATGGTTGCAATGTAGGTGAAAAAGCATTCATGTTAGCAGTAGCACGAACTCTTTTCATGCGCTTTGAATGACTTTCTCCCTTAAGTTGATTTCCTAGCAGATGATAGTTTGAGGCATTTACTGTTGAAACGGGCATCATTATTAAGCACTCCATAGTTTCCCTGTAGTTCCTATTGGAGTATCTACTATTATTCTATAGTAAGGCGAAATGCCTGCATTCAATGATCTACGGAGGAATTTTATTACTCTTCCATTAACTTCATCTGCAGTAAGGTCTAATTCTGCTCTCAGACTTAATACTGCTGGATCGTCAATAGAGATTCTAGGATAATGTCTAGGTTCTAAATCTGACAAGGCGGGGTTAGTAGCTACTTCTTCTTCATCCAAAAGATAGAATGTCGGCATCATACAATGCCCACTAAGCCGTCCAGTCATGGTAGTCGGATGGGGGTTGTTCGTTTAGGCTTTTGCTTACTCTTTGTTCTTAAGAGCAGCAGCAGCAGTAACAAGTTCTGCCCAGACCTGATCAACGATGTTCGGAGCGCACTCCGTTTGGATTACACCAGGGTTTCCGTCGCTGTCAGTAAAGTTTAGAGCCAGTTTGATATATGGTTCACGCATAAATCAAAGCAACAGTCTTTGTCGTATAAGCCTTGAGATTTACCACCAAGACTTTTTATCCTTATTCTTCTTGGTATTTTTCTTCTTTTTTAGAGGGTTATCAGCCAATGTAGCCTCTCCCACTGCTTCTTTATTCGTCCAGATGTAAAATTTCTGCATAATTTCAGTTCTTTCCAATGGCCTGACGCCATAACCCATAGCATCCCATCCATCATCTAAACAAGGGAAGTTCTGTATTCTAAAGAAAGCAGACCCTCTTAGACACTCTTGAGCGTGTTCCTTAGCTCTTTGCTTACTTTCATCATCAGACGCACTATCAATCTCTTTCTGCGCTGCCTTGAAATCATATTCTGGAGGCATTCTAAGTGTTACTTTAGATCTGTTAGTTACAACATCAACTCCTTCATAGAAATGACCGCTACCGCAAGAAGGGCAAGACAACATCATGTTGTGTGTCATTCCTCTCATAGCCTTGTTTGGAACAGTTAGCCAATTATACTCTAGATCCGATTCACAGAACGGGCAAGGAGGGGGAGATACTTCTGAATCAGGTCTTACTTCTTTCAAATCTCTAGGCCAAACTTCATTCTCTATTATTTCTTTACAAATAGGGCAATGTGCATCCCAAGAATCAACATTTAGTCTAGTGTCGCTCACGGATCTTCGCCCCTTAACTCATGCTTCCCCATCCATTCGCTAAACAGTTTTCTTTCCATTCTATCTACTGTGAATATACTTCCACATAGCAAGTGAACATCAGTTCCTTCTCCATGCTCGGTCCACGCCGCAATATATTCTTTCTTAAATTCGGTCATTCCTGCTCTTGTTCTAAATTTCATCTTCTCACCTTTTCCCTCTTACAATGTTCATGGCACGACAATAGTCTATCAACTTGTCATTCCTCCATTTTAGGCTACCTCTAGTCCAACTTGTAGGAGCATCATGTGGAATCAACTGTGCATGAGTATCGTTATGGTTACTACCTCTATCGCACTTTACAAGTAAGTTAGGTTGCCAAGCCATAGCACAACCAGACATTTTCAACCTATGTCCAAAATCAATATCTTCCATACCATAGACTCCATCAAAAGTCTCATCATATCCGTTTATATTTTCCCAAGCCGCTTTAGAAAATCCAGTATGCATACCCCACCAGCACATCCACACAGTATGATCGGTAGGAGATACAACTCCCCCTTCATTAGTGATACGGGTATCTTCTATAATCCAACCGTCACCGAATTCAGCGACTTCTTTATCTTCTGTTAGATAAGAGCCAGCCACAGCATCAAATCCCTGGCTAAACAACTCATAGTGGCTTTGAATAGTATCTTCGGTTAAGAATGTTAAATCATCTATGCTGATAATATATTCACCACTAGCAACCTCTATGCAAGAATTTCTAGCTCCTGCAGGGCAAGGTCCTGGTTGCGTAGGGGTATCTCGAACATACTTGAATGGAATACCTGATTCTTCTAGTAAAGTAACAACTGCTTCTTCCCGTTCTTCCCAAAGGCGATCACCATAAACTAATTCAAAATCTCCATCGAAAGTTTGTTCTTTCAAAGAATCTAACAACCGACCCAACCCTGGCTTACTTCTAGCAGTTATGCAAATGACACTAACTTTCATTGATATTTCCTCCTTAATACTCTTATCTGATAAACTGAAATCATTCCCTCTATTAAGAGGCAGAACCCTGCTAATGACCAAAATAAATCTCCATCTATGTTAGTTATACCTAAAATATTCATCAAAGGCAGCACAGCCAAAAGCAGCCCACTAAGCATAATCCATTCAAACCGTAAAAGACTGTCTCTTAAATCATCAAGATCTACAACTCCATCTTCATTAATGTCTAACCACGACTTTCCTTCCCGATCTCTGTTCAAAAAGTTACGCAGATCGTTCACCATTTGCATTTCTGCAGCAATATCTTCATCCAATTCTGTTTTTTCATCAAGCATCTAAATCCTCCATGCTATCTATGTGCCGTCTCATATCCATCTTAGCGATTTCTTCCGGTGTAGGTGGTACAGGTAATGCTATATCGTCTGCTAATGTATCTAATTCTTCAATCTTCGAACCAGTAGATGACTCAATCTTGGAATTAGCCATGAAGTCAATACCTTCTCCAGTTACACCAGAGAATGCTGCTGTAGCGTCTTTGGAATATACTCCCCATAGTGAACCTACTTTCTTGTATGCGTTTGCATGTCTCAAAGCAATTTTTGGCCATGATAGGCTATCTGCTAACAAAGTTACTTCATAACGCATTTGCCTATATCTGTTAATGTCATCAACTCTTGTATTGACAGCATTTACAATGGCCTTAGTCAAAGATGGCACATCACCTTGAGCGACCTTCCATCCGTGAACTCCGCCTATTATGTCTCTTAAGCGCCCCTCATCACTAGCAATTACTGGCTTACCTGAGCCCAAGACTCGGAACACAGCACCAGAAGAACTCGAAATAGAACTACCTGTCATCAACTCTCCTTCGTAGGGGAAAGCAAGGTAATCTGCTGCCTGACAATGTAAATCTATATCTTCTTCGGATAGTAATTCTGGAATGAAATGTATTTGTTCCGATTTAGACGCTAGGTTATGGCACTCTTCCAGCAATTGAGGGTGAGTGGGGTATTTTGGATGAGCGCCCCCGTAAGCAACAAGCTCAAAGTAAGGAGCCTCTTTTACAGCCTCTACTGCGGCCTTGAGTAAAGTGTGAACACCCTTCCCTCCTGTCAAAAATCCATAAGTGAATATCATGGGTGCCCTTTCTGCTACGCCAACTATCGTTCTCGCATCTGGATTTCTAGACATTGGCAAAATTCCATGATCTATATGTGTGACTCCATTTACGCATTGACTGGCAATGACAGGAACTTTAGAGCGATTATGTAGTACATGCAGATCACAAACGGAATCAAATAACATAAACTCAGACATAGCCCTTTGATTAGCAGGGAAATCAGGCGTATGCCAAGTAATCACTCTCCCGCCCCCGCACACACCCATGAGGTGCCTGAGCGCAGGCGAGGCATTTCCTACCATAGTCCATTCATGTTGTGCGTGAATAATGTCTGGAGATAACTTTTGCATAATCTCTTCTGCCATACCCCATCTAGGGGCAGTTCTCGACCAACAACGATAGACTTCTACTCCGTGTTCATCTTCTTCAATTTCATCACTTACTGGGTGTTCTGGTGTGACTTCTGCTAAAATGCTAACTTTGTAGCCCGCATCAATTAAAGCGTGTGATAGCATTTTAGTGTAAGTAGCAATACCACAATCAGTATCGTAAGTAGAGACAAAACAAATATGTGCAATCGTATCTGTAGGCTTTCTGATAACTATTCTAGGTTCTTTCAAATCCTCAACTATTGACAATAATTGAGGAAGTATTGTATTTGAATAAACTTCTTCATAACTCCAATCTTGCGCCCAATCGGAAACAACTTGGCATCTACTTTTCCAAAGCAAATCATCTTTCCATTCTTCGAAAAGAAGATTCAGTCTTTTAGCAATCTCTTCTGAACTTGTTTGACCGTAATTGGTAGAATTAACAGTTCTATGGGAAATTAGAGGAGATATGAGGTCTTCACAGGCATTCAAATTCCTCATAGGTCCAAAATCAGTATTAATTACTGGCGTACCAACAGATTGCGCTTCAATCTGAAAGATCCCGAAACCTTCTTGGCTGCTACAATGCAATAAAACATCCACACCCTTAAGCAATCTGCCCATCTGTTCTGTTTTTAATCCAAGTTTGGATGCTGATTCTGGGACAGTAAGTACCATTTGCTGAGGAATGCCTACTTTCTGATAAACTGATAAATCTTGACCTTGAAGATGATCCGGTTTGCTTTTCAGGTAAAGACGGATGAGATGTTGGTCTTCTGGCTCTAGCCCTTCTACAAATTTTCTAAAACCCATTAAATTGATTTCCGGCTCTTTTCTAACTGACATATCTCCGAAGAATCCAACTATGAACAAATCGTCACCTTTCACAGGTGGCCTCGCTGACTTTTGAGATAAATCGGCCCATCTTGAACGAATAGCCCGTACAGAAAGACTTGATACGGAATCTTTGATATTGGAATCAAAGCCATGAGGGAGATAAAGGGGTTTCATCCCTGTGCTTTCTTCAAGAACATCAGCACCATGCCGAGACATAGCCGCTATATGTTTGAAAGAACCTAAAGCCATAACTTCTCTTGAGTTTAGGCTTGAACCATCTACAGGGCATATAATTAACGAATTGGGTAAGTAAGAACCTAATGTGTTCCATTTCCAAATATCTCCCAAAAAAATACAAATGATGTCATCTAGATCTCTTTCAGCACAAAAGTGCGCTATTTTTTCTTGAACATCATCGCTAGTCAAAGTCCCTGGCGCTTCACTTAATGGATATATCGAAATACCCTTCCAATCCATGACTGGACCAGAATAGTTCCAATCAGAGATATGACAAACATCAAAACCGTCTGATACTAGCTTCTCGCCCAGCAATCTGCATTGTGTTCCATATCCAGTAGGATAAAATGGGGGGTTTCCTAGTATTGCGAATCCAACTTTCACACCCTTAGCAAGAGTGTCTGTCGTATAGGCGTAGCGTAGAATGATTGCAGTTTAAACATGAAGATACGGCTACTGCCAAGACAGGAAAATATTGCATTTCTCTCTCTTTGTGTTTACAACTAGCAATAGCCATCAATTTCATTATTAAGCCCCACAGACGGATCAGCGTCTTCAAATTGTAGTAATAGCAAAGCAATAGCACCTGGGTTCAACCCCTTCTTCTTAATAATATCACGAAGTTCGAAAGCCTCTTCAACAGCAAATTCACTATCTCGGAGACGAGAAAGACATCTCAAAATGACTGGTTGCCATTCGTCGCCTTCGTTTTCCACGCTCCAGTGGAAGCGGAGGTGGCCTAAAACGGTTACTATTGGCTACATCATAGTCATATCCTTTATACGACAATTATAACAGGCTATAATTGGTGAATGCGAGTTGAGTCAGAAGAAGGTCATATCAGTTGAATTGAGTACACATCAAAAATTACTAGAAAGAGGCAGAAAAGGGGAAACCTTTGACCAAGTTATTAATCGGGTAATCCAATCCGAAATAGGTCAAAACAAACAAATAATGAGGCTTGAGATAGAAATAGAAAATCTGAAAGACCATTTAGCACAAGATATTATGTCGTCGGAGGATTGAAGTTGGGGAGGAAATTCAAATCTCCATTAGTCCCAAAAATAATCAATCTCTATGATAAGTTAGATACTGATGAGTTAAAATTTGGTACTATTGCCGATCATTTAGGTGATGGGGCATCAGCAATTGCAGGCGTTCTTTCAAGCTACCCTTCTGTTTTTACAAAAGCCGGACAGATCAGGACATTTGATTTCGTAACTAGCAATTCTAACAAATCAACTATTTGGAAACTGATACCTGAACATGAAGTCGATGATGAACAAATAATGGAATTGTATGGCTTTAGTGACGAACTATTATCAGAACTTTGCGATAATTCAGAAATGAAGTACAAATGGATCTCAGCGAAAAGAAAGGAAAATGGTAAGTTTTCTCGAAGAGAAGTCCACTACATCATGCATCATTTCAGAAAAGACAAACTCAGCGTAAACGCCTCAAAAGCCTCACTTGTTCGCCAGTAAGGCCTACATCAGGTGTATGACCAGGGTTAGTTTTGGGTGTCAATGTTTTGTTGATAGCCCTATATCCTTGACTCACACTTTTCCTGCCCATATTGAATCTCTCACCTATCTCTTCTTGAGATACTCTCTTTTCTCCGCCATTCCCTGCGGTTTTCATGGCTTTGTATAATGCGCCAGAAGCATGAATCCCTGGTCTTAAGTTAGGAATATACATCTTTGCATATTTGATTGCTAAATCTTCAACTGGTTTACTGGAAGCGTTTTTTGACAATGCTGATTGTAGTATGGCAACAGGATCTCGAACTACACGCTCGACCAACTCCTCTCTTCTTGCCCGCTTAATCAAACTATTTGCCTTCTTTTTCAATGTGGAATCTCCATCTACTACTTTATCCATAGATAAAAAATTATAATCGTAGTGTGCTCCATGATAAGCAGCCGCATAAACCAGCGCCTCTAAGCCTGTTCCTCCTAAATGATAATTTTCACTTAACATCTTATCATAAAATCTTCTAGTTTCCGCCTCTGCATTAGCGGAGAATTGAAATTTTTTCACTAAACCTAATTCTGTTAGCTTCCAAGTTCCAGATACAGGATCGTATCGGGAATCGCCAAACAATTTCCCTAATGATTTATCTCGCCCACGCTTTGCACCCGTTTTGCTCAAAAGTTCTCTTTTGATTATTTTATCATTTTCGAATTCAGGGGAAGTATCGAACACATCTCCTAAGTTTGGCGTCTGGCCACACAAATTGCAAAAAGCATTTCCACCCTCATATTCAATAAAACCGCCTTTCTTAGCGCATTCGGGAGGTTCTCCCATCATACAATCCATGTCCATGAAGGCCCGAGACCCGAGAGAGATGGCGTCACTCATGTTCTGCGGAGAGGGGTATCCATCATAAAGTCCGGTGGCATAAGCACTAGAATAGTTGCTATATGTTACTAACTCACATAAATATGATCGGACAAAGCCATTTCTGACTTGAGATGTCGGCCAACTGATCCAAGCAATAGCCGTTAAACGATGTTTTTTGGCTTACTTTATAGTGTCCGGTGGCATAAGCACTAGAATAGTTGCTATATTACACCAACTTATTTAGATATATTGAGGAAGCAGATCTTGTTATCCTCAAAAACAGCCTAAATGTTCCAAGAAAGAGCTTGAGGACTATAATTTAGGCACTTCTTTATGAGTGCCGGTGGCATAAGCACTAGAATAGTTGCTATATTACACCAACTTATTTAGATATATTGAGCAAACATGATCTGTTTTCTCAAAAAAACAGCCTAAATGTTCCAAGAAAGTATTGAGAACCCTCAATTTAGGCCTTCTTTATCAGTAGCGGTGGCATAAGCACTAGAATAGTTGCTATATATTACCATCTGTCCTTCTCCTAGAAGGCCGATGGCGTATATAGTGTAGGGGGATCTGCAGGAGCAGGTTCTCAAAAACTTACCAAATATCAGCCAAAGGCACTCTTCTAGAGAGCCGATGGCCTATATAGTGAAGACAATAGTCTTCACGCCGGTTGCCCCAAGGGGCTTCACGGAGTTCCCTGAATAGCGATACGACGCAAAGTATCGGATTAAGCAGGGATGCAAACTCCACCGGCAGAAAACCTACGGGATTCGCAAATGCTTTGAAGACTAGCGTCTTCTTGCCCCGTAGAAGTGAAGCGACAAACAGGCTGGCAGCAAACCAGCCTAATGCAAGATGCAGCTTAGGATAGTTTTCCTTTGCCTTGTATGACTGGAAACAGTAAGTCGTAGAACCCACTCGCATAGAGCAGCGAGTGGACTTATACAGTATATCACACAACAACAGCAGTATGGAGAGAATAAATCGTAAGACTGACAGCAAAACTGGCCTTGCAACAAAAGGATCACCAATAGGTGGCCTCTTGTTGAGAGTTCTATTGAACCAAGACTTCCAGTAGACGCTTACTCTCGTTAGATATGCAACACACCCTTCGGGGTGAACAGAAAACGGGCTACGAACCACCCTAACGCTTAGGCGAGGGTGGGGATGATTGCGCGAATTTTACGCTTGGAAACCTTCGGGTGGCGTAAGTTCGAGGAAGTTCGTTAATGGTGTTGAACCAAAAATGTGTGATAAAGACCGGCTTATAGCCGGACTTATCAAAAATAAACTTAACATAAAACAAATACTTACCATGAACCATATGTTAATATGTTCCTGCGGAATAAACCACGATGACGACAATTTACCTTACCACCCAGAATTCAAAATCTGCAGTGGATGTGGATGCGAAATGTGTAGGTTCTAAAACCGCAAATAATACAGTATGGGCAACACTAAGATTGCCAAACAACAGAAATAATGCGTCTAGCAGTACGCGCCAACTGCACTTACCATGCTTGAACAGCGTAAAAATCCCAATGGGTCGGTTGCACCTCACCGTCAAGACAGGAACAGAAAGAAGAACCACGGTAAAAAACT
>Ga0315320_10000836_pt1 | contig 25412 bp, 23 predicted proteins | sample M140m21515metaG_FD_203458 | JGI IMG/M metagenome (GOLD analysis project Ga0315320, IMG submission 203458) | Ammonia-oxidizing marine archaeal communities from Monterey Bay, California, United States - M1 40m 21515 | ecosystem: Environmental > Aquatic > Marine > Coastal | place: USA: California... | reverse complement strand
CGTCCCTTTGAATATAGGATGAGTACAACTAGGTCTGTATTCAGTGGAGCGGATTTTAATGGCAGAACTCTATCCGTCACTAACTCTGTTTCACTGGGAGTATATCTCAATGGCACTGAGTTGGCCCGATCCCAGTACACTATCGATATCAGTAACAATGCTATTACCCTAAACACGGCAGCCGAAGCAGACGATATCGTGGTCATAGACAATCACGAGTATAAATTTTACCGCTTCGTGCTTTTAGTTGGGTGGCAAGAATACACAACAGGGCTAAACCACTACACCCGATCTCAGCCTTTTGCGACTGAAGTATTTAGGATTAGGTCTGCACAGTTTAACTTCGGTGATGGTAACAAGATATGTTTCGTCGATGGGGTTAACAACGCCGTAGTCTTTGACGGAGTGAACTGGAAGTCTATCTCACCGTCTGGTGCAGGTACTTCTGCCAGTCCCGGCGGTGTTATGTGCTTCGCTGCACCTGAGGTCGTAGAGGTCTACGAGAACCATCTATGGCTCGGTGGTGATAAGACAGACGCATCTAACATTGCGTACTCTACCCCCCGGGATGAAAATAATTGGACAGCGGCGGGAGGTGCGGGTCAGCTTCCTATTGGATATGACCTAGTACAGTTTAAGCCCTTCCGAGACAACCTGTTTATCTTCGGTGAAAATGCCATCAAGAAGGCTATAACCAACTCCGACGTTAATGTGCCTTTCATCCTCGAGCAAGTTACAGCCAATGTGGGATGTGTTGCTAGAGACAGCGTATTAGAGCTTGGCGGTGACCTAGTATTCTTAGCACCAGACGGCCTACGCCCTGTGGCGGGTACTTCTCGTATTGGCGACGTTGAACTAGAGACAATCTCCAAGCGTATACAGACTACAATCTCTCAGTTGCCTGCCGAGTATGACTTGAAAAACTTGTGTGGCTGTGTGATCCGAAACAAGTCTCAACTCCGTTACTTCATATCTGAACCCACCACATCATTAGCAGATGCTTTTGGTATCATAGGTGGACTAAGGACATCGGACCAACGTCTGGGATGGGAGTTTGGTGAGTTACTGGGAATCCGGGCATCCTGTACCACATCAGGATACATAAACGGATCTGAGTTCGTATTTCATGGAGACTACGACGGCAAGGTATACCAGCAAGAAAGCGGTAATACGTTTGCTGGAGAAGAAGTCTTAGCAGTTTATTCTACACCATTCTTTGATTTTGGGGACACTGAGGTCCGTAAGATCATGCGGAAGGTTAACACATTCATCCGGGCCGAGGGTCCACTCGAAATGAATATTGCGGTGATATATGACTGGTATTCCCCGGACGTATCTAACCCATCCTCTTACACTGAAGAGAGCCGAGGACAGCCGGTACAATACCGTGTCCCGGGCATCGACTATAACGCAGCCCTAGTTACCTATGGTGGATCTGAGAAGCCTATTCTCAACACTCCAATTGAAGGTAGCGGGAACTCCGTACAAATAACTTATGTAACCTCAGGCGACTTTGCCCCTTATTCCATTCAAGGCATCGTCTTTGAGTTCAGTATCGCAGGGAGACGATAATGGCTGGCTATACCCGGCAATCTACCTCACAGATTATTAACGGCGCAAACATCACTGCGCCACCGTTGAATGCGGAGTTCAACCAGTTAGCCAGCTCGTTTGGCGCTGGAGGACACACTCACGACGGCACGTCAGGTAATGCCCCTAAAATTAATTTAGCTACCTCTGTAACTGGCTACCTATCAGACGCTAATGGAGGAACGGGAGGTAAGAACAACCTATCCGCCACCTCAAATCCCGGTAACGGCGATGACGCAGATGATGGCTATGGCCGAGGGTCTCACTGGTATAACTACACTTCTGATAGATGGTACATTTGTATTGATAACATCGTAGGCTCCGCCATATGGCGTGAGATGCTTATGGTTGAGACTGGCTCTGTTATTGAACCCGGCATCACGGGTGCAGTGGACCTCGGCTCATCTACCTTTAAGTTCAAAGACACAAACCTATCCGGGTCTATGAATACCGTATCCGCAGCCGTATCAGGTGATATGACTGTGGGTGGAACACAGACTAATACTGGGGCGGCAACCTTTAATGGTTCCGCTACATTTAGTAGCATCACGAACTTCACCGGCGCAGCTAACACAATTGCAAATGCAGCAATTACTTCCGGTACTATTAACGGGACTACAATTGGTGGAGGCACTGCCGCTGCGGGTACATTCACAGCACTGACAGCCAACACTTCAGCAAACCTAACTAACGCCACTATATCCGGCGGTACAATCAACAACAGTGTAATTGGTGGTAGTACCCCCCTGAACATCACGGGCCTTACTGTAGCGGCCTCTACAGGCTTCTCAGGAGACCTCACTGGTAACGTATCGGGTAATGTTACAGGTAACCTCACAGGCGCTGTAACGGGCGGTGTGACCGGGGATGTGACGGGTAACGTAACCGCTTCCAGCGGATCTTCAACATTCAACAATGTGGTGATCAACGGTAGCTTGGATATGGATGCTACAACAGCGTCTACCATTACGGGTCTGTCTACTCCTCTGAACCCTACTGATGCTTCGACGAAAGCGTATGTGGACCAACAAGTAGCACTCGTTTTATCCTCTGCACCGGCTGCATTAGATACACTCAATGAGTTAGCCGCAGCGATCAATGACGACGCTAACTTTGCTACAACGGTCAACAATAGCATTGCCACTAAGCTCTCTTTGAGCGGTGGTACAATGACTGGTAATATTGATCTCGATAGCACCAACAAGATCACGAACATGCCGACGCCGTCAGCAAACTCTGATGGATCAAACAAAGGGTACGTTGATACGCAGAGAGACACCCGTCTAGCCACAGCTGGCGGTACGATGTCTGGTGCAATCAACATGAATTCCCAAGGCATCACTAGCCTAGCCAATCCGGCCAACAACGGTGACGCAACCAACAAATTGTATGTGGACTCTATCTTGGGTTCTGCTACTTCGGCTGCGGCCAGCGCCTCTACGGCGTCTGCATTGGCGGCCCAAGCCTCTGGATCTGCGGCTAACGCACAGGCATCAGAGGACGAGGCACAAGAGTGGGCCACTAAGACCACAGGCACTGTTACAGGCGAGAGTGAATACTCCGCCAAAGAATACGCCATTGGTACAGTTATCCGGGGTAACATCGGTTCAGCTAAAGACTGGGCAAGCTACACCGGCGGCACAGTAGACGGGACTAACTACTCTGCTAAATACTGGGCAACAGACGCTAACATCGGAACGATTGTTACAAACATCGATGATCTGGTTAACGTAGCCAATGACCTTAGTTCGGGTAACTTCGTAGCCGGTCAGATATACGACTACGGGTCTATTACAGATGCTGCGACAGGCACTAGCGGGTCGCCTAACGGCTTCATCGTTACTGTGGCTGATAATCTGGCGGACATACAGACCGTAGCTAATGTTGTAACAAATGTTACTACGGTGGCGGGAGTAAGCACTGAGGTAGCAGCCCTTGGGCCAATATCAGCCAATATAACTACTGTAGCAGGTATCCCTACAGATATCACATCGGTGGCGTCTATTGGTACTGATGTATCGGCAGTATCAGCTATTGCTGGTAATGTAACCTCAGTCGCCAACAACAACACAAACATCAACACTGTAGCGGGTCAAGTGTCGCCACAAAACAACATTGCCACTTTGGCAAGTATTGCAGGTAACATATCAACAGTAGCTGGCATTAGCTCAGACGTTAGCTCTGTCGTAACTAATTCTTCGAACATTACTACTACAGCAAATAATATCGCAAATGTTAACTCAGTAGCTGGGATAAGTGTTGACGTTAGTACGGTTGCTGGTATATCATCTAATATAGTGGCGGTGGATGCAAACGCCACGAATATCAATACAGTTGCCGGAATAAACGCTAACGTAACGTCCGTAGCAAATATTGATACTGATGTCACCGCAGTAGCGGGAATTACGTCAGATGTAACAAACCTATCTGCCTACACCACGGACATTGCAAACCTTTCCGGTATATCTGGCCAGCTAAACACCTTAGTAGGAATTAGCTCAGACATTACCACAGTCTCCGGTAATAGCGCAAACGTGACTACAGTAGCCACCAACGACGCAAACGTCACAACGGCAGCTACCAACATAACAGACATCAATACGATTGCCTCAGACCTAAATTCTGGGAACTTTGTTGCCGGTACCATATATGACTTTGGATCTATCACAGGATCTGTAACCGGGACTTCAGGCGCTCCAAATGGCTTTATAGTCACGGTGGCAAACAACTTAGCTGATGTTCAAACTGTGGCGGGTATAAGCGCCAATGTAACAGCGGTAGCGGGAGTATCTACCGGAGTGGCTGCACTAGCGCCAATTGCTTCAGATATTACTACGGCTGCCGCTAATGTGGCAGACATCACCAACTTCGCAGATGTGTACCAAGGGCCAAAATCAAGCGCCCCAACAACACGAAACGACAGTAGCGCACTTCAGGCTGGTGACCTCTATTTTGATACGACTCTATCAAACATGCGCTACTACGACGGATCTAGCTGGAATAACATCGTGGCCCCTGCGGGTAACATGGCACAGCAAGACAATACTAACGTAAACATCACTGGTGGATCTATCAGTGGCATTGACTTTGATTTCGGGAGTTTAACCTAATGGCTAACGCACTACAGCTTCGCCGTGGCACTACGACAGAACATGGCTCTTTCACGGGCTTGGCTGGCGAGATCACGGTCGATACCACAAAAGACACACTTGTCATACACGACGGTTCTACAGCCGGGGGCATTCCTCTGGCTAAAGAGAGCGGGATTTCATCTAACGCAACTACTCTAGGTGGACAATCCTTATCCCAGATCCAAACAGCCTATGAGGGCTATGCGGACACAGCGGCAGCTAACGTAGTAGACAGCGCACCGGGTACACTGGATACGCTGAATGAACTGGCAGCGGCCTTAGGTGATGACGCTAACTTTAGCACCACGGTTACGAACAACATTGCAACTAAATTGCCTCTAGCTGGCGGTACTATGACTGGTAACCTGATAACACCGTCAGCGACTGTGAATGGTACGCTGGACATCGAGGAAGTGTACGAAAGAGTTGTTGTAGACAGTAGCAGTACAAGCGGTACCATGAACATAAACACCACTAGTGGTGGTATTGTCTATTTCAGTGCAAACCAAACCGCAAACAGAACCGTGAACTTCCAAAATGTGAACGGTAATCTTGCTACAGGTCAGTCAGTCACTGCAAGTATCTTAACGTCACAAGGCTCCACAGCCTACTACCTCAACGCCTACCAAGTAGACGGCTCGACAGTCACACCGAAATGGTCAGGCGGCTCCGCTCCTACTGGGGGCAACGCCTCTGGTATCGACGTATACACATTCACGATCATCAAGACGGCGGATGCTACTTTCACTGTGCTGGCTTCCCAGTCGCAGTATGCTTAATTAGAGGAGATACCTATGTCCTCTTTTTGGATGCCTAACAAACAGCCTCTGTATGCCCCTATGCTCGGAACCTTCGGCGGAGGGGCCGCCCGAGGATTTGGGCTAGGGATTTCTACCGGAGGCGATGGTCCGCTAGAGTTCACAAGTATGTCGTTCTCAAATGTTTCTAGTGGAAGTGACTCGGGGAGTACAAGAGATAGCATACTAGGACACACCCTTTCACAAGACGGTAATTGGGTGTACGTTCCAGATTATTCCTCGAGCAACTTTCATTGGGCGCAGTGTCCTTCTCCATTTACCTTCCCATCATCCTCCAGTGACTACTCATCATCGCAAAACATAGACGGATATGTCCCAAGCAATCCCTCAGGTGTGTGGGTATCTAGAGATGGATCTAGGATGGCAATTCAAGACCGTGGCAACAAGAATGTTGCAAGTTTTAGCCTAAGTACCCCTTTTGACCCGGCTTCTGCCTCCCGCATAACTACAGTAGATGTTGGCCAGCTTATATCATCACGGGGAGCGCCAAACGGATGCCACTTCTCAGAAGACGGGTCTAGATTTGCCTACTTCACTCAGGGTGGCGACAATTCTTATGTAGACATCTTCAACTGTACTACGCCGTTCATACCGTACGGCAACCCAATAAGCTCAAAAAAACTTGAGCAAGGCGTGGTACCAACGCCCGGTAGTTTAAACATGTTAGGGGCTTCAATTGACCCTAGTGGAAATTGGCTATTTGTGTCTAACCACAATGAAAGCCACGCCAGTAACCCAAATTTCTACTATGCTAAGATGAGTACTGCGTATGACTTAAGTACTCTGGGCAGCTTCAGTAGCTTTGCTTACGGCTACTATGTTCAAAATGACAGGGGCGAAGGCAGTTCAAACACCGTTGTGGCGTACCCAGAGGCTGGTAAGATCTCAACAAGTGGTTATTCGAGTGGGCACATTCAGCTAATTAATGGCGTAGTATTCAGCTAGTGATATCCTCCCTCCTAACCCCTCCCCAAGTCCTCAAACTCTGGCCTCTACTTGAACCACATATAGAGTCCGCCCTTCACCACTCAATCGGTGAATATGATCCTTTCTCAATCTGCCTCATGGCCCTGTCTGAACAGGCACACATCTGGCTAACCAGAGACGAAGACGGTCAAGTGATAACCGTAATAGTCACTAGGTTCACCTCCAGCGCACACAGCAAGTCTCTGTTAATTATGACCTGCGCTGGGCAAGTCCCTAACTGGGACACTTGGACCGCTCATCATACAACACTCGAAGAGTTCGCAAAGAAGAACGGGTGCAATTCAATGCAAGTGTGGGGCCGTCGAGGCTGGGAACGAAGGCTTCGTCATCTAGAGAGCAACAAAGGTAAGCCCTACCAGCTTCTCTACCACGTCTACAATATGGAGATTTAAAATGGGAAATTCTTTCCTCAATATGTTCGGCCCCGGGCGGTACCTTAACCCTCGTGCTTCTGGGATGATTGTGTTTGGTGGCGGCGGCTCTAGCGGCCCGTCTTTGGCTGACATCAAAGGCGCTGTTAAAGAATACGCTGACCCCGAGTTCAAAGACGTATTCAGTGGCCAAGACGACATCAGTGGCGACATAACTGATATGAACTACGACATGAACCGTGGTTACGCAGACCTCGATAATGCTATCGACGACGTATATTCTGGTATGACCTCTGGCTTTGGTTCCGCAGAGCGGGGTCTCAGCAACCTATCAGACGACGTAGAGGGTGTAGGTGACCAAGTATCTACTGGGTTTAGTGATCAAGAAGATTATATAGACGACGCCTTCGACGGCCAAGAAGACTTCATCACGGATGAGTTTGGTGACCAGCAACAATACATTAGTGGTGAATTTAAGCAACAAGGTGAGGAGCTTACCGAGGGCTTCGAAGATACCCAAGGTGACATTGCTGATTCACGCACAGACATACTAGACAGACTTGGGACCAACAAAACGGACCTTGAAGGCTTTCTGAATGACAAGTTTGGAAGCATCTCTACCATGACAGGTGGGCGTTTCGACAGCGTAGACGGCCTTCTAGGCACACTACAGACTGGGCAGACCTCTGGCTTCGATGATCTCACCCGTGATATGACCGCTGGACAAAGTGGCATTCAATCCGCCGTAGATGGTATGAGCGGAAACCTCGACACCTATTACGGCGACCTGTCACAGGGTCAGCAAGATATGTCCGGTACCTTAGGCGGACTAACATCCGACTTCTCAACCTTCACCGATCAATATGGCGATGACACTACTCTGGCTAACCGTGCCCGTAATGACCTGACGACAGGCCTACAGAACGCCGTATCTGGCATTCAAGGTAGCTTGGCAGAAAGTGCTGCGTCTACTGAGGATCAGATCCGATCTGCCGCAGAAGGTAACACACGAGCCACAGAAGATGCAGCATCCCAGATAGATACTAACTTTGCTGATGTAGCTCGGTCTTTGACTATGGGCGTAGAGGCTTCCACCTCAGAAGGCCAAGCAGCGCAAGACGAATACCTCAATAAGCTGAATGACGTGCGTAGCCTCGTAACGAATCAAGGCGATCAGTTAGACGCCAGTGTCCGTGACAGCTACACCAACCTAGCTAATTCGTTTGATACTCAGGGCCGCCTTATCGCCAACAGCGTAAATGCCCAAGGTCAGGAAACAAAACGAGCCATCGACAAGAATGGCAATCTAATGATCTCCCAATTTGATCAACAGGGAACTCGTATTAGCCAGTTTGGCTACGACATGAACCAGATGTTTAGTACGCTGGATAGCATCCAGAACAGTACCATTTCACGCACTGGTATGATGTCACCGGCTACTCAGCCGTATGCTTCTACTCGAGGATAAGTTATGATCCCTGATAATATCAGCGAGGCGGGTGTTCGCCTCGTTAAAAAGTTCGAAGGACTACATAAGGAAGGTAAGGATGGTCTAATCCATTCATATCGATGCCCCGCCGGAAAGTACACGATTGGCTGGGGTTCGTGCAAAGGCGTCCGCTCTGGTATGCGTATTACCGTAGAGGAAGCCGAGGCTCGTCTCGTGACTGATCTAGAAGATCACGCAAAGGCGATCCACCGCTATGTGGAAGTCCCTCTCAGCCAAAACCAGTATGATGCTCTGACCTCGTTCATTTTCAACGTCGGTGCAGCCAACTTCAAGTCCAGCACCTTGCTATCCCGTCTGAACTCAGGCCAGTACCACGATGTACCTAACCAGCTAATGCGCTGGAATAAGGCTCGGGTAGACGGCAAGCTAACACCTCTGCGTGGCCTCACACGTCGTCGTGCAGCCGAAGCGGCTCTGTTCTCAATGGACGCTAAACTGGCCGGTGATGGTGGGGATAAGATGCCCCAGAAGATCGAGGAAGCAAAACCCAAACCTTTGACCCAGTCTAAGACTATGGCTGGTGCGGGTGTAGCCGGTGCCGCTACGGCATTGAGCGAGATTGCTCCACAGATCGAGGCCTTAGTTCCATACAGTGATAGCATGAAGACAATCTTCCTGTTGTGTGCTGTCGGAGGTATCGCCCTAGTAGCCTACTCACGCTGGAAAGACAGCAAGGAAGGCACCCGATAATGTTCGGATTTATCACAGGCAAGATTAAGACCGCTATCATCATAGCCTTCTCTGTAGCCTTGCCTGTGATCTACGTCTTAGGCCGCCTCGGTGGTGGCCGCAGGGTTAAGAACGCAGTCCTGAAAGACGAATTAGAGGCCGCAAATAAGCGGTCTGACTTTTATAAGGCGATGCAGGGCCATGAATCAGATGTTCAAGCTAACGCTCCTCGTAATCGGAATGAGCTTGTTGAGCGGGTGCGCCGAAACGGTCTTTAGAACAAAGCTAGAGATCTACTGCCCACCAATTAACGATTACTCAGACCAGTTCAATGAACAACTAGCCGACGAATTGGATGCTTTGCCCGAAGATAGCTGGGCCATCCCAGAGGCTATGTTTGGATACATAAAGTTACGGGATCGAGTGAAATCCTGCCAAGAGGAAAAGAAAAATTATGGCTGATGTATTATCTACACAGGGGCTGATTGGCGATCCCAGCGCATTGCCAAATAGCGTGAACATGGTTGGTAACACAGACGTTACCAATGTGTCTGAAGACATCATCGGTGACCCCGGTGCATTCCTTGAGCGCAAAGACATGAAGCTGAGTGACGAAGTCCCTATTATCGACGCAGATACATCAGGGACCAATATCGACGGTAGTGATCCGAAATTTAGTACCGACACTAACGCACTGAGCAAAGACGCCGACACGGTAGGCTACACAGACACAGCCGTGAATCAGGTCAAGAAAGACGCCGAGACATTTGAGGCCGAGACTACATTTGACCGTGTAAGCCGTGATGAGAACGACGTAGACGCCGCTACAGGCGAAGTCAGAGACGAAGCAATCATCGACGCAGAAGATATGACTGTGGACATGACAGGGGCTGGTACAGGGCGCAACGAGGATGGTACAGTTAACCAACTCGGCGTGGCTGTTAACGACTTTGCCTCTCAGGACATTTCAAACGTAATCGACACCTCCACAGTAGCCGGTAAGATACTGGCCCAGACGCTGGGGGAAGGTAATTACACCGACTCAAAGCAGACCGTAATGGGTCAGCTAGAACTCTTATCAGAACAGTTCACAGGCCCAGACGGACAGCCTAAGATCCCTACATGGGCAGCGGGTATTGCCCGTAACGTGAACCGTACATTTGCCTTCACTAATGCTGGCACAGCCGGACAAGCCGCCATAGCCCAAGCTATGATCGAGGCCACGCTCCCTATTGCCCAGCAAGATGCCCAGATCTTTAGCAGCATTGCTATGAAGAACTTGGACAACAAGCAGCAAGCCACAATCAATAAGGCGATGATCTTATCCAAGCTCGAGGTAGCCAACCTAGACGCCCGGATGAATGCGGCTCTGAACAACTCTAAGAACTTCATGCAGATGGATTTGGCTAACATGTCCAACATCCAGCAAGCCCGAGTAATCAATAGTCAGTCTCGGGTACAGTCTCTATTAGAAGACGCTAAGATGACTAACGCCGCTCGTATGTTCTCGGCGGAACAGACCAACGACATGAATAAGTTCTACGATCAGCTTGATACGAACATCAACATTTTTAACGCCGAGCAACTAAACGGGATGAAGAAGTTTAATACCGGAGAGGTGAATGACCGATCCGAGTTTAACTCCTCACTCGAGAATGCCCGTGAACAGTTCTACCAGAACATGCAATACAACATCGATCTGTCCAACGCCAAGTGGCGTCAGTCGGTAACCCTGCAAAATAACCAGAACAAATTTGATGCCGCAGCCACCGACGTGAAGAACATGGTAGGCTTAACCTCCGAGCAACTAAACCAGATGTGGGATCGTTCAGACGCACAGCTAGATTGGACGTGGAAGTCTTCTGAGAACCAAGCAGACCGGGACATGAAGATGTTCCAGATGAAGATGGAAATGCAGATGGCCGCAATGAAGGCCAAGGCTGACAAGAAGAAGGGTCTATTTGGTGCTGTTGGATCTGTAATGGGTTCAGTAGCCGGGAGTATGTTTGGAAGCGGCGGATTCTTAGGTGCAGGTAGCTCTGCGATGAGTGGTTTAGGTTCCTTAATGTCGGGCGGAAGCGTTGTCAGCGGACTTACTTCTCTATTAGGATTCATCTCCGACGAACAACTCAAAGAGAATATCACCCGTATCGGAACACACAAGTCTGGCCTACCTCTCTATAAGTGGGATTGGTCCGAGACTGCTAAATCCATCGGCGCTGAGAAGTTCCACAACGTAGGTGTGATGGCCCAAGAGGCTATGAAGACACACCCACACGCCGTGTCACGTCACCCGATACACGGATACCTTACAGTTAAGTATGAGAGGCTCCAATGAGATTTGAAGAAGCCGTAATCAAGGCCATTCGCTCCTATTACCGGGGCGAGGTTCCAGAGAAGACCTTCGAGGTTTTCCCCGACATGAAATACACCCCGCAATACTTTGCAGAGTTCGAGAAGACTTTGATCGAAGACGTAGGCGACGAAGCCGGTGAACGCCTCGACGGAGAGGCCGAAGAGGAGATCGAAGATGAGGACTGAACCTGAATTTGATGGGCCAATCCCCGGCGAGAACTTCACCTCTGATACAAAGAACTACCCGTGGCACCGTCCGCCTGAAATTACAGACTACGACGAGGCACTAGAGTTTGCCGCTAAAGAGTTTAAGCAGCCTAATGCCCTAATTGGGCTAGAGACCATGCTGGCCAACGGTATCACAGTAGCAACTATGACCGACTTCTACCTTACCCGAAACGTGGGTCTAGGTAAGTGGACGCTAGACTTTGCCCTTGTGATTGCTGGCCCTGTGGCCAAGACCATCGAGCTTATCGCCGTTCAGGCGGGATACGACTACGAGATGGGTATTGATGAAGAGATTACCGTAGCTACCAAAGAAATGGTGGCCGACATGGTAGAACTCATAGGGGAAGACGAAGAGGAAGAAGAAGGCCTCGACGACACCCCGGGAGAAGTGATGCCGGAAGAAAATCCCGAAGAAGGCGGCGGTCTAATGTCCGCTATGTCAGGTCTGGATGGTGGTCCTGCCGACAAAGATACCCAAGACGAGATGCTTGGATACTCCGAAGAAGAGGAGCCAGAAGTAGTATGAGTTATGGTGAATACAAATTCGGAGACTTTATGAAGAACTACGACGTAGGCGGTCCAAGTGACGGCCTTGTGGGGTTCGCAGAAGGTTTTGCGGCTGGCTTTGTACCTGCATATGCGGCGTCCAATAAGGCGGCTGCCGACAAAGAACTAGCCCTAGCCAAACTAGATAAACAGGCTGAGATTGATGCCGCCGAGGCGGCGGCTAAAACAACTAGCGAATATAATGAGATAATGAAAAAGGCTAAAAACATTGTCTCTACACTGACATTGCCTACCGGGGTAAATTCTAATGATGCGGTGATGACAGCCTACACGATGCTTAGTGGTGGTATATCAGATAACACGGTATTCACGCAGTTAAGTAAGGCAATTGAGGATGGTACATTAGTGTATTCTGATGAATCTCCTACCGAGGAAACCCCACCGGCTGCCGCAGAACCCGTCCCAGACGACGCCCCAGCCTCACCTCTAGATCAAGAGATGAACGAAGCCTTCGGTGACCAGTCAGCCGTACAGCCAGCCCCAGAACCAGCACCTACAGTCGTATCACAAGATGATACACCGGCTGAGACGGACGGAGAGCCTGTACAAGAGGCCTCTCTCGGAAGTGGATGGGCGCAGAGATTTGTAGACCGGCAAGAAGCCCGTATCAGTGCTGCATCAGAGACACAGGTAGCAGCCCTAGAGACAAAGACTGACGTAACCAACCCAGATGGTCTGGGTGGTGGCTCTAGTAGTGCCGCTAATATCATCTTAGCAGACGCAGATGGTGTTGCCACTCCGTCAGAGCGTACCGCAGCGACTGTACGAACACTGAGGATTAACCCTCTGGCTAAAACTGCCGCCGCAGAAGAGATCGAAGTCAATAAGATCGATGACTACGAGAAAGCTATGGCCGCTGTTGTAGCACTAACGGGTGTGTCCGGTCAGGAAGACAAGCTGAAACGTGCCCAATTCCTTCTCAAGCAATTCACCAACACCCCAAAGGTTGGTGACATGAACGAACAGCAACTTACGGCATTTATAAGACAGACAAACTCCGTAGGTACTATGCCTCCTGAATATAAGGCAATTGACGCCCAAGTAATGAACTCACTTCGGGTACAGGCTGCCGACTTCCTCGAGGATACTCGGAATAAGGCGCTGCCGTCATTATCCACCACAAACCCGGATGAACTACGAGGTGTACAGAGAGACATCACGGCAGGTCGTATAACCAACGTGTCTAAAGTGTATAGGGACCAACTGGCTCAACGTATAGCGGCTCTAGACCTAAAGATAGAAGCGGAGCGGGTGGCTGGCCTCTCACCAGAAAAGACAGTCCAAGAAGCACAACGTGCATTTATAGCTGGACTATCCCCCGATTTGTCTTTCGAAGACAAGAAAACCGCTATTGAGAATTGGCAGAATACCGAGGGACAGTTACTTCTCAGTGTAATGCGGTTCACCGATAAACCAGATGCACCGCAAGAGATCAGCAACTTCGAGGAGGCGCTGGTAAATGAAGTCATGCGCACACCTGAATATGAGAACGCAGATAGTTCCGGTAGAGAGGCTCTACTTGTCCGTGCTAAAGGCCTACTCACTAGCCGAGGAAACGACACCTTAACCTCAGGCGAATTGGCACAGAATCTGGCACAAGCTCGTCTTGATCTTACCTCAAAAGACCCTAAAGTCGTGGCGGATGCACAGCTATATATCGATGCAGTTTACCCGACTCAGAGACAAGCACTAGCGGACGTAAGCTCTATCGGGAAAACGCCGAATAGAGACACGGTAGCCATCTTAACTGATGGTAGACGTATTGCGGTAATGTCAGACGGAAATAATGGGTACACTGATCTTCAAGGCAAACCCGTAACAGATATCCAATCTATTACTACAGAGGCTATGTCTGATAACACTAGGGCCGCTGTGACGGCCATTAGTGGTCCTCTAGACAAACAAGCCGCTAAGATGGCGTCGGCGGTCAACGTCGCTGTACAAGGATATGCACTCGAGAAGATGGCTACCGAGTATGAGGGTGTTCTAACCCGAGTAGGTGGGGCACAGGCCTTCCTATCAAGCGTAAGAGTCGAGCTAGGGGCCGCTTTGAATATCATTGGTGAAGCCAGCGATAATCAAGAGCTAGACCAAGAAACTGTCCTACAGAAAGTTAATGATTACCTATCCAACAGCGCACTAAGCGAAGAAGAAGCCGCAATGGTTAAAGAATTCATGGCTGCGTCTACTCGTTACATCTTTGCAGCGGGTAAGGCTCTCGGCCAAGAAGGTAATGGCTTCTCTAACCAAGACTATAACAATATCAGGTCCGCCCTACTCAACAGCAATAACCTGAAGAGCTTTGGTGCAAACATGCGTACCTTTGCTCGTGAGAGACTTACGGATGCCACGAGTACTGCTAAACAACTACGGACTAGCACCGGCGTTAAACAAGCAGAGTCCTACGGCGGCGTGTTAGGTAGCGAACTATTTACTGCGGACCAATACTTCACAATGTTGGGAGAAGGCGTACCAGATGCCGTAGATTACATGGCTTGGGCCTATAAAGGGGCACCTATTGAAATAAATCTTGCATCCGGTTCTGATACACCCGCAGGGCAGATATCTGGAAACCTGTTTAACCAATATGTAGGTATATACAGAAATACCCCCACCGACGAGGGGAAACAGGAATTTGGGAATAACCTTCTAATAGCACTGACCTCATTGCTGGGTAGTCCAGAGAAGGCTCAAGCTGAGTTAGACAGGATTATAGCCGAATCGAATAAAGGGGGTGAATGATGGAGCCTGAAGTAACCGTAGAATCCCTTTTGAAAATGGCGGAAGAGACAGGAGATCTATCGACAGGTGGCGAAAGCCCCTCAATAGAAGATCTCTTAGAAATGGCCAGAAAATCTGGGGACATGGAGAAACCAGACGAAAACCCACTCTTTACCGCAGATCAATACTACGCCCCGCCCAGTCTACTTCAGACTATGGGCATCACTAGCATTGACGAAGATGACCCTATCTATCGAAACCTGATGACTAACCCGGACTTCCGTGAGGCAGAGCCGTCAGAACGTCGTCGGATGTTTAGGATAGCAGTAGATGATGCTAACCAAGCCTTATACGAAAGGCAGGGAACAGAGGCTGACGTTGGGCCTATTGCAGATGTACTGGGTGATGGAACTAACCCAAGGTTTCAAATGGGTGTGGATGCAGATGGACAGGAACAGAAGTATGTAGTCCCGGCACCCAGCTCCCGTGGCGCAGATATGATCTTTGGTGAGACTGGTGGCAACGTGCTTCGGTCTATCACCGGAGGGGTAATGCAAGCCGGTAGAATGATTGCAGGTCTACCAGAGGCAATTGCCGATCAGGTAGGTGATGATGAGGAAGACAACGCCGTAAATACTACCCGCCAGAATTTTCCTCTAGCACCCCCAGAAAATAAGTATGATGCGATGGGTCAAGAGATCACCTCAATGATTGTAGGGGGTATCGGTGGCGCTGGGCTAGTCTCTAATTTGTCTAAGGTTGTTGGCCTTACTCCTAAAATGGCAGAGTGGACATCTAAAGCATTAGCCAAATTGAAAGGTAAATCCCCCGCAGAGATAGCAGACGCTGCCCGTGTAATGTCACAGATACTTATTGCGGGTACGGGCGCAAACTTAGGGACTTCAGCTACAACACCAGAGGAAACTAAGCCTCTCTTTGGAGACGAAATAGTATCTAGTTTAGGTATATCCCCAGAGGACAACCGATTTCTGGCTAACTTTGCAGACAACGTAGCCTTCTCAACTGGACTAACCATACTGGGACGGTTGGCTGTAGCGGGTGGCAGAGGACTCAAGAAGATAGGTAAGGGCGCATTAGCCGCTAATAAAAACTTCAGAGACCGTGATATAGGCCTCGTTATCCTGTCTGGACTAGATCCCAACCTAGTAGGCGCACCCGCAGAAATTATTGCCCAACGGGCTAGAATTATGGGTGAGGTACTTATCAATAACAAAGAATTTACCTCAGAGCTACTCTCTAACAAAACCATGCCGTTGGACAGCCTAACCGCCTTACGGGCGGGTGTGGATGAGTATGTAGATCGAGCTTACAGTTTCCAGAAAAGTCTCATGGGCGCAAAGGAGTGGGAGAAATTTCGTTCTGATCTAGCAATAAACATAGTATCAGAGATGAATAGTCTCCGTGTATCTAGGGCTTCCGCACCTGAAATTATAACTAAAGAAGGCGATATGGCGGCAGGTATGGCCGACGCTTTTACTGGGACAGCGGATGAACTTGCTGGCGCAGCCTCAGATGGATTAACTCGCCCGGGTGTAGACCTAGCCGCAGAGCAACTCGGTAGGCCTGTAATTGACGCTGTCGAAGACGCCACAGAAAAACTATCAGGTGCCACTGCTACCCGAGACTTAGTAGGACAGCAGCTTGAGGTTGCCGCCAGCCGAAATGCTGTGACGGACGCTCTCCTTGATGCCCGTAGAGGTAATGCACTAGGTTCTGATCAAACTATGAGGGCACTCCTAGAGAAATTATCTGGTCCAGACCTATATAAATCATGGCAACGATCCTCGTCTGCGTACAAAGATGCGTTTAAAAATCTACCAGACGACATACCTCTGCCTGTTGAAGAGTTCGTGTCTCTAGTAGAAGCATCGTTCCCTGATCCTAAGATGTGGCCCAACCTCATCGATCAAGTAACGCTGACAGAGACTGTCGAAGACCCGCTAAAGACCCTTCTAGCTTTGGTGACCCCAAAGGCTGATGTAGGTACCGCTGGCATGAAGTCTTCGGCTTCCCCCGGCACCTTAACGGTAGAGACCTATGAGGAGATGGTTCAGAGACTGACGGACCAAGGCACAAGTTTTAAACAAGTATATACTGAACTGCGTCCGGCATTGGAACTCCGTATCAGAGCCTTACGGGCACAGAAGCTAGATACTAACGCTGCGCCCCTTATAGCATTGAAGAGGGGTATTGATGCTATTGCGGAAGGAATTGGAGACCCCGCCTTTATAGACGCTAAAACCAAGTATATGGAGCATGCAGAAACATTTCTCAACACGCAGCCTCTCCGTGCATACGACACGGCGGTCAAGGATGTTGTAGAAAATGCCCCGGGTCCAAGAACCGGAATACCTAAAGGGCAACCAGATGCTTATAAGGCTGGGCTAGATGCTCTAAAGCAGTCTGTAGACGAAGACTTCACGCCCTATGCAGAGGCTTTTATTCGTGCCTTAAACCAAGGCGCTGACCAAAGCCTGAACCCAGAGTTGTCTGAGGCTTACATCGGACTGGCTATGAATGCCCTTAGTAGGTCTCTAGAAGCGGGTCAGACCGTTACCTCCCGTAGCATACGGAACGCTACCCAGCCGTTTGTAGATCAACTAAAGCGCATCCGTGGCGGTGTATATGAAAGGTGGTCCTCCGTAGTACAAGACTTAGAGGCACTAGAGGCTGGCCTAATTACCGCAGATCAAGCGGTAGCTAACCTAGCTAGGGAGAAAGCCGGAGTTCTGTCTAATGCTACTAGGGACGTAGCCGGAAAGTTTGTATTTGATCTGCCGGGAGTACCTAAGATTAAGGATAACCCGCAGTCTGTCTTCAAACAAATCTATAGGTCTGCGGACTCACCCGACATTACTCGTAGGCTACTAGAGGCTGCCGACAGCCAAGGTAACCCAATGGTGCGTCAGGGTATGCAAGCGGCATTTATCGATGACTTAGCCAGCCGGTTATTTACCAACAAGCCAATGGCAATCTCTACCAAGGACACCTCAGAAAATGTTATGCAAGTTTCCCAATCGCAGATTGTTGGGATACTAAGTGACAGATCAAGCCCAACCCTAAAGACACTAAACATACTTTTCGCAGATGACCCCAATAGGGCAGCGCAGATCGTAAGTATGCTGGAGATCCAAGAGCTAATTGCTGGGTCTAAGAATTTAAGAGGTGACCTAAGGGGTTCAAGTACGCCAATAGACGGTAAGATTACCTATGACAAAGATCTTACTAAACTTATGGACCGTATTATCACGCTTCGATTTGGCGTTCTAAACACAACCGCCACGGTTACACGAAACTTAGTTGGGGCACTAACTGCCGGTTACAAGGGTTCCGTACAGGAAGCAGCGGAACAGACAATCAGATTCATAGCGGCTGAACCTCTAGAATTTGATCGTGTCTTGAAGTTAGTAGCTGAAGGTAAGGACGCTGATGCAATGCAGATTATGACTTACTGGGCCTCTCGAGGGGCGCTAGGTGGGGCTAAAGTTCGTGAATCTACAGACGAACAAACCCGGGAAGCACTACCCGTAGAATAGAAACAACCCCTCCGGGCTTTCGCTCGAAGGGGCTGCTATCTAACTTGAAAAGTGACCAAACTTTTCATGTATTGTTATACCTATACAAGGCTCTGAGGTCAACTGTCCTCAGGGCTTTTTTCTTGTTCAGGCTCTACTTCTGGACGGTTTTTCTCGAAAAGAGACACCTCGAACAAAGACCGATTCAATAGCCAGTGCATGTATGGGATGCTGTTGATCGAGCTATTCATGTAGACCTGACCATTATCGTCGAAACCGCAGACCAACACGGACTGTAGCTTCTGTTTCTGTGCCTCTTTAAGGGCTGACTTAACTTCTTCCATGATAATCTCCTAATTCACGGAGCCAAGGGTGTAGAATGCTACTTCCTCGGCTGGGATGTCGTAAAACCGCTCTCCAAAGGGCGATTTATAGTTGGGTACTTCTACGCAAGGCGCAGCGGCCACTGTCTTACGTCCTACCCTAGCCACTGCATGCAATCCGGCGTTGAAAACGAGGAACTGCGTGGGTTTAGTTAGGAACTTGGCCTTTCGGACGGGTATATGCAGCGTGGAGTAGTTAAACTGCACTCCGTGCCAGCTTTTCTTGACCTCTACCTCACAATAGAAGGTCTTACCCTTGCCTCTGACCACAAGATCGACGCCAAATTGATCCTCGTGGTCCTCACAGTGATATCCTGTGTGTTCCCAGAAGGTTTTTGCCCGATCTCTGGCCGGGGCATCATATACGTCAAATTCATGCTGCTCGAATTCTTTGTACATTAGACAAATGCCCCTTTTGGTTTTCAACGTAGGCTACATCAAAGCCACGTTGCCATTCTTTGTGGTTCAGAGATCCACTTGAGAATGGTGAGTTAAAAACGCCTTTCTGGAATGCTTCGATCCCTTTGTTAAAGGCTCGTGTTAGTGTTGGGTTGCTCATAACCTACCTCGTTTCTAGTAAGTCCCTGCGTATTCTGATCCAACTCTTGTTCTAGTTCTGTATAGCCACCGATATGCCTACCATCTGGAGAGAAGATCTGCGGTACGGTGGTTAAGTCAGCCTTCAGCATAAGAGACAGAAGCCACTTACTGCTTGCCGATTGTACGTTGTACTCGGTGTAAGGCTTGCCCTGTGACCGGAGGACAGCCTTTGCCCGGTCACAGAAGTTACATTGGTTTCTTGAGACGATAACGTACATCAGCGAATAGGACATGCGCCGGTGGCACAGTCTGCTTCCTCAAGCTCTAGAAGGCTGTTGCCAGCATCCAGATCGACTGTGAGAAGTGTAGACGCATAGGCAGTGTATTCTTCTTGCGTCACCACTTCCTGTGGAAGGTAGGGGTAACCCAAGTCCTTTGCGGTCTTTGTGGGGTCATTGCGGTAGATGAATGACACACCGACGTAGCTGTCCCAATTATCCATGATCCATTCAATGATGGATGGGATCTCTGTGGTGTCGTAGGAGATAGTGACCGAGCAATTGTGATCGACGTAGTTGTCCATCATCAGCTTGTATCGTTCTAGCTGTTCTACTGCGCTCTCTATGTTTACGAACTTACCGTCGATCTCTGTGAACTTAACATCCTCGTATGCCACAGGGAATGTAGCCAAAACACTATCTACTTCACCGGGCTTATCGATGACTTTGTAGTTGGCTGCACGAAGCATAGGCACCAGAGGATCGTGCTTAGAGAAGGTGATGTTGTTGAATAGATACTTTCCGAGTGGGCGATGCACCCCTTCTGTAGTATCAAATATTTTGCTCAGGCTTCCGCTTGGCTTAACCGTCGTCACGTTCTGTGGGCGAGGTAAGCGCAATGTATCTGCCATATTGTTGGCACCCCGCTTGGCCCATGAACGAAGGTTCTTGAGGCGGTTGGGGGACTCTGGGCCGTAGAAGTCTAGGAACTTAACAATGCCTGTCAGACCTACACCACACAAACGTAGGAACTCGTTTAGCTCATGCCAAGACCTCTGCAACACACCATCGTCTAAATTCACGCATGTCTGGCGGTAGTTGGCTCGGCTGATAATCCAGATAGCTCGTTCCAAACCATCAGTGTCTCCAAGGAATTTACCGAGGTCTGTCTCGACTAGGTTACAAAAACTCTTATTTCCGAGTAGAATTTCAAAACATGGATTTCCGCCCTTAAAATAAGGGGCACGGCGCTTTGCTGACTCCGCATTTACGAATCCCGGTTCACTCCCACCAGCCTCAACCATACGATCAAAGATGTACGACAACTCCCACTTCGTGGGCTTGCTATGGAACATGATAGAGTTGTTAGATTGTGTGCGATGGTTCCGGCCTTCCCAGAAATTCTTCTTCGCTAGGATGAACTCATCGATCTCTGGATCTTGCATAGGCATCAGAGCAATCTCGGCAGACCGTCGAGAGGACAGTGTCGTACCGAGGTGATTCAACAGGTCCAATACATCAATGCGAGTGAGTAGCTTACCGGCCCGGTCATTGAGTAGGTCACAGATGTTCTTAAATGCGATAGAGATGGTCTCATCACCAGAGCTAATCCAGCCATATCCCTTGAGACGTTCACCCGCTGGGCGGATCTCAGAGAAGTCTAGTATCAGTTTATCAATAGGCTTCTTGAGGGCTAGGATCTTACCTACAGACTTGGCCCATGCCTCGGCACTATCACCAATCTTGATGTGAGTAATCTTGTTGCCTTCGTCATCAGTGAAGGTGCGCTCTTGGTTGTCTGGGAAACCTTTGTCCGTCCGGGTGGAGCGGATGATCTCTACCTCAACAGGTTTAGCGAAGCCATTTAGTGTACCTCGAACTGGCTCAAAGCCTACACCACAGCCCTGTAGAAGCAGCCAGAACTGATCTACGATGTCGTGTACAGTCTCAGACTTACCGAAGCTACAATTGAACTGTGAGGCCTCACGGGTCTTGGCTACGTCTGTGCCACCGAGCCATAGTGTACGGCCAGACACTGTAGCCTTACGATCTTCCATAAGATCACGAAGCTCTTCTAGTTCGTTTAACTCTTCCTCAGTAAGCTCAGAGCCTTTTGCTCTTTCCCACAGCCATTGTTGATGATGTATCACACGAGCTACAGTCTGGCTCCACGTTTCAAATACAGTGCCTTCGTCGTTTAGAGGGCGGTTGTATGTGCGACGAGTAACCATGTTGGCTCGTGCGGAAAATTGTCTGTTGTTATTCATTCCTGATCCCCTGTTACCGATTGTCGCCGGAGCCTTTGATGACTCCACGGGCCAGTCGGCTATTTAATTTGTCTAGATTTTGCTGGGCGATTGTTTCCATACCGATACCCAAGTCGGTGCAGAGAGCGGCGATGTACCAAAGCACGTCACCTACCTCATGGGAGATGGCCTCACGTTGTGTGGGATCGAAGTGTCCGTTGTTGTCACGCAAGACCTTCTTGACCTTGCCAGCTACCTCACCGGCTTCAGATAACAGTCCGAGGGCGGGATACACGATTACATCTGCATCATTATAGATTGCGGTCTTAGAGGCCTGTGTCTGATAATCTTCAAACTTCATCGGGACACTCCTCGATGGCTTCAATAATTTGATTGATGTACCACTTAGCCTTCTTCAGATCCTCGACGGCATTACCTTTGTAGGCATGACGCCAGAGGTACTTCTGGGCGTTGCCGTGGCAGTAGGCTTTGAACCCTTCATTACCAAGGGCGTGGTAGATGGCTTCGATGCACTCGATGCCACTCTGGTTATAGTGGGGTGGATGATTGACCATATCTGACTGAGTTCCCCCGGTCAGAGTAAGTCCTGATAAGTCTAGTGTATGCCCATTGGTTTGCATGTCGTTGCCTCAGTTTAGTTTGTTCTTGTTGAATGGGATGATCTTTTTGTCTGCCCGTGCCTCAAGCAGTTCTTCGTCTGGCTCGAATACCCACTCTTCCTCTTCTTCACTCTCTTGGAGATCTCGAAGCATCCTTCCAATGACAGAAAAGTGGTCCATTGAAGTGTTGAGAGACAGGTTCAGGCCGTTTAGTAGGTCGATGAAGTACAGTGCCTTGGCTTCATCAAAGTCTTCAGAGAGGCTGTGCCCGTAGGCTACCTCTATCTCATCATCGTCCAATATTTTGAGACGCAGGAGTAAGGTGTTTTCCTCTAAATCTGGGAAATTATCCATGTTGGCCCTTCATCATCTTAAAGAAATATTCTGCATCAATTACGGCTAGGGGCTTCTTCCTATCGCCTTTGATAATTGCTACGGGTTCTGCCCCTTTGGGTGCGTTTGCCTCGGCCTGTTCCATCACCTTGTAGACAGCGAAACTCTTGAAGGACTTGCACTCGATAGAGAGCGGTAGGAGGCGTCTGGCAGCGGGACTAAGGACTATGTCTTCACCGCCAGCGCCCATCGATGTGGAGATAACATCCAGTGGCTCGAGCTTGGGAAAGGTCTCGTAGATCTTATCCCGCACCCATTGCTGGTGCTTTCTCCCTTTGGCCTTCGCAGAGCTAGTCTTGATTGCCATCGAGGACTTCACCTTCGTACTCAGTGTACCAGTAGTGTCTGGGGTTTTTGGCCTGAGACAGGGTCTGGGGAAGATGCTTGGCGTGTGGCCAGCATGACCCTAGATACGAACAGAACCCACACTGAGAAGGCAGACGCTTTGATCCAGTAGGTTGCTTACGGAACGTCTCATCCTCTGGCTCGAAGCAACGCCTGAACTCACCATCTATGTTCTCAATCTTGTCTTTGATTGAGTCTACGACTTGCTCTTGCCTAACCTCATTCTCGGGACACTCAACGAACTTCACATGGCCGGATGATTTATCCACCACGATCCATCCACCGGGCTGCTTCTGTTGGGCCATAGAGTAGACGTACAACTGGTTCACATAACCAAAGTCGTCACTCTTATCTAAACCCTCAAAGCCGTTGCTCCACTTATGAGAGAAGGCCCAAGGACTGGCTGACTTTGTGTCCCAGACCTTATCGTCAATATCGATATCGGACTCGCCCTTGATGGACGTGCCTTCGATCTCTAACGTGACCTTGTCCTTACCGCCTGTGATGTTGAACTTGGCGGCACGAAGTAACACTTCGATGATACATTCAATAGCATCACCGTGCATCATTCGTATTATGTGGTTGTAAGGCATCCGTGTCTTAGGCTTGCCCATCTTCTCCATCTGTAGCTGACAGAGAGGGCGGCCAGTGTTAGAACCCCGAATGCGAAATGATGGCTCTGGCTCACGCAATAGCTGCTTTGCCATAGCCTCTTTCCACATCTCACCAGCGTCATCGATGATCTTGAGGATCTCCGCCTTATTTTGGCGAAGATCTTCGTTGTCATTATTCGATAGGCGCTCGGTAAATTGCTGGAACTTAACCTCGTGAGGGTGTTCCATTAAACGTGATCGTCTTCGAGATCAGCGTCCAAGGCATTCATGGCTTCCAGATCAATTGAGTCTATACCACCCAGAGAAGCATTGTACTTCTGCTTGATCTTGTCGTTGTCTGACGAAATCATTTCAGCGAAGCGAAGCATGGTCTGGTAGGTATCGTCGTCCAGAGGCACAGGATTTAGTAGGTCTGGCTCATAGTCGAAGGTATAGTATACCACAGATCCCATCTCTTGTTCAATTGATTTCACCGTCACCCAGAAGTCTTTAAAGTCACGGCCAGAGATTTTCTTGATCACCTGATCCTCGAAGGTCATGTAGTTGCCACGCTTGTTCATCAAGATCATAGGCTGGTTCTCAATGACCACCTCTTCACCCTCTGCGGTGACACCCTTGTAGGATACTAAACCACGAAGCTGGCGGAACAGATTGATGGTAGAGAACTTAGCCTTCTCTTCCTTACCCCAGTCTGCCATCTGCTTTGACGTAGGCTTACCACACCGAATGGTACCCAGTTCATCGATAGGCTCCATAGAGAACCGTGGGATCATAATGGTACGGTTACGAGGCTTCATCTCCTCTTCATCGAAGTCGATCCACTGAAAGACTTGGGACAGAACCCGGATCTTCACCTCTTCAGCGTAGACCTCTTTCTCCAAACCTTTGACGTAGAACATACCGATCTTGTCTTTGATCGAGCGGCCTTCTTTGTCCTTGCGCTGATAGTTGATTTTCAACTCAGGTAGACGGTTGGACGGCGCACGATCACCGCCGCCGATTGGGGCATCATTTAGGCCCAGAATTGCGTTAAGTTTTGCCATCTCTGCGGCGTTTGATACTGCTAAATCACCCATTGTGATCTCCTCTTAGTTTAGACCTGTAACGTAGAATAGTTAGGTGCGTCAGTCAACACTTAGTTCGTGTTGATCCATCCAATTTGTGCCGACAGAACCTTCAATATCTAGAGGCAGAACTGCTTCATAATTGAAGCGGTCTTTCATCTCGTCAGTGACGCCTGTCATGGCCCACTTCAGTGCTTGATTGACTGCATCCAGTTCGTCTGGGTGTATGTCCACAACGATGCTGTCATGGACTGTTAAGACCAGCTTAGACTTGAGCTTTAGTTTTCTGAACTTACGAAGCGCACGAACACATGCCAGTGGTACTTGATCCGCCGTCGCAAAGCTCTGAACCGGAAAGTTAACCAACTGCGTATGGTTAGTGACTCTTCCTGACCGAGTCCGTTTAGCTCCGGGGAATGCAAACTGGCGGCCAGACGGCGTTTGTACAAAGCCTCGTCTGAGTACCTGATCCCCAAGTTCTGTGTGCCATTTTTTGAGTCCTTTGTAGACATGGAAATACTCCTTGAAATATGCCTGCACATGCTCCGGCTCACCAGAGCCCATCCCCCCGTAGAGGGGGCTGAACGTAACGCTCTTGGCCGCAGACCTTTGATCTTTAGTAACTTTTTCGGGTTCTATCTGGTGTATGATAGCCGCAGTCTGGCTGTGTACATCCTTACCATTCAGAATATCCTCGATGATCTGAGGGTCTCGAGACAACTCCC
>Ga0315320_10000829_pt1 | contig 25473 bp, 16 predicted proteins | sample M140m21515metaG_FD_203458 | JGI IMG/M metagenome (GOLD analysis project Ga0315320, IMG submission 203458) | Ammonia-oxidizing marine archaeal communities from Monterey Bay, California, United States - M1 40m 21515 | ecosystem: Environmental > Aquatic > Marine > Coastal | place: USA: California... | reverse complement strand
TTTTTCTTCGGGCAGAAGTTTTCGCAAAGGACCGAAGGAACCGTCAATGGCGCCGAAATCATCACGAAATGGGGCAGGCACGTCGGGATGCGGAAGGTTTTCCTTACCGCCGGCGTAGGCGAAGGGGCCGTAATCCGACGGATGCCCAATCTCATTCCATTCCTTTTCGTCGCGATTGTGCATCACCTTGCCCGTGCCCAGGGCGTGGTAACCCTGTGCCCGAAAATGCGCCATCATTGTGCGGGAATTCTTCAACACCTCGTTTGCATCCCAATGTTCAAACCCGAACACTCCGGAGGTGTGTGGGTAAAGTCCGCTCATCAGGCTGGCCCGCGAGGGATTGCAGATGGGTATGTTGCAGTGCGCTTGAGTGAAGGAAACGCCCGTCTTGGCTAAGCGCGCGATGTGGGGCGTCTTCGCCTGCGGATGTCCGCCAAAGCCCGTCACGTAATCATTCAAATCATCGCAAATGATGAAGAGTATATTTGGCTTTTCGGTCGTATCGGCCCAAATGGATCCGGCCCAGAGGAGTGAAGACAGAATGAGCGCGCAGTGTTTCATTGGATCGGCTGAGAATCGGCCAAAACCTCCGCCGGCGCGAGCATAAGATGCTCGTTTAGTTCGCCTCGAACTGAACACCTTTTTTTTGGGTCGGCCGATCTTTCCATTGGGCTCCCTCGGGGTAGCGGTGTTGGGAGATAAAGTCCGGGCGGAATTCCAGACCCCAGCCGGGAGCGGTGGGTGTGACGTAGCAGCCGTCGCGGACAGCCACGGGATGCTCGACGGTGTCCTGCAGAAAATCGATGTACTCCACCAGTTGTGTGTTGGAATGGCCTGCCACGGCGATCTGATCCCACATGCCGTAATGTTGGATCATATTGCAGAGGGCGATGCCGCCGCCGTGCGGGCAGACGGGCACGCCGTATTTGGCGGCCAGCAGAATGATTGCCATTACGTCATTTACGCCTGCCACGCGGACGGCATCAATTTGGCAGTATCGAATCGCGCCTCTCTTGAGCAGTTGCTTGAAGATCACGGGCGACGCCGCCTGTTCACCGCAGGCAAAATCAAAGGAGGCATCGGCGAAGGTCTCGGCCAATTCCACATAACCGAGTACATCGTCGCGGGCGATGGGTTCCTCTATCCACTTCAGGCCAAACGGCCGGTATTGCTCGATGTGTTGCTTGGCCTCGGCCAATCCCCAGAATTGGTTGGCATCAACCATCAGTTGCGAGTCCTGCCCGATGGAGTCGCGCATGAACCGAATTCGCGCCACGTCCAGGGCGGAGTCCTGACCGACCTTCAGCTTAAATGCATCGAACCCTTCCGCTTGCAATTTGCGGATGGTGGCGAGGATTTCTTCATCGCTCAGGCCTAGCCAGCCGGCGGTACAGTAGGCCTTGGGGCCGCGCGTGGCCATGGCGGCTTCGCGTTGGGGCACCTCGGCGCGGCGTGCTTGCAGGAGGGCGATAGCTTCCTCGCGAGTGAGGGCATCGCCAAGGTTGCGCCAGTCGATGCAGTCGGCAACAAATTCCGGTTCCAAATCCACGAGCAATTTCCAGAGCGGTTGATTGAGTGATTTGGCCCAGAGATCCCACATGGCATTCAATACGGCGCCGGCGGCCATACGAAACACGCCGTCGTGCAGCCAACGTAGTTGATGATGATCGATCAGGCGCCGGTAGAGTTGGATCGGGGAGGAGGTGAATTCATTGAGCTGCGTGCCAACCACCAGTTGGCAGAGATCGCGGATGCCGTGGCACATCCAGTCTGTGCCCGCGCCGATGGTGAACACGACCGACACACCGCGCAGGTTAGAATCAGTTTCCAGATGCAACACGGCCGAGGAATAATCCGGTGCTTTATGAAAGGGATCGGAACCCAGCATTTGGTCCGAGGTGGGCACGCGCAGATCAATGACCTCAGCTGCGGTGATGGTGACGGGAGATTGGGGCATGATTTTTTCAGGCGACCGAATGGGCACTACTTTGGGCGACGAGGTTTGCGTGGGCAAGTACGGGCGGGCGGGTTAGGCGTTTCTCGAGGGGATCGATCGCCGGCAAGTTACTTGGCGTTTTTGGCGCCGCCAGCATAGCGGAGCCAGTGGGCATTAATTTCCTCAGCGTCGATGGCGCCGGCTTTCACGAGAAAGCGGTACTGCGATACGTACGGGGCACCCGGCTTGATCGTGAAGCGATCGATCGCTGCCGGGGTGAAGCAGAAGTAAGGCTTGGCGGGATGCAACCGCACAGGTTGCGGGGAGCGAAAATTGCCGGGGTGGCCGAAGATGGCGACCGAGGCATGTTGGTCATCAAGTTTACCGCCGAGTGACACCCAGTTGGGGCGAGTGTGATTGCCTTCAAGGCGGTCTTTGCCTTCGCTAGTCAGGAAACGGAAATCGGCCGGCGCTGCACTAGGATCACCCTTCTCTTTCAGCCATTCCGCTCGTCCGCGGAAGGCCATTCCGCCGTAGTGGAATTTCTCCAGCACGAACTGCTTGTCTGTTGCGCATTGTTGCGCGCTTTTGAGATCGAAGAGAAAATGATCCTCGGGTGTGCGATGGACGGTGACCGTCCAGGTTTCATGCAGGGCGTCCGTGCGTCCGACCACGAAGGCATGCTCCACGCTGAAAGAGACCCGATCCGTTCCCCGCTTCATGCCTAGAACTTTCCGATGCTCAATCGTGCCCATCTGTTTGGCCTGATTCCAGAAGTCCGTTTTCTTGCCGTCGAACCTCGATTTGGTCCAGGCGAAGAACAGGGCATGTTGATGGGCATGATCAGCTGGAAAATCGCCAGTAACCTCCTGACCACTAGGGCTAAAGACCGGATGAATGTAGCCACTACGCCGGTAGACCGGAGCCACGCCTTCGGGAACGGGCTTCTCGGTCTTCACGTATTCCAGCACGGGCTTGTTGCCCAGCGTGACGCGGATTATGTCCTTGGTTTGCTCCAGCTTCAGATCCGCCCCTAGCGCTGATTTTGCGATCAGGCAAAGCAGGGCGAATGAATAAAACGTCCCACGCGGCCAACGCCGGTTTGTGGTCGTGTGCTTAATCATCGATTCCTATCGGTTGAACGCCCGCGCCTAAAACTTCCGGTACTTGCCTTCGAGCATTGGGTTGGCGGCGGCAAGGTTGGGGATGTGCATTTTCTTTGCGTCCCATTGCAGGCGTTTGCCGGGGAACTGACAGGCTACCACGCCAAGACATAATGACTCGGCCAGTGGTCCGGCATAGTCGAACCCGGCTAGGGTCTTGTCTTTGCCTTCGATGGCATCGAGGAATTGCGTATAGTGGTTGACGTCCTTGAATTCTTTTTTGTTAACGCCATTCAGAACGGTGTCGGGATAGAAGGTGGGCCCGTTCCATGGTCCGTGGGGCAGCACCATCCGACCTGCTTCTCCGACATACAGGGCCCCCTGCCTGGGTAGTTTATCGCCGTTAGGCAGTTGAAGATCAGGGTTCCCATTATGGCGAGGAGCTCCGTCACCGTCCCACCATGTGAAGGTGAAATTATCGGTGGTATATTTAGTGGGGGCAAAACCGTAGTGTACCTTATTTGTCTCGGCATGGCCAAAGCCATTGGGCGCGCGGCATTCCGCCTCGACCCACAGAGGATCTTTTAGATCGAGCGATTTAAAAGGCGTATCAAAGATATGAATCCCCATGTCACCCAATGTGCCGCAACCGAAATCAAGAATTTTCCGCCACTGACCGGGGTGATAAACTTTCTCGGTGAAGTGTCGAACCGGCGCCGTGCCGAGCCAGAGATTCCAGTCGAGCGACTCAGGCACGACAGATTTTTCGGCGAATGGCTTGCCATCATATCCCCAGTTCTTGAAGCTCCATACGTAGACCTTCTTGGTTTTACCGATGATACCCGCCTTGATATGGTGTCGAGTGAAGCGGTAAGCAGCGCGGGACTGGTTTTGGATACCCATCTGGGTGGTGAGTTTTTTCTCCGCGGCAAATTCAGCAAGCTCCCGTGCCTCACCAAGCTTGTGCGTTAAGGGCTTCTGTGTGAAGACGTGTTTGCCAAGTTTCATTGCGGCCATTGTGGCCGGATAATGGGTATGGTCCGGTGTAGAGATAGAAACCACATCGATCTTGTCCCCGAGGGTAGCCAGCATATCTCGGTAGTCTTGGAAAAACTTGGCGCTCTTGTGCTTTGAAAGCCACGAATCGATCATACCGCGATCACGATCTACATCGCAGAATCCAACTGCCTGCACACGTTCATGTTTAACTAACTCGCCGGTATCTACTCTGCCTTTGCCGCCGGTGCCGATGTGGGCGGTACAAACCCGGCTGTTGGGTGAGTTAGCCCTCAACCCTGAAGGCAGTACAAAAAAACTGCTGACGGCGGCGGATGTTTTAACGAAATCTCTGCGGGATAATTTGTTCATTGCGTGAGTAAATTGATGACTGATTATAAGGCCGTGGTTTGGGCTTGTCGATGGGATTGGCATATTACCCTGAAGGCAATCTTATTCGATCGTGACGACAAACCAGATGTTTTCTCTAAGTTATTATGAATTACTTTTCAGGATTCAGGTTTCCGCGTTCCGCAGAGAAAACTTTTCCAGCAGGTTGCGTCGGAAGAGTGGCTTCCCAGTTTTTAATTTGTCTAACGAGTTGTTGGGTTATTTCTGGGTTTTTTGAGGTAAGGTCGTTTTTTTCAAAGGGGTTTGCAGTTATGTCGTAGAGTTCTGTGTGGGTTAATTCATTGTTGGATAGGAGTTTCCAGTTTTTGTATACGACGGCGTAAGACACCCAATGGTGAGGTCGGCCTTTGGGTGCAGGCCATCGGGATTGCGCTTTCCAGAAAAGTGGTTTTTCGCGGGTGGGTGATTTCCGACCTTTGAGTGTTTCGAGTTGGCTGACTCCGTCGGGGCGGTAGCCTGCTGGAAACTTAGCCCCGGCAAGCTCGCAGAAGGTGGGGAGGAGATCGATTGCAGAGATAAGAGACTGATTGTCCACTTTTCCTGCGCTAATTTTTCCTGGCCATCGGGCAATAAATGGAACACCAATGCCGCCTTCAAATAAGGCTGCTTTGTAGCCCTTGCGACCTCCGGTTATACCCTTTGCAGCACCAATACCGTATCCTGCTCCTGTGGCAGTATCGTGCATTAGTGTCAGCTCGGTAGGGGAAGCTGCTCGAGCGGGTCCATTGTCTGAACTGAAAATTACGAGGGTGTTTTTTGTGAGTTTCAACCTGTCTAGAGAGTTAAGGACTTCGCCAATTCGATCGTCTGCGTGGGAAAGGACTGAGGCGTAGATATTATCCGGCTCGGGAAGTTCACGGAAACGCCAACGATATTTTGGGACGGTGTGGAAAGGTGTGTGGGGTTCATGTATCCATAGGTTTATGAAGAAGGGTTTTTTCTCGTCATTGCACTTTTCAATGAAAGCGATCGTGTGCTTGGCGTCCTCGTGCACGGGCATTTGTTCTCCGGCACAATTGAATGCCCCATACGCATCATAACCGTATTCACTTGGTAGCGGTGAATCGGTGATCATGTTATTTGCAAGGTGCCATTTCCCAAAATGAGCGGTGCGGTATCCAGCTTTTTGCAGCATGCGTGGAAGCAGTGGTGCTTTGGGGTTTAGCCAATCGGGCATACCGCGCTTTGCATTGCTGGGTACCCAGGCAAAGTGGCCGTTGATGTTATAGCGAGCGGGGAAATGACCGGTCATTACTGCAGCACGACTTGGGGAACAAACCCCACTTGCCACAGTGAATCGAGTGAAGTCCGTACCTTCTTTGGCAAGCCTATCGATGTGAGGGGTCTTCACATAAGGATGACCATGGCAACTGAGGTCGCCCCAGCCCCAGTCGTCGGCAAAAATGAAGATGATGTTTGGTTTGGTTGCCCAAACATTAATTGTAATCACCATGCTGAAAATCATGGTAAGCAGGGCTTTTTTATTAAAGTTCATGGTCTTAATTTTTCGATTTTCATGACCCACTCCATGGTGAGTGAAGTTGGCGCGTGCTCCTTGTTTGGTTTACCATCATTATCTTGCGGATGGGTCTTAGCCTTGAAGCGATCGCCCGATCAATCCTGTAATTGATCAAGACCGCCATTGTCGTTATTTCGATCGCAACCCAGCCGTGTTTACGGTCATCACTTTGAAGCCTCTTTTACTGAGAGTGACGGTGTCTTTCAGGGTGTATTCCATTTTGGCCAACGGCACGGTCGGGGTGTCGCTGTATTGCATGCCTTGAAAGAGCGGGCGGCCGAAGCGGTTGCTCGGCTGTTCGGGCACGGTGGCAATGGTGCGGCCGCCTTGGACAATGATGAAATGGGAAATGCCGCTTTCCAAATCAGCTTCAGCGGTCCAGGTCAGCGTGCGGCCGGTCCATTTCACGTTCTTGGGCGCTGGCGGCGGCGTGGTGTCGATCACCTTGGTGTTCGTCACGTACTGCATCCATTTTTGGGCAATGGCCTTGTTGGGCAGCCAGGTGCCCTTGTGGTTGTCGCCGATAAACGCCGCAGCGGGCACAGCCGTGACATCGAGTAACGGAGCGAGGCAAGCGCCCTGCGTGGGCATGGGCTTGAGCGGTTGACCGGGCTGGGCGGGTAGGCGGGCGGTGAGGCAGGTGTCGAGCCACGGGATGGCGAGGTAGCGTTGGTTGCCGCATTCGTGGGCGGAAAGCGGATCAATCGCCATGCCGAGCAAACCGCCTTGACCGCGGACGGTGTTGAAAAAAGTTTCATTCATGGGCCACACGCGGGTGAAGCGACCGGTCTTGATGGTGACGCCTTCCTTGGTGCCGGGGTTGCACATCATCGGCACACCGAGCGCCGCCTTGGGCAGGGTATGCGGCTTGATGGTGGGCCGGTCGGGATTGGCCGCAAGGAAGGGTACGCCGGAGCGTAGCCAAGCGGCGGCCACGCGATTGGGATGTAGCATTACCATGCCACCGGCCCAATGCCCGCCGCCGCTGTGGCCCCAGAGCGCCCACGGCACGGTGGCCAGTTCGGCGTGTCCGCTGAGTTTGCCCAGCTCAACGAGCGCCTCCTGAAAAGCCTTGCTGGAGCCGTTGCGGGGATCGCACCACATTTGGCAATCGGCCTTTTGCGGTTGCTCGTATGAAGGGGCCAGCAGGGCGCAGGCCTGTTTCTTGGCGAGCGCCTGCCAGTGCAGATCGAACGCGCCGGTCTGGCCGGATTTACACGAGCCTTCGCCACAGCCGTGCTGATGCACCACCACGCCGCGTAGTTGCTTCACGCCGGCAGGAATCCAGACCGTGTATTGCACGGGAAAAATCAATTCGCCCGGTTTGGCGGAAGCCTCAAACCGCACGCGATAGTACGGCGGCTTCACCTCCGGCGGATTATCGTACGGCGCCTTTTGGGCGGGGAGAGTGACCGTAAGGGCTAGCAGAATCAGGATGGCAGGACGCAGGTTCATTATCAGGGCGCCAGTGTCGGGGAGAGCGCGAGGCGAGGTCAATGGGGAAAACCGCCTGCGGGCTTGATTCGCGGATGGGATCGGGCACACTGGGTGCATGTACTCCAAGCTTTTGGGTGTGTTGTTGTGGGCTGGGTTGGCCGGTGGGGCTTTGGCGGAGCCGGTTTCGAAACCGCTGTTTAACGGCAAGGATCTTTCCGGCTGGAAGGTGCCTGCGGGCAATGACGCGGCTGGCTGGTATAAGGCGGTTGATGGCGTCTTGAAAATTCAAAGCGGCCCGAAGAAGAAGGGCTCAGTGCTGTGGACGGAAAAGGCGTATGGTAACTTCATCATGGAACTGGAGTTCCGCTTTGGCGAAGGCGTGGTGGACAGCGGCGTGCACGTGCGCAATGCCGACCAGATTCAGATCGGTATCAGCGGTTCGCTCAAGCGCGACATGACCTGCTCGCCGTACATCCCCGGTAAGGGCTATCCAGTGGAGGCCAAGAATATTAAGAAACTGCTTAAGGCAAAGGACTGGAACCACATGCGTATACAGGCCATTGGCGAGGAATATGCCGTGTGGTTGCAGGGCGAAAAGGTGATGACCTACAAAAGCGCCTCGGCCATCAAGGAAGGCCCCATCGGCATTCAACTTCACGGTAACCGCAACATGGCGATCGACTATCGCAAGCTAGGCATTCTCCAACTCAAATAACTCAATTTAAAAAATGAAAACCATCCATATCGCACTTACTCTCTTCCTGCAATTGGCCACCTTCGCCGTGGCTGCACCGCTGGTTTATGAGGGCACCGAAGGGCCCGGTAAGGGCAAACACATCGTCTTTATCGCCAGCGACCACGAATATCGCGGCGAAGAAACCTGCCCGGCCATCGCGCGCATTTTGGCCAAGCGCTATGGCTTCAAGTGCACGGTGCTGTTTGGGCTCGATGAAAACGGCCACATCAAGGCGGGCTCCTCGGATGTCCCCGGGATTGAGGCCCTCAAGGATGCGGACTTAATGTTTTGTTTCATGCGCTTTCTGCGGCCGAACGATGCGTGGATGAAACATTTCGCCGGCTATCTCGATCGCGGCGGTTCGGTGCTGGGGCTGCGCACCACCACGCACGCCTTCAATGGTCTCAAGGGCAAGTACGCCAATTTCAATTATAATTCGCGCAACGAATCCTTCGACTGGGGATTCGGCCGTCAAATCCTCGGCGAGACGTGGCGGCCGCGCGAAGGGGCGGGCCATTACGGCAGCAATCACCGCTACAGCACGGCGATGTTTGTCGTGCCGGAACACAAGGACCATCCCGTGGTGCGCGGCGTGAAGGACATGCACGCCTTGGCTGGAGCGTACAGCGCGGTACCGATTGAGGGATCGATTATCCTTGGCAAGAATCAGGTGCTCGACTCGATGAAACCCAACGGCAAACCGCTGGCCAACAAGCCACCCAGCCCGAGCATTTGGGTGCGCGAATACAAATCGGCCTCCGGCAAAAAAGGCCGCGTGTTTGCAAGCACTCAGGGTGCCTCGGAGGATATCATCAGCGAAGGCGTGCGCCGCTGCATCATCAACGGCGTCTTCTGGTGTATGGGTATGGAGAAGGAAATCAAAGCGGACATGAATGTCGATTTCGTTGGCCCGTTTCAGCCCACGCCTTTTTCTTTCAACGGCGAAGCGCAAAATGTGAAGCCCGCTGACCTTGCCGGCTGGGAAAGCCCGATCATGCCCAAGGGCGAAAAACATGCGCCCAAGCGCACAGTGAAACGTAACTAGTTTAACACCATGAGCGAACAACAAATGAATCGCCGCACGGCGATCAAGGCAACCGCTGCGGTTAGCGCCGGGGCATTGGTCATCTCCAAGGAATTCCTTAAGGCACAGGAATCGGCCCAGCCGTTCGGGCCGGGCTTTCCGCGACTGGAATCTTTAACCACCGGCGAGTGGTGGACGCGCCCGGGCAATAACGGTAAACTGGCGCCCAAGGGCCGCAAAGGCGTACCGCCTAGCATGAATGTGCCGCGCGACCAAGTGGTGGCATTCGCCATGTACACACACCAAAACGGGGTACTGAAACTTTCGGCGCAGTTGTTTCCGCTGATGCCCGGCGAAAAACGCGAGGCCCGGTTGGAGCTGATGTTGCCCGGTCAAAAATGGAGTGAGGCAGCCAAAGCTGAGGTGCATTACCCGGGTTGGGACGCGCATTTCCGGATCGAGAAGTGGGATGATTCGCACGATGTGAAATACCGCGTGTGCCACGGCGATAAGGCCAAGTTCGAGGGGCTCATTCGCAAGGATCCCAAGGATAAGGACGAAATTGTCGTCGCCAATCTTTCCTGTAATTCCAGCCGCACCACGGGACCGCGTCAGGAGATTGTCGAGAATCTTAGGCACCACAATCCGGATTTGTTATTTTTCGGCGGCGATCAACATTATCGCCACACCGAGAACACGACCGGTTGGATTGAGTTTGGCCTGCAGTACCGGGACATCATCCGAGACCGCCCGACGATCTGCATTCCCGACGACCACGATGTGGGGCACGGCAACGTGTGGGGCGAGAGCGGAAAGAAGTCCACGATTCCGGGTGATGCTGATGGCGGCTACAAGTTTCCGGTTAAGTATGTGAACCAGGTGCAACGCCAGCAGACCTCATGTCTGCCGGACCCGGCGGACCCCAAGCCGGTCAATCGCGGCATTGGCGTGTACTTCACAAGCCTCAATGTGGGCGGCGTGGATTTCGCGATTCTCGAGGATCGCAAATTCAAAACCGGTCCGTCCGGCAAGATTCCGAAAATGGGGCCGCGTCCCGATCACATCAATGATCCCAAGTACGACCCGAACAAAATCGATTTGCCCGGGCTGCAGTTGCTGGGTCCGCGTCAGGAAAAATTTCTCACTAACTGGTCAGCGGACTGGACCAACGCTGAGATGAAGGGCGTTCTGTCGCAGACTGCCTTCTGCGGTGCCGTCCACATGCACGGCGGTAGTGACCGCCGGTTATTGGCTGACCTTGATTGCAACGGCTGGCCGCAAACGCCCAGCCGTAATGCGCTAAAATTGATTCGCCGCGCCTGGGCCGTGCACTTGTGTGGCGACCAGCATCTCGCAGTGACCGTGAAACACGGCATTGAGGAACACGGCGATGGCCCATACGGCTTCACGGGGCCGGCCTTGGTGAACACCATTTACGGTCGCTGGTGGCATCCGCTTGACGAAAAGGCGGGGCCCAATCCTGTGCCGAACAGCCCGCTGCCGTGGACCGGCGATTTCAAGGACGGCCTTGGCAACAAGATCTCCATGATGGCTTATGCCAATCCGAAAGATCGGAATGACGAAAAGAAACGCGCCGACGGCTACGGCCTTGCGCGGTTCAACAAGAAGACCCGGCAAATCACGTTCGAATGTTGGCCGCGCTTCTGCGATGTGCGTAAAGGCGATCAGGCGCAATATACTGGCTGGCCGATCATAGTGGATCAGGACGACAACGACGGCCGCGAGGTCGCCGGCTGGCTACCTGAACTGCAATTCGCCAAGGGCGTGCGCCCGGTGGTACAGGTCATTGAAGATGCCACCGGCGAAGTGCTCTACACGACGCGCGCTAAGGCTGCGACCTTCCAGCCACGCGTATACAGCAAAGGCAAACACACCGTGAAAATCGGCCGTCAAAAACCGGATCGGATAACGGTGAAGGATCTTGAGCCCAAGTCTAAGAAGGCCGCCGGCACCATGAAAGTGGCTGTGTAATACATCCGGAATAATTCCAGGAGGGACGAGTTCCACCTCGTCCCTTTTTTATTTGATCCGTTGATGAAGTTCAGGCCGCGTTGCCCTTGGTCTGCATGAGCTCAAATCCCCAGAGGCCAAGGCCGAGCAGAGACAGAGCTTGAGGGCGCCGGAGGCAAGTCAATTGGCCGCTTCCACTGTGATGATAATGGATTTGGAGGTGGGCGTGTTGCTGATGCGGGCGGTGCTATCGAGTGGGACGAGGACGTTGGTCTCGGGGAAATAGGCTGCCGCACAACCACGGGGCAGATCGTAGGGCAGGGCGAGGAAGAGCTTGGCTTCGCGGGTTTCGCCCTGCCAATGGCTGGTGAGATTCACGGGCTGCTCTGGTTCCAGTTCGCGGGCGATCATGTCCTCGCGATTCAGAAATACAATCCGGCGTTCGCCGCGAATGCCGCGGTACCGGTCGTCCATGCCGTAGATAGTGGTGTTGAACTGGTCATGACTGCGGATGGTCATGAGCACCAATTGATCGTCTGTGAGTTCCAAGGGTTCCAGTGGATGAATGCTGAAAGGCGCCTTGTCGTTCTGTGCGAATCGGCGTTCCTTGGCGCTGTTGGGCAGGTAAAATCCACCGGGCTCGGCGACGCGTTGTTCGAAATGATCAAACCCGGCGATGGTTTTCTCAATGCGTTGCCGGATCAGGGTGTAGTCTTCGGCGAACTCGGTCCAGGGCGTCTGGTCATCGGTCAACACAGCCCGAGCCACGCCGGCGACAATGGCGGGTTCGCTGCGAACGGTGTGGCTGATGGGTTCCAGCTTGCCGCGCGAGGCGTGCACGATTCCCATGGAATTTTCCACGGTCACAAATTGTTTTCCATCGCGCTCGCTGCGGCCGAGGCAGGGCAAGATCAACGCTTGCCGGCCGGTGATCAGGTGGCTGCGATTGAGTTTGGTTGACACCTGCACAGTCAACCGGCAGCGGCGCAGGCCTTCGGCGACCGCCTTCACATCCGGTGTGGCCGAGAGGAAGTTGCCGCCGAGGGCGACGAACACCTTGGCTTGGCCAGCGCGCATGGCGCGGATAGATTGCACCACGTCCAGCCCGGGCTTGGTGGGTGGGGTAAAACGAAACTCTTGACCCAGGGCTTTCAGGAACGCCGTCGCGGCGTTGGTGGTGATGCCCATGGTGCGGTCGCCCTGCACGTTGCTGTGCCCGCGCACAGGCAAGAGGCCGGCGCCGGGTTTGCCGATGTTACCGCGCAGGAGATGGAGGTTCACCAGGTCCTGAATGCAGGCCACCGCAGTGACGTGTTGAGTCAGACCCATGGCCCAGCAGGAGATGACCGATCGGGCCCTGCGATAGGTGTCGGCGGCGGCTTCGATTTCCTCACGGGTCAGGCCGCTCTGTGTTGTGAGGTTATTCCACTCCACCGCCTCAAGTGCGGTGCGCCATTCGGCGAAGCCGGTGGTGTGTTGATCAATAAACTTCTGATCCAGCACCGTGCCGGGCGCCTCGGCTTCGGCGGCGAGCAGCGCTTTTTGCATGCCCTTGAGCAGCGCCATGTCGCCATTGATTTTCACCTGCAGATATTGCTCAGCCAACGGCGTGGCCATGCCGAGCATACCGCGCACTTCCTGCGGATGCGCAAATCCCAGCAGACCGGCTTCCTTCAAGGGATTCACCGCCACGATCTTGGCGCCGTTCCGTTTGGCGGCCTGCAGCGAGCTGAGCATGCGCGGGTGGTTGGTGCCGGGGTTTTGGCCGAAGATAAAAATGGCTTCGGCCTGTTCGAAGTCCTGCAGGGTCACGGTGCCTTTGCTGATGCCGATGGTGGCTTTGAGGGCGGCGCCGCTGGATTCATGACACATGTTTGAGCAATCGGGCAGGTTGTTGGTGCCAAACCGGCGGGCCATAAGCTGATACAAATATGCGGCTTCGTTGACCGTGCGGCCGGAGGTGTAAAAGATCGCTTCATTGGGCGATGCCAGCGCGTGCAGTTCCTTGGCGATCAGGCTGAAGGCGTCGTCCCAGGCGATCGGTTCATAATGGTTGGCGCCCTCGCGCAGAACCATGGGCTCGGTGAGGCGTCCCTGCAGTTCGTGCCAGTGATCGTTTTGCGCGGCTAGTTCGGCTACTGAGTGAGTTTTGAAAAACGCCGCGTCGCAACGGTTACGATTGGCGGCCTCGGAGGCCAGCGCCTTAGCGCCGTTCTCGCAAAACTCCGTGGTGGCCCGATGCTCATCGGGATCCGGCCAGGCGCAGCTGGGGCAATCGAAGCCGTCTTTTTGGTTCAGGCCCAGCCAGGACTTCAGCGCGCGACCGGCGCCCGATTCCCGCAGGGCGTGCTTCATGGAGCTGGTCACCGCCGGCAGACCCGCGGCGGATTGCGCCGGAATACTGCGTCGCAGTTCGGAGAACTCCTCGGGATTTTCCGCGGCCGGTTGTGAGCCTTTCGCCATGTGCGGGTATCATCCAAAAATCCGCCATTCATTCAATCCTCAACCGCTGGCTTTGACACACCCAAGTCGGCTGCTTAAACTCATCACGTGAAATTTGCTATCCTAATTTTCGTACTCGGTTTCAGTTTGAAGGCCGGCCAAAATGCTGCGCCGTCGTCGCACATGGTGTTTGATGACAACTTTCCGGGCGACATTTTGATCAACGAAGTACGCGTGCCGAAAGCGGGGGAGGCGATGTGTACCTATTACGAAACGCTCGGCTGGCGCGGCCGCGCGGCGGGGTATGCGGGTATTCAAGCGCATCCCAAGGCGCACAATTACATTTTCTCCATCTGGGATCACAAAGGTCACACCGCGCCGATCCGCGCCGTGCATCGCGGGCCGGGGACGTTGACCGAAAAATTTGGCGGCGAGGGCACTGGGCTCAAGTCGTGGAACTTCACGCTCGGGTGGGAGGTGGACACTTGGTACACGCTCGTCTCACGCTGCTGGGCGGTGGGCGATCATACCTACTACGGGTTTTGGAGTCGCTCGGGTAAGACCGGGCAATGGACGCATCTGGTCACCATGGATGTTGCCGCCAAGAAGGCCTTTTTTGAGGGCGGCACCGATGCCTTTATTGAAGACTGGCTGGAGACCGGCAAGCACGCGCGCACCTCCCATTTGCGCGGCGGCTGGAAACGCAGACTCAACGGGCAGTGGCACGCCTTTGGCCGCGCGCGGTACTCGGTGAATTATTGGGATCTCGATCCCGGCAAGCGGTCGTTCAACTTCAAAACCAACTGGAACGGCGGCGTGGCTAAGGATGCCACCGGTGAATTTTATTTCATGACCGCCGGCGGCAAGGCAACCCAGCCCACAACAAAAAATCCATCTCAACACGCCATCAAACGCACCGCCCCCAAGCCCAGCTATGCGCCCTTGAAAATTAAATCCGCCAAGATCAAGAGGGACGGCAACACTCTCGTGGTCGAGTGGGAAAACGATCCGGCTGCGCTGCCGCAGTTTTCGTATAAGGTGTTTTACGACGGCATCGAACTCAACGCGGTCTCCAGCATAGTGCCCTCCACGCGCCGGGCCGAGCTGCCTATCAAACAATCCGGCGGCGCCACCGTGCACCTGATCTGCGAGGATATCCTCGGTAACAAATCGAAGGTTTACACCCTCAACTTGGCGGACGGGCGTTGACACCTTGGGCTGCCGTCTTGCTCTTGACCGAGCTGTGTCGAGTGGCCGTAACCGTCAAATTTGCCTGAACTACTGCAAGCGCAGGCGGGCGGTGACGGGTTGATGGTCACTGGGGATTTGGAGGAAGTCCTTAAAGAGCACAATTTCCGTGCGGTCCACCAGTACCGGGCCACGGGTCAGAACCCAGTCGATGCGGCGGTTGCCGCGCTGGGTTTGGCCAAAGCCGTTGAAGGTGTTCCAGCCGGCGTTGACTTTTTCCTTGGCGACCTGAAATGAATCGTGAAAGGCACCCTCGGAGGAGAGCGTGGTATAGGCGCGGTTGGCCTTTGCGACCGCGTTGAAGTCGCCCACGAGGATGACCGGTAGCTGGGCCTTCAAAGCGTTCACTCGCTGCAGAATCAGTTGGGCCGATTTCTCTCGCGATGGCTGTGACCGGTGATCGAAGTGCGTGTTCCAGAAATAAAACTCTTTTTTCGTTCGGCGATCGAGAAAGCGCACCCACGTGACCATGCGTTTCACCGTGTTGCCCCAACTGGCGGAGCCGACTTTCTCCGGCGTGTCCGACAACCAAAAATGTTTCGTCTCCAACGGTTCAAACCTCGCGTGCCGATAAAAGATGGCCATGAATTCCCCGCGCTGGCCACCTTCGCGCCCAGTACCGATCCATTTGTGGTCCGGTAACGACTTGTCCATGAACACCAGTTGATGATGTAGTCCTTCTTGCGTGCCGATGAGGTCGGCCTTTTGATCGGCGATTACTTTGACCACACCGCCTCGCCGCTTCGGCCAGGCATTTGCTCCCGTGGCACTGGCGTACCGAATATTGAACGCCATCACGTTGAGGGGCTCGGTAGTTTTAGACTGTTGTGCCTGAACTTCAGCCCCAATCAATAGGACTAACACCAAGACAGTGCGCGTAAAAATAAATGGCATGGGGTTGAGTGTCTGGTCCTACGGAGTTTTCTTCAAGCGGGAAACATCGAGTTGCAGCCGGTTGAGGTTTGACCTCCATTCGCGACTGCCCAATGCTTCACCCATGACACGTTGGTTTCTCGTATGGTTGCTGGGCGGTGCCGGACTGTTGAGCGCAGCGCAGCCGAACATCATCGTATTCATGGTCGATGATTATGACAAATACGAGACAAGCGTGTACGGCGGCAAGGTGCTCACGCCACATCTCGACCGGCTGGCCCGGGAGGGTATCACGTTTGAAAATGCTCACGTGACCTCGACCGTGTGCACACCGTCACGTTACACATTCCTGACAGGCCGAAATGCGGGGTCGGCCTACTCAGCGGAATTTCTGGAGCTGTTCCCCAAGGGGCAGCAAAGTCTGCCGGGCTTCAACGTGGAGCTGGAACCGGATAATCAAAACGTTGCGGCGCTGCTGACTAAGGCGGGGTACGCGACGGGCATGGTGGGGAAATTTCATGTAGGGCCATCGCTCAGTGATGCGGAGTTTCGGCGGAAATATGGTCTTCACGAGATTGAGAAAAACGTACCCTACACGCCGGCGCTCAACCGCAAAAAATTTGAAAATGAGAAGGGCTACCGGAAGGCTGTGAAGGATTTCGGGTTCACATGGGCCAAGAATATTTATTGGGACAATATTAAGGCGCCGTTCCAAAGTCATAATCCGGAATGGACGGCGGCGGCCGCGGTGGAGTTTATCGAGCAGCATTGTGAGGGGCCGTTTTACCTGCACTACTGCACTACACTGTTGCATGGGCCGAATGGTTCCTGGCACAAGTCGCTGGACAAGCCCAGGGTCACCGGCGAAGGCATCATCGATGCGGATTTAAACGTGCTACCGTCTCGAGATTCGGTCATGAGACGAATCGAGCAAGCTGGATTAACCTCGAATCAAGCCGGGTACCTGTGGATGGATGATTCTCTCGGATTGATCCTCAACAAGCTGGATGAACTGAAACTGGCGCAAAACACGATCGTGTTGTTTGTGGCTGATCACGGATCGGCCCACAAGGGGTCGTTGTACAAGGCCAGAGGCACGGAGGTGCCGTGCATTATGCGATGGCCGGCCGGGATGAAGGCGGGCGTGCGCAGTGATGAGTTGATTCAAAATACTGACTTTGTGCCCACATGGTTTGAGCTGGCTAGCCTGAAAAAGCCTGCCTCCTACCGGATGGATGGCGTGAGTCTGACTCCGCTTTTCCAAGCGCCTCACGAACCGGTGCGCGAGCATGTATACGCCGAGATTGGCGCCGCGCGTTCCATCAAGACCAAGACGCACAGTTACATCGCCCTGCGGTATACGCAGGAACAGGTAGCTGGCGTGCAGAAACGTCAGCGGCGGGATCTTAAGGCGTTGACCGGCTTGAGCGGCGGTGTTTCACGATCCATTGCCACACATCCGCACGCGTACACCGGCGATCAATTGTACGATTTGACCCGGGATCCGGATGCGCAGAATAATCTGGCTGACCACAAACGCCATGCCGGGACATTGGCTCAAATGAAACAAAAACTTGCTGCGGAGCTCAAACGGTTTACGGCCCGGCCCTATGGTGAATTTGTTCCGGGCGGCAACGCACTGGACGGTGGCGGATACGAAAAGGTGTTCGAAACCCTCCGCCGCGCGGCGGGCGACAAGAAACCCAAAAAATAGGCCATGCAAATCAGTGCCAAGAAAAAGTGATGCGGATCGCGGTTGTCATATTGTGGTGGTCGCTGGGGTCGGTCATGGCGGCGCCGCCCGTGGTGCCGGGGCTGTTGCATGAGCGGCATGGATTGGATGCAGCCGGGCAGGGGCGGGTGTTGATCGAGGAACTCCGTTGTGCTTGGTGCCATGCGGGACCGGTGGAGCGTAAATTAGGACCAGATTTGTCGGGTGTGGGCGCGCGGGTGGATGCGGGGTTTCTGCGACGGTTTTTGTTAAACCCGGCCGAGGCGGATCCAGGTACGCAAATGCCGGATGTGCTAGCGGCCGTATCGGCGGATGAACGCGAGGCCACGGCGGATATGCTGACACATTATTTGACGAGTTTATCCGCCGATAAATTTTCGCGGTCCAAGGTGGATGGCTCGATGGTGAGTGCAGGCAAAAAACTTTTCGAGAGCGTGGGCTGCGTCACTTGTCACACGCCGGGTCAGGGAGTGGGGCTAAAGCATGTGCCGGCCAAGTACGGGCTTGATTCGTTGTCGGCGTTTTTGTTTCAGCCGCATCACTCCCGACCGGCGGGGCGTATGCCGGATATGAATCTCACGCGCGACGAGGCGCGCTCCATCGCGGCATTTCTGCTTGGGACGAAAGAGTTGAAGGTCGCAAAGCTTCCCCCTAATCCGGCCAAGGTGGCGGCGGGCAAGGCGGTGTTCCGCAGTTTGAACTGCACATCGTGCCATAAGTTGCCCAATCAAGAGTCGCAGTTGAATATGCCGATGGCCGAGCTTCGGGCGGGTAGGGGATGCCTGGCCGAGCAACCGGACGGCGTGCCTGATTTTTATTTGTCCGCCTTCCAGCGGGCAGCCATCGGCAAGGCGTTGGCAGGGATTCAAAAACCGTTGTCGGATCGGCTGCAGGTTCAGCATACCATGACGACCTTCAACTGCATTGCCTGCCACGCGCGAGATGGTGCGGGCGGCGTGAGCAATGCGATGTTTCAGCACTTCGGCACGGACGAGGAGGGGCTGGGTAATCCCGGCCGCATTCCGCCGGCGCTGGACGGCGTGGGCGCGAAGCTGCGGCCGGAATGGCTACGCAAGGTGTTGTTCGATGGGGCAGCGGTGCGGCCTTACATGCACACGCGCATGCCGCAATTCGGCGAGGCCAACCTGCGGCATTTGCCGGGGCTGTTCGAGAAAATGGATTCGTTGCCGGCGGTGGAACTGCCGGAACCCAAGCGCGAGGATCGGCGCACGGTCCGCGAGGCCGGCCATTTGTTAGTGGGCGATCAGGGATTGAACTGCGTGGCCTGCCATAACTTCAACGGCAAACCGTCACCGGGCTTGAAGGGGGTGGATTTACTGAATTCCTTTGAGCGGCTGCAGCCCAGTTGGTTTTCGCACTTCATGCGGAACCCTCAGAAGTTTCGTCCGGGTATTGTGATGCCGAACTTTTGGCCGGACGGCAAGGCGGTGAGGTCGAATGTGTTGAAGGGCCAAACGGAGGCGCAACTGCAGGCCTTGTGGTATTACTTTTCGCTGGGTCGCTCGGCGCGCGATCCCTCGGGCATTCGCTCAGTGGGCACGGATCTGGTGGTGAGCGATCTCACGCGCGTGTATCGCGGCCGCAGTCGAGTGGCGGGTTATCGCGGGATTGCGGTCGGTTTTCCGGGTGGGTTGAATTACGCCTTCAATGCGCAGAACGGCACGCTCAGCGCTCTATGGCAGGGCGAGTTTGTGAGCGTGTACTGGGGCGGTCAGGGCGCGGGAAATTTTAATCCGAAACCGCGTGCCATCGAGCTGGCGCAAGATGTGACGTTTTATCGTTTGGCAAAGGCCGATGCGCCTTGGCCGTTGAGGCCGCAGATGACCAAGGAGAATCCGGTGAATCCCGATCCGTTGTATCCGCGCAATCGCGGTTATCGGTTTGAGGGTTATCAATTGGATGCCGTTGGTGTGCCGACTTTCCTATATCGCACGGGAATGGTGAGTGTATCGGATCGCTCGCAGGTGGTGGTGTCCGATGGGCTGAATGGCTTGGCGCGCGCACTGCATTTGGATGCGTCCAAGTCGGAGACGGTTTATGTGCGTGTATTGACCGGCAAGGTGCAGAGGTTGGCACCGCGGCAATACGGCACGGAATCACTAAAAGTGTGGCTACCGGAAACGGAAGTCCTCCTTCGCGGTGCCGGTGAGACAAAGGAATTGTTGATGAAATTAAACCTGCCCAAAGGCAAATCAGAATGGGGGATACGTTATGAGTTGTTGCGCTAGCTGGTTGGGGCCCGTGCTGGCCTTGGCGATCGCTTCAAGCGCAGCTGCCGAGGAGGTGGGGGCGCGTTGGGGGACGGAGCAGCGGGAGCGGGAATATTATCGGGTTGTAAGTGTGCCGATTCCGAAAGGGCAGGTGATTGAAGCGGGGGCGTTTGAGTTGCTACCGGACAATCGTATGGCTATCGGGACGCGGCGCGGGGAGATTTACCTGATGAGTGGGGTGGATGACGTCAAGCCGCGGCCGCGCTTCGAGAAGTTTGCCGAAGGACTGGATGAAATTTTCGGGCTGGCGAATCGCAAGAGCGAAAAGGATACGTTGTATGTGACGCACAGCGCGGAGCTGACACGGGTGCGCGATACGAACGGCGACGGCCGCGCGGATCGGTTTGAGACGGTGTCCGACGCATGGGGATATCGTAATTATCACGAGTACGCTTTTGGCTCGAAGTTCGATGCGCAGGGCAATCTCTACGTGGCGTTGGGGCTGTCCAGTTCATACCATTCGCGTGCGCTCTATCGCGGGTGGGCCCTGAAGGTTACGCCGGAGGGCAAGAGCATCCCGATCGCCAGCGGACTCCGTAGTCCGGGTGGCATCGGCCCGAACGAACACGGCGCGTTGTTTTATATAGAGAGTCAGGGACCGTGGAATTCCTCGTGCAGCCTGAAATTTCTCAAGCCCGGCGGGTTCATGGGGCATCCGGCGAGTTTCAACTGGTACCCGTACGCTTCGGACCTTCCGCGGCCGATCGCGCCGGAGAGCGGCACACGCATTGTCACCGAAAAGGAAAAGGTGAAGGAACTCGTGCCGTATGCGGTGGTGTTTCCCTACATCCGCATGGGGCGCTCGATCACCGGGTACGTAGTCGATCAAACAGGCGGCAAGTTTGGGCCGTTTGAAAATCAAATATTTCTCGGCGACTACACGCAATCGATCCTTATGCGCGCGACCACCGAGCAGATCAACGGCGTGTGGCAGGGCGCGTGTTACCCGTTTCGCGAAGGGCTTTCCACCGGCATTCTCAATGTGCAATTCACCCGGCAGGGCCGTCTGTTGGCCGGCGGCACGAATCGCGGCTGGCCAGTGCGCGGCATTAAATCCTTCGCGCTGGAGCGATTGGATTGGACCGGCAAAATGCCGTTCGAGATCAAGCGCATCCACATCACGCCCAATGGATTCAAAATCCTGTTTACTAAACCGGTCGATGCCAAGACCGGCGACGATCCGAAGAGCTACAAGGTCAGCACTTTCACGCACATTTACCATGGCGGCTACGGCGGGCCGGAGGTGGATCGGACCACACCGGAAATAAAAAGTGCCAAACTCGCGCCTGACGGGTTGAGTGCACAGATTGTTTTAAGTGAACTCAAACGCGGCCACGTGCATGAATTTGATCTGGGCGCCCTGCGCGGACGCGGGCAGGTGCAGGAACCGCTGCTGCACCGCCACGCCTATTACACTGTCAATGAAATCCCCAAGAAATAAAATGCGCCTCGGCTGCTGCCTTCTCATGTTCGTCCAGATTATGCTGGGCGCGGAATGGACGTCCGTGAGCCAGTGGCCCGCGCCGGAGGCGCATCAGGCGGCCGCAGCGGATCAGCGGTTCTTCTACGCTATCACCAGTCGCGCGGTAGCGAAGTATGACCGAGCGTCGGGCAAGCGGGTGGCGGTGAGCACAGGAGCGGCGCGTCATCTAAATAGTGGGTTTTTCTGGGAAGGCCGATTGTTGTGCGCGCATTCGAATTATCCCTTCAAGCCCGAGCGTAGCGAGATCATGGCGCTCGATGTCGACACTATGAAGCTGTCGATCTTCAAGGCATTTGGCAATGCCGACGGCTCGCTGGTGTGGGTGTTGCGCAAGGACGATCATTGGTGGTGCAACTTCGCCCACTACGGCCCTAGCAATGCCAAGACGTTTCTCGCCAAGTACGACGATCAATGGCGCGAGGTGGCGCGCTGGACGTATCCCAATAAGGTCATTTCCCAATTGGGCCGCTACAGTTTATCTGGCGGCATTTGGCGCGGAGACGAATTATGGGTGACAGGGCATGATGATCCGGTGGTCTTTCGCTTGGCAGTGCCCAAGAAAGGCGGCGAGCTTCATTACCTCGGCCAGCAGGGCGTGCCGTTTACCGGGCAGGGGTTTTCTAATGATCCGGTGACCGGTCGGTTAATCGGTATTCACCGCGCCAAGCGTCAGGTGGTGTTTGCCGAGCGCAAGGCTGCGCCGGTGCGCTTGCGGGTGTTGTGCTACAATATCCATCATGCGGCGGGTGTGGACGGTAGGCTGGATGTGCCGCGCATTGCGCGTGTGATCCAATCGGTGAAGCCGGACTTGGTGGCGTTGCAGGAGGTGGATCGGAATACAACGCGCACGGGCAAGGTGGATCAGGCCGCCGAACTGGCGCGACTCACCCGAATGAATCATGTCTTCGGTGCCAACATCGCGTTTCAGGGCGGTCAATACGGCAACGCCATCCTGTCGCGGTATCCGATTACGGAGCATCGGAATCATCTGTTGCCCAACGTGGATGCCGGCGAACAACGTGGCGTGTTGGCGGCGACAATTCATATGCCCAAGGATCGAAGTCTGAGTTTGTTGGCGACACATTTTGATCATCGCCGACCCGATGCGGAGCGGTTGGCCTCGGCGAAGTTCGTCAATCAATTGACCACCAAACAACCGGAGATGCCGGCGATCTTCGCGGGGGATTTGAACGACGTGCCTGCCAGCCGGACTTTGCAGGAAATCGGTCGAACTTGGACACGGACCAACGCGCGCATCATGCCGACGATTCCGGTCGGTCAACCGGCCCGACAAATCGATTACATTTTCGTGCGCCCGAAAGCACGCTGGACACTCGTGGAAACGCGTGTGCTAGCCGAAGCTGTGGCGTCTGATCATCGCGCCATCTTCGCGATCATTGAATTGCGCGAGTAGCCTCGCTCGGCCTCACTTTTTCGGCGGCTTCTTTTTTTGGATGACGCTGACTTCGTCCCACGGTTTGGCCCCCACTCGGTGGGCCCAGGCTTCGTAGAGTTTTTTGAGTTCAGTGGCTTTTTGCGGCATAGACCGGGAGAGGTCGTGGAGTTCGTTGCGGTCCTTACGCATGTTGTAGAGCTCCCACGGGGTGTTGTGTTGGGCGACGAGTTTATAATCACCCTGACGCACGGCGCGGTTGCCTTCGTGTTCCCAAAAAAGTGTGCGTGGCTGGGTGCTGTCCTTGGTAAACACCGGCAGCAAGGTCTGGCCTTCCATACCTTTAGTGGATAGGCCGGCGGCATTGAGGCAGGTGGGGGCGATGTCGATGATGTGGCCGGGGGAATGGCGCAATTTGTTCTGGTCCTTCAACCCATCGGGCCAATGGACGATGAGTGGGGTGGCGACGCCGCCTTCGTGGGTGTAACGCTTGTACATGCGGAACGGGGCGTTACTAAGGTTGGCCCAACCTCGACCGGAACTAGAGGACCAGCCGCCGCGTCGACCCCATTCGGAGTAGTTGTCCACGCGTGTCTCAGGGTGACGACCGTTTTTAGCAAAGAGTCCTCGCCAATCGTGCACCCCAGTACCGGGTACTCCATTGTCCACCATGAACAGGATCATTGTGTTGTCCAGTTGGTCTGCTTCTTTAAGTTTGGCGACGATGCGGCCGATGTTTTGGTCCATTCGATCGATAATGGCCGAGTAGAGTGCCATCTTCAGATCGAGTTCATCGCGTTGTTTTGCATCGTAAGTCTCCCATTTTGGGACGTCCGATGGTGATAAGGCCCAATCGTTTTTAATTAGGCCAAGTTTAACCATCCGTTCGTAGCGTTGCTGGCGGAGCTTGTCCCAGCCGGTGTCGCGAAAGCGGCCGCGATATTTTTTAGTGTCCTCCTCGCGCGCATGTAACGGGAAATGGGGCGCGTTGTGGGCGATGTACAGGAAGATCGGCTGATCGCTGTGTTTCTTGAATGCCTCGTCCATAAAATGCAGTGCGTAATCGGTAAAGACATCCGTGGTGTACCATTCCTGGTCCGGATGCAGATGGTTCACGGGTGTCTCGGTGCCGGGTAGCACAATCTTGTCGTCGAGAAATACCGGGCAATGCTCGAGCACGGTGAAGTAGGAATCGATGAAGTTGCGCGTGCCATAAAAGCGATCGAACCCGCGCGCGATCGGCGATTGCTTGGGTTCTGTGCCGAGATGCCATTTGCCTGTCATCATCGTGCGATAGCCGCCTTGGCGCAGCCGCTCGGCGAGCGTTGGTACGTTAGGCAGAATGGTGCCACTGTAGCTGGCCAGGCCGCGATCTTTTGTCATGTGACCCATCCCCGCTTGATGTTGATAGACGCCGGTTAGCAACGCCGCCCGCGACGGACAGCATCGGCCGGTATTATAAAACTGTGAGAACCGCAGGCCGTTGGCTGCGAGTTTGTCCAATACTGGCGTTTCAATCTCGCCACCATAACAGCCGAAGTCTGAGTAACCGGCATCATCGGCCATGATCACGATGATATTTGGCTGTTTCCGGTCCGCCCCTAAAAGTAGAAGTGGGGTTAGTAGTGTAATCAGAAATTGTTGAAGTACTTTCATAATTAAAAGGATTATTGAGTGGAAACCTTCAGGTTAATGAAGCGCCCATTGATGGGTTCTTTAGGGGCCTCGGGATCTACGAGGTTTTTGTCGTCTCGACCAACATCGAAACTCTCTTGCGGATGTTTATCAAGTAAACCTTGGGATTTGGCTTCCGTGGAATTTTTCCCTACGTGCAGTGAAAATTTCTTGGCATTTAGGCGGGCAATTATATCAAGGTTACCCTCCGGTACTCTGGTAGCAATCCTTTGAAAGGCATTTTGTCCAAGGCGCACGGTAAAGAACAGAATGCCCTGTTTGGCGTATAACGTATAGCCTACTGCTGAGCCGCCATGGCTAATGAGAATACCATGAGCTTTTTCCCCTGCCGCTATGTCGAGCGTTGCCTGAATCGATATTGATTTATCTTTTAGGTTCGGTAGTGAACCAGTGGGATGGGAATCACCGAGTTTCACCTTTGCCCAATCAATTGGTTTTGCTGGCTTCACAGGTTGTGAACGGCGTTTGTTGCCGGTAGTAGGATAGAGAGTAACCGGATTTTCCACAAACCCGGCGGGGCGTTTATTGGCGGCCAATTCTGTGCTTATTGCTTCGCCAATTTTTGAGAGTTTGGCGACGATTTCCGGGTGTTGAGTGGCTAGGTCAGTTTGCTCTCCAATTTCCTGCTCGAGATTGTATAGGCGCCCGCCCTTGGCCAGGTCGGCGTCGCGCTGACGGATGCCCATACCGAGCGATTGACCGGTCAGGGCGAGTTTCCACGGGCCTTGTCGCACAGCCTGCAGTTGGGTGCCGCGGAAGTAATGCCAGGTGTCGCGCGGGGATTGTTCAGCTTTGCCGAGGAGCCAATCGGAGACATCGAGGCCGTCGATCTTCACGTCCTGTTTGATTTTCCCATCGGCCAAGGAAACGAAGGTGGGCAACACATCGGTGGTGCCGGCGATGCCAGCGGATTCCGTGCCGGGCGCGATGGTGCCCGGCCACCAGGCGAGGGTGGGTTCACGCACGCCGCCTTCCAGCGTGCAGCCTTTGCTGCCGCGCAACGCCCCCGATACACCGCCGGCTTTGCCCTTGGACGCCCACGGGCCGTTGTCGCTGGTGAACAGCACGAGCGTGTTCTCGGCGAGCTTCAGCTCTTTTAAGGCGCCCAACACCTGCCCGACGCTCCAATCGACTTCCTCCACCCAATCGCCGTACACGCCGTTCTTGGATTTACCGGCAAAAT
>Ga0315320_10000828_pt1 | contig 25491 bp, 20 predicted proteins | sample M140m21515metaG_FD_203458 | JGI IMG/M metagenome (GOLD analysis project Ga0315320, IMG submission 203458) | Ammonia-oxidizing marine archaeal communities from Monterey Bay, California, United States - M1 40m 21515 | ecosystem: Environmental > Aquatic > Marine > Coastal | place: USA: California... | reverse complement strand
TTGGGTAACGGGTTTAGATTTGTTATGAACACAGGCTCTTAATATGAAGTTCCCTATAGTATTTCCACCAAGAGCCGACTCTCTGAAGTCTTTAAACTTTGTATTAAGCACTAGTTCTAAAGTGGACTGGTATATAGCGTAATCCGAAGATTTCAAACTAATTACAAAATCATGCCTAGCTAAGAGTACCTTAAGTAAAGCCTCGTCTTCTTCTGTAGAGAGGAACACAGCCTCTTCGTCAATACTAGAGTATAGATTAAACGCTCTGCCCCAGTTTACGGAACTACCTGTAGGTAGCAGTGTCTCTGTATCGCAGTACAAGTACTTAGATCCACTAACTTGTAGCCTAACATCTGTTAGCCTAGCTGCTGTTCTATATTGCATTTTTCCTCCGCTAGCTGAAGATTACTCTTCAGCTTGGTGAATTTAGACTCAGTTAGAAACTGTTTCCAGTATACTAATTGATGGTTTAGTTTATCTATCAACTCAACTACAGTCTCCACCCCGGGATACCCAGTAACCTTAGCCTTAGTAAGTTGCTCGTTCTGTTCCTTATTGGCTAGGTTAAAGATGATAGCTTTCATGCTAAGGTATTTACTCCTAGGCATATTTGCTTTCTCATTTAATACCAGGCCCAATCCCCGCTGCTGTCTATAGTAAGGCATTACCCTACATTTATGGCACTTCCACCCCGTAGCATCTCTAACTAGTTTTTTTATAACCCCTAGTACTTTAACTCCGCTAACCTCATTGCTGGCAAAGGCTATATAGAGATTGTCACTGTACCTAGTTATCTTAGCCTCAGGGTATTCCTCGGCTAACTTAGGATCTAGTAAGTGTTCACTAACTCTATTGCTTAATAGTGGACTCACCACACTGCCTTGAGGTAGGAAACTTCTCTTACCTTTAGTAATACAGCACAGTCTAGCTATTAGGAAAGCGATCTCTTTAGGAGCCCCATGATGTTCTAGCATCTTGGTTACCTGCCACATCGATACCGATGTGAAGTGATTCTTGAAATCTAACGACACTAACAGTTTATGAGCCTGCATACGAGTGGCGGTGTCACTTAACTTGACACCTGTTTCATAGGCGTAGCTAGTACCAGTAGCTGGTATCAGCCTCTCTAGTAAACGCTTTAATAAGCTATGCAGATGCGCTAGTCCTGGGGCTACCTTATACACTACCCTGTACCTACCTCTCCCTTTTGGGATCCTAATCTCACTATAGAACAAATCACTATTTTCTTTTAACTCCGTAGCTATATACGTGAGCCTTTTAGTGTTAGTCCTCAGGTTGTTGGCCAGTAGCCTCCTTGTTTGTGGAAACATGATGATACAGTCCTTCCGAACATTGGGTAACGCCTAAAGAGCAGCCACCCATTAGATGATCTACCTGGAATGAACACGACTCCAGGCAATTAAAAGTACCTACCTCGCTATCAAATAAGGTGGCGCTATAGCATTTAAATAAAGAAGAGGAGGCTCTTACACTTAAAGAATCCATCTTATACCTACCACCCTTAACCATCTCTAAGGGTACCGCGTAAAACACTTCATTTGTCTCCCATTGCGCATCACATAAGATGGCAGCCCTTAGTTTACCAGCTATCCCTGAGTCAGGTATATCTTTGAATTTATCTACTATAAAGCAGTCACCTAACTCTGATAGATTATCAGCTAGGGAAAACTCGTCCTTAAATAGAATAATCTCTACTGCTGCCGTCCACCCTACGCCGGGTATGGTAACCATACCTCGGGCTGATTGTGGTACCGTAACTATAGCAACTTCTACATTAGGTATCTTTTTAAATTCGTAACTCAAATCACTTCCCTGATACCTGTATATACCTCCCATAATCACAGAAGCCGCTAACAGCCGAGGGCTTGGGATTACCCCATCTATACTCTTCTGCAGGTATAGTCCCCCTAGAGGAGATCAGCCATAACATCTTATTCTGCGGTATACGGATATCTAGGGGAGGTAAGTTACACTCCCCATCAGTGGCATATATAAATAGGTCTGGTTGTTTAGAACAAGTAATATCTTTACTACCCTCTGACCAAGGTTTTCCTCTGACCCATTGAAATACGGGGTCAAAAGAGGTACCTCCTCTACCTGATACTTTAGTATCTATATCGCTAACTTCTTCTAATGAATAGATACGCCCTATATTAGTGTCGCATTCTACGACAGTTACATTAGTACCTTCATTAGTATCTAATATACCTCTAAGCTCGCCGAAGATCTCCTCTAGCTCGGAGTTACTAACTGAGGCTGAAGTATCTATACCGAAGACTATATTGTAGCTGGGGTTCTTACGCTTACCTGGGTAATCAGAAGTATCTAGCCCCTCCAACATTACGTGTCTTCTGCGGGGCCTACCCAGAGTAGTCTTCTTCCTCGATGGCTTAGCAGATTTAGCATAGTTCCTGAGTTCCTGTTTCCAATCCACTTCAGGTGGACGAGTCAACTCCTCTAACCACTGTTCTATATTACCGGGTACAGTGCCTCGGGATTTCACTGTTTCCATAGAGTCTTGCATACGCTTAATAAACTCCCTAGATAGCTTGTCTGCTAACTCGGTAGCGGACTCATCTTCTCCGGGGTTCATTAGTTTATCTATATCCCCTACTGGGTCAATGCCCGCAGCCCCCATAAGCTCCTCTAACTGTTCATCTGTCATTTTACCGGCAGCCTCCATCAGCTTACCCATAAAACCACCTTTTCCACCATCTTCTTCTTTTTCTTCTCCATCTTCTCCTTTACCGCCTGCGCTGCTATCATCACCATCGCCGTTACCTTCATCATCTCCCGGCTTAACTAGGCGGCTCACATCCCAAGGTTCTTCTATGATCCTTGAAGATAACTCCTCTACATACCACTCTAAGGATTTCAACTTAGGCAGGCCTACATCACTAGGATGTATACCTGCGTAAGAACCCATAGGAGTACCATTGTACTCCCTATCTTCTGTAGGTGTACCTACTCTACACTTCAAGTCTTGTAGCGAGAATATCCTACAGCCGTCAATCAGCCAACTGTTTAATGAGTAATCTGCGCTAACATGTATAACAGCAGCTGCTTTAGCCAGCTTTACAGGATCTTCTTTTAACATATCATAGAATCTAATCATTCTAGGTATATGCCCTAGGGCAGCATGGCCTAGCTCATGCGCTATAACAATACCTGCCCCATACACATCCAGCTCGTTTACCATCTCAGGACTGTACTTCATGAGATAGTGACCGTTGCTAATTTGTATGGAAAATGTTTTAGTATTACTATCTTCTCTAACCTGTAAGCCGCTTAGTATGTCAGCGAACAAATTAAATGTTCTATAAGTACTAGCAGTGCTCATAAGAGTTCCTAGGTAACTATGGTAACTATCAGCTATACTTAATTGTGCCCTAGCCGTGGGCTTTTGAAATTTACGACGCATAAAGGGTCTCCATTATGATTGATCAAAATAATGACACTACCTTCTCTAAACTACGTGAGATACTAAATGACCTTCCTCAGATAAAGCCTCTAATAAAAAAAGCTTCAGTCGGAGAGGAAGTTCGTAACTCACTAAATACAGCAGCATTTGCCGATAGGGCTAACAGAAGATTTCCAGTTAACTCAGCAGCAGATACTATACTGTCAAAAGCTTATGCCACAAAAGTGGCAAATCTTGCGGACGGAGTTATGTCTGAAATAGACACAGCTTTGGATATGTATAAGATAGACCGCAATCTATTTAATACTACTAAGGTGGCCCATACTAAGCGTGATCCTAACTACCTGCTAGAGGGTCAGAAGAAATGGGATCTCAACAAAAATACTTCTATTAAGCTAGCAGAGCAAGCCTTGTTTAGAAACAAGAATAAACTAGCCCCTAAAACACTATCCTCAGCCTCATTAAAACTTATAAAAGAAGCACGCTCCCGAGGAGAAGAGGTAAATAGCCGCACTCTAAAGTATGCAGGCCTAGTCCAATGTGATTCTAAGTATGCTAGGGATTGGCTAGAAGCTAGAGCCCATAAAGCTACTAATACTAAGGTGGCTGAGGCGTTCACTAAGTTGTCCAGTGTTATGGCTAAAGTAGACAATTCTATAACTAGAGATGACCTTATAAAGGTATCTTCAGCAATAAACAAGCTGGATAAAGTAGCTGGTTTTACTAAACACTACGGTCGTAACTTACCAGATCCTGTAGAAACTATTTTTAACACCAAGACAGCTATGCAGCCTTCCCTAAACTTAGGTGGTAAGGATATACCTCTCGAAAAACTAATGGCTGTACCTCCTGCGGCTTACGGAGACATACTGGGTTCTGATATAGTAGACGAGATAACAGAAGGGGGGGAGATAGCCCCTGATAAGCTTAGTGCTATACTAGACACCTTGCCTAAGGATATGAAAGATTCTCTAGTTAAGGAGTTAAACCTATAATGCAATCCATAGCCTCTAAACTATCTAAAGAAGCAGCAGTGAGCCTACTAAAAGACCCAGGCCTGGTACCGCTATCCTGCTTAGTAGCAGCTTGCGATGCTCTAACAGGAGGGGCTTGTTTTGTGTGGGAGATAGATACTACCCTAGATGAGTTAGAGGATGAGAATAGTCTACCTAGCGCTGAAGCTAGGGATAGGCTACTGGCAGGGATAGCTTGTTTAGCTAACCCAGCACATCTATGGGAAGCAGGGGCTTTTATGGCTGTAGCTCAAACTATTAACGGTAGTCTAGCAGTTCCTGAGATATGGGAACCTCTTAGTCCCGCGCAGATAACCTATGCTATAAACGAGCTTAACTATTTAAATAGCTTATACAATAACGTATCTACAATAGAGCCTCTATATGGGGAAGACCCCAAGATTTACATGGCAGGGTGTTTATTTGATCACGGATTCCCTGAGTGTCCCGAAGAACTGAGCTTATGCGCAGATCAACTTGAGAGGTTCTATGATAAATCAGTTGAACTATCAGAGCTAGTGGGTAATCCCGTAACTAAGCGTAAATTGGACGAAGTAACTTCTTATGTTAAGAGCATGGTATCTATCAGAGCTAAAAAAATGAGCCTGCTAAAAACAGACCCATCTTCCTAGGCCCCTACCAACTTTAAATTCTTACCTAGTTAAGGCAGTGACTAACTACAGGGAAGATTTTTGTCTTCCAGAGGTTGTTCGGTTTAAGAGCCGAGATCAACATCTTGTAATAATTGTCTGTGCCATCGTTGCGCGACCACAGCTCGGTACACATCTTTACCTTAACGTCGTCGTCGATGTGTGCCCAGAATCTACATAGGTTGCTAACTATATGCTGAGGATCAGGCTTAGTACCGTAGATATATAACATCGTCGATGTCACTACTCTGGTGATCAAGTCCTTTCGACCTGCTGCCTCAATTCTCTTGAGAGTACTGGCAGTAGTAGCCCAGTCATTAAGAACCGTCTCAGGTGGCAGCTTGAACTCGCTATCCTGAGTGAAGTTCACGAAGTCACTTGCTGTTTGGTAACCTACATAAGTACTGATAGCCACAGGGTTAAGTAAGTCATCGTTAACCTGTAGGAACCGACTTACTTTTTCCCAGCTAGCTGGGGTGGCATAGATTTTACCAGCCGCCCTAGCCTTTTCGTCTAACAGCTTCTCCAGATTAGAGCTCACATAGTCTATAACCCACTTGTGGTACTCTTTTTCTCTAGCATATGCTAACCAGCCTGACACGTCTGTGGTAACCTCCATATGGCACAGACGTCTACGCCACGCAGGATCGTTTAAGATATCATTTACCTGATACGACCCATTGTCGGGGTTACAGGCTGCCATGATATAGCAGTCTTCAGGTAGGTCTACCCCATAGATACTACGTTCACTAATAAAGTTAAACAGGCCAGACGCCGTTTCTGCGTCCTGGTATCGGGTGATCTCGTCAAAGAACACAAGGCTAGGCTTACCAGCTTTCTGCGCTTCAAAGATCTTTTTAGTCCAAGGAGGCAGCAGCATTTGAAAGAATTGCTTATCCTGTGGGTCTCGATAAGGAATACCGAAATCAGCGGCCTGCATGTGAGATACCGTATTCGCTACCAGTACCGCCCTGAGGGCATCCGCTATCTGCCCTGCGCCCGCTGTTTTACCAATACCAGCTTCTCCGTGCCAACATACTACGCCTCCGGCCTTAAGTATAGGCAGGGTTACTTTGTGGCTATCTGAAATGCTAACTCGGCTTATACCGATTGTATCGGCATAATTTTTCTGTGTATTATTACTCATATGATGTTTATTTCCTAAGGTGTAAAAAATGGATGATTTATCCTGTGATCGGAAAACTCTAGCTGAGGCCACCCTAATGTTGGATGGCGAACAGTTCTCTTTAAATGACTATCCGTTCTATAACTCCCTGTATAAAGGAGAATGGCCTAGCACACTGTTAATGTGTGGCCGTCAGGTCGGTAAGTCTGTTTCTGCAGCTGCTTTTAGTGTCTGTGAGAGTATCGCAATACCTCACTTCAAGACACTATATATAGCTCCTACCCTCAAGCAGACTAGTACCTTTTCTAATACCCGCGTGTCTAAACTAGTAAGGCATAGTCCTGTAGTTAAGCAGCTTATGGGAGCAGTTACCTCGGACAATGTATTTCTTAAAGTCCTCGGTAACGGTTCAGAGCTTATTTTTAACTATGCCTCTGATGACCCCGATCGTGTCCGAGGTGTGTCTGCTGACCGTGTCATATACGACGAGGTCCAAGACATAGACTACGAGGCTGTAGTACCTGTGGTTAATGAATGCCTAGCTAACTCCAAGTTCGGATTTGTATCGTACATGGGTACTCCTAAAACTCAGGAAAACACTATACAATTCATCTGGGATAATAGCTCCCAGTCAGAGTGGTGTATAAAATGTGATTCCTGTTCCAAGTATTCTTTCTACCGTTCCTCTAAAGGTATCGGTAAAGAAGGCTTAGAGTGCCTCCACTGCTCCAAATATGTTGATCCTAGGAACGGCATATGGGTAGATATGAAGGATTCATACTACACCAAAGCATTCCACGTACCTCAAGTTATACTACCAGCTAATCGAGAGAAAATCCGTTGGGGACGTATTCTCAATAAGCTAGATACTTACTCGGAGAGTAAATTTAAAAATGAGGTTATGGGAGTCAGTGACTCCGTAGGATCTCGACTGGTCTCTTTAGAAGACCTTCTCTCAGCATGTAAGCCGAGGCAATCTCCCGCAGGTTTTATCTGTGGGGGAGTCGATTGGAGTGGTGGAGGAAGCAAAGGTCTTAGTCGCACAGTTAGCTGGATCTTCTCTAGATCTCCCGGAGGAAGGTTTATCATGCACCACTACTGTATTTACAGGGACGTTAATCCAGTAGACGCAGTGGATCGCATAGCCCAAACCTTCCATGAATATGGTGTAAACCTAATAATAGGAGACGCCGGAGAAGGCGCTCTAGCCAACTCCTTACTAACTAAAAAGATGCAAGGCAAGCCTCTATATCAACTCCAGTATGGGTCTAATTCAAAACCTCTTAACTGGAACGGAGTAGACCGATACATGGCTGACCGCACTACCCTAATTGACTGCTTCTTCCTGGACGTTAAGCAAGGTCGGATACAATTCCTCGAGAAGGCACATATGCAGGAGGCCTTTGAGGATATGCTAGCTCTCTATGAGGAAGTAATGCCCTCGGGTAAGAAAGTATGGCGCCATTCCCCAAATGCCCCCGACGACTGTCTACATGCTGCTGTATTCTCATGGGTGGCTTGCAAGATACTTAGCCACGACCTTAAGTTTTATCACCAGTAGCTTTATGCTCCTCAGACTTTAGGTAGAGGTACAAGCTCCATAGGGCCGCGAGTGCCTCTTCTGCTTTGACTTTACCTAGACCATCTTCTTTGAAGTGAGGGTGATTTACCAGGGATTCCTCTACCAGCATACCACATAGGTAAGATCTATCTAATACCTCATGGAGTAGTATTTCTCTACTGTACTTACCTTGTTTATCAACTAGGGCTAACTCTCTAGTGTCTGGTTTATCATTCGACATAATATATACCTTTTATATATGTATAAAAAAACTACCTACTATCTAATATAGTACAAAGTGTATTCCGGGGACCAGAGCTCACGTAGTGAGCCTAGTTGGGAGTATGAAGTAACTTCATAGCTTTTTCAGCTACTATATTTGTTCTACACAACAATGTATTCCCGCTGGCGCCTCAGGGGCATCCCCCCCGCGCTTTGTGTAACCCAGTGAGGTAACTGATTTTCTCAGGTGCCCCCCTCGGCCCGCAGGGCCAGCTTTGGTATAGCGGTGTAACACCGCTTCTAACTTAGCTATAGAACTATGTATTTAACTCTAGTAACTACTGCCTATGATAGCACGAAGTGTGTCATCTCGTGACGCCCGCCGTCGAGGGTCTAACGCAGTTAGGCCTCGACCCTAATTCGGGAGTATGGAGTTACTCCATCTCTCCTTAAGCTACTATCTTATTCCATACAACAATGTGTTAGAGGCCTCGGGGAATTTGCAGGCAGTGCCTCCATTCTCCCTGACGTGTTACCTCAGTTTCAAGTCAACCAGCCGGCCCTACGGGCCGGATTTGGTTTGGTAGTGTAACACTACCTTTACTTAGCTATGGAACTAATACTCATTCAAAATGTTTTTCCCAGACATCCCTTCAGCAGATTTTCGCTGAAGTTGAGGGAAGTCTATGTTACACAGACCCTAGTCTCAGCAATGAGTATCTACTCTAATAGATCGAAGTGTGCTCGATATCGCGCAGCCCGGGCGCCGTGCTCGAAGAGCTGATAGGGGGCGGAGATGTAACACCTCCCTCACCTAAAGCATCTACTAAAGTAGGTAATGTCTGAGCATATAACCCAGAGCATAAACTTATAACAAATAATCAGCTATTTTTGTGTGTAGGCCTCTACACTATACTTGGCTTCACCGTACGTAGGGCCTACTTCTATATCGTAAGGTAGCTCCACCGGAACCACGGGGAACTCTCTTTGTATAAAGTCCCTAACATGCATTTTGAAGAACCCATCTAAGCTAGGTAGTAAGCTTCTGGGCATCTCAAATACAATACTGTCATGCACAGTAATCATCAACCTGCCCCGCACTTTACTCATGTGTTTACTTAACTCTATGAGAGTCCTAGTAACTATCTCAGAGGTGAATCCTTGAACCAAGTAATTTACCCCCTGTCTACCACAAGCCGATCCTATACTACCCCCCATTCTTGCTAAGGGAAACCTCCGGGCCCTGCCAGTCGGGGTGCGGAGTACTCCTTTATGGAGCACCAGGCTTTTGGTGTAAGTTATATAATCATTAATACGAGGGAACCTTTTAAAGAACATACGCATCAATGATTCCGCCTCCCGGACATGAATACTTAGCTGTGTAGCTAGCTTAGGGGCACTGATACAAAACAAGAGACCAAACACTACCGCTTTAGCGTGTTTTCTCTTAGTAACTAGAAACTCTTCCTCAGAGTTTCTCTTCACCGAGTCTATCTTCCTCGCCCTGTCTATCTCCTCGTAATCTAGTTCAAAGACTATACTAGCTACCCAACTATGCATATCTAACCCATCATTGAGAGCATTAAGCAAGGCTGGGTCTTGGGCGTACACCGTTAAACCCCTAACCTCTGCTCCCGCATAGTCCAAATCCACAACACATAATTCTTCATTCTCCTCCCATCTGTACCTATCCATTAAATAACTGTCCCACTCTGATCTACCTTCAGAGGTATCCGTAGTGGAGAAAGCCTTTTTAATATGAGTACCTGCTACCTCTGGTGGTTGATTCTGTAAGTTGGGATCAGAAGAAGATAACCTACCAGTAGCAGTACCGTTTAACCATAGGGAGCCTCTTATAAACCCATCGTAATCAGATAGAGTTATAAGGTTCTCTAAGTAGGTGGATTTGGCTTTGGCGGTATTTCTATATTCTAATATATCTAAAGCTATGGGTTGAGTTTTACCCCAAATACTCAAAGCTTCACTATCACTAGAGGTTTCACCGGAGTCCGTATACTTTACTTTGGGTAGTCCATAACCGGCCACCATTATATTAGCTACTTCTGCTGGATTATGTAGTACTATACTATTCTCTTCCCTACCTAAATCCTTAGCTATCTTCTCCACTAAATTTAGCTCTAACTCTATTTCCTTAGCGGCTTGCCTATTATACTCCTTAAGTAGATATTCCCTATCCATACGAATGCCCTCATTCTGCATATCGCACAGAATTTCAGTAAGCGGTAGGTAATGCTTATCCATGAGAGACATCATGTACCCCCTACCTTCCTTATCAGCTAGTGACTTAGGGTCTTCTTTCCAGGCCGCTTTTCTCTGCTTAATGCTAATCCTTAGGGTAAGATCTGCGTCTATAGCGGCATAAGGCATCATTACATCTGTAGTAACTTCTTCAAAAGTAGTACCTGACCTTAGGGGGTTTTTGTACTTAATATCAAATTGTACTTTATCCGATGTTTTTATGAGCGCCTTAATCGCCTTATCTACCTTCTTTATATACTTAGTTCTATTACTAAGGATTACTACTGTATCCTCAGCGGTAGACCTTACTTCTTCTGGCGTGCTTTTCTTCTTACTCATCTTTTTTAGTTTAGAAGACAAGTTCTGCAAGGTGGCTATCTCCCCCAGTAAGTCCCCCGTATATCCTACGGGGGAGTTATTCTCCACAAGACCATCCTGGAGGGAACAGGCCCTAGACACCTTGTCTTGAGTTTTAGTAGAGTCTCCGTCCTTTAGCTGTACATGTAAAGGTTTCTCGTAGCCTGCCAGGGAAGGGAAGTGGTTTAGAACAACCTGCTTCAAGCTATAGTGGCCTGCTTTGTTCTCATCTAGCATGTGCTCTGCTAACATACCATCCCACCTAGTATTGTTTACTGGGTTACTAAATATCTCCTCTAGGCCTTTACCTACTACCTCTTCTATCCTACGTACTAGCTCGGGGTTTACCTCTATGGCCTCCTTAGTTTGCCTAATTAGGGTGTACTTAGTAACCCCATAGTCGAACTTATAGTTCCACCATGTCTTAGGGTGGGGGCTTTGTAGTATTTTCCATATGTAAGGTATTATCTGCGTGAAGCCATAAGGGCTATCCTTATGGTCTATAAACAAGGCGAATGCCTTACCTGGTTCTACTGCTCCTGAAATGGCTATGGCCCTGGACCCCTCGTAGTGGGGAAATAGGGTATTAGTCTCATAGTCTAAAGCCATCATGCTAGAAGACATATCTTTACCTGGTTTTTTGTAAGCAGAGTACCTATTAGCTATGTCTATAGCCTCCTCAAGCGTAGAAGGTATTTCATACCCAGCTAGTAGAGCAGGTACATCCATAGAGTCTAATGACTCCCCTCTAACTAACTTAGTAGCTTTCTGTATATCATTTGCCGCTAAGTTAGTAAGTCCTGGCTTCTTCATTATCCCCGACAAGGCGAAAGTAACTACTATCTTTATATCTCTACCTAGGAAGTTTACGTCGAGAACACCTCCCCTAGCCTCCTTATGCTGAGATTTAATACCGAAGAAAGAAAGTGGTTTAGCCCCAAAGGCAACTATTACCTTAGCTCCGGAATTAAGGATCTGCTGAGCTCCTACACTATCTCGACATCTATCTATCAGCTTTACCTTAGACTCTAAATCACTAGCACATGTAACTGAGTACATGTACATAGCTTTATTAATAAGCCTAGAGGTGTTGCCAGATACGTCCTCCCGGGAGGCTATGTCCAACACTTCTTTTAAGATAACCCCCTCATTACCTGCTAAGGGGGATTTGGCAAAACTGGGTGGGGAGTCTAGTAGGAATACTACCTCAGCATCTAACGTCTCTCCTATAGAAGGTATTAATTTGTTTCTATATAGAGGGCAATGTATGCATTTTGCTGGCTTCATAAATTATCCCATTCATCTAGTATCTCTGATATATCATAGAAAGTCACATCACTACTTGTTATACCAGGACGCAGTATGCCTTTAATATCCCCTATCTTCTTCCTAACAGTATGGTAGCTAAGTGAGTTATCACTGGAATCACCCATTCGTTTTAACCTACCTGTTTTCTCTTTAGAAAATCTAGGTACCTTGCTAAGTATGTTTTGAAGAACATCAGGCCACATAACAACTAAGACCTTTACTACGCTTAAGGTCTTATCTGAGTTGGTTTTAGTATACTGCGTATATGCTAACCCGCAGTCTAGATCCCTCAGCTTATGTCTATCGGTTTTATCCGCTAGTATAGTCCTTATAGTAGTAGTCCTAGAGTCAGAACCAGGCCTCTTTAACTCTGCTCTAGCTGATAGTATCTGATCTAACAGATCTTTAGCGTGAGTAGAGCTTGTTATCCTATCTATCAATCCTATCTTCTTACTAACCACTCTCTTTATATAGGAGTGAGGGTCCCTACCAACCAGCTTAATTAGCGCTGAAGTTATTACTATACTATCCAACAATCGAGTGGGTACCGTAGATATACCTGCGTAAGCCGATATGGTATCTCGGACTTCTTGCTTATGGTAGTATGTTTGCAACTCTTGTATATTCTTACGTAACTCCTGAGTTCTAGAGAACATACCTAAGCTTATGTTTCTCTTAAAATGAGTTAGTGTTTCAGCCCCAAATAATTGCATGAGGTTTAAGTGCGGCTCAGGATGGTCCTCCTTACGTACAGATTCAAATTGCATGAACCTGGATATGTCAGCCTCATCCCTAAGGTACTGGATACCACAGCACCAAATCATAGATTTGATGATATACTCAGTTACCTCCTTGCTCTCAGCATTACCCCTAGTTATCTTAGCAGACGGACTAGAGGTTAGCTCTCTAATATCTATCAGTATTTCTCGAACCATCCTACTCTGGCGGTTATCTCCTGTATCTTCGAACTCATCTAGTACTAACCCTAGGCCACAACGGTTAACGTCTTTCCTAGTACCGGCCGCTGTGTAACTAGCTGGTATGTCTATTGTAGATTCTAATAAACGGAACCTAGGGTCCTTACCTCCAACTAAACCTAACAGCTTTGACTTACCCGAACCCCTTTGTCCATTTAGCATAGTATACAGGGGGTGAGGTAGACACCCTGTTACTGGGGTTAACATAATAGCTGCCGCTATGTACTCCGCGTCTTCTAACCCTCCTTTGAGTGTCCAAGAGTTGTGTATGGCACATACTAAGAAATCATAGGTCTCCTCTAGATCAACCTGTGATCCACTCTGCAACGTGTCACAGCCATCTATTATCTTGCTCCAAGGCTTCTTTACTACATCAAACGTATAGTTACCCACTTTAGGGCCGTCTAGCATGAACCAAGTTATACCGCCCTCAGTAAATCTACCTATATATACATCGTACCCATTAACTATAGCCCAACAGTCTTCTTCCTCCCCAGAACCATCCTCTGAGAAAGATAATTTCAAGTAGTGAGCACCGGCCTTCATCTCATCTAATCCCGTTATTGAAGGCAATCCCCTTATTATCCTCCCTACAGCAAACCTTAGGTACTTCTCCATCTTTGCATTTAGTTCTATAAGGTTTAGGGCTACCGTGTTCTTCCCTACTTTCCTAGAAGCTAATCGTCTAGGTATACCTACGTTGCCTTTTACCCAGTCAGCTGCTGGACCTAGTTCTGATTCTAACTTACCTAATAACTCATTTACTCTACTTACCCTCCAAGCTAAGGGAGTCTTAGTCTTTCTACTCCAGCCCCTCACTATACTTTCAGTAGAGTTAACCCCTTCTATACCTATGAATACTATCTCGTCTGCTAGAGCTTGCGTTATTCTAGACACAAAGCCCTCTTCACTATCATCTTGTCCTACAACTAGCTCCAACAATGTACCTAAGGACAGCGGCACAAATTTACTACTTTCTATACAGTACAGCCTTTGACTATCGGGATCTCTAAGGCAAGATCCGTTGGACGCTATTATACGTTTTACCTCCGCAACATCGTCCTTATCTATCTTCTCCATATCTGTTCTGGTCTGGGCAATAAGCCACTTGTGTGCTGATATGAAGTTAGCCCTCTCCGTTACAGTAGTCTGGGTAGGCAGGAGCTTATTTAAGGCTGCTATCCAGGTGGCCCACCCATGTATAGCTATAGCTTCATGGGGGTCTTTAGCCTTTACCTCTTCTGGCCAGTCGAACACCTTACAGGATAAGCTGGTAGATTTTATAAGGGATTTAGCTATACCATCTCCCCCATGATCAGGATGATCTGCAACTATCAACAGCTTGGTTATACCGCAGGTCTTTCTAAGTAGATCGGGGCTAGATGAACCAGCTCCGCCTACACCCAGCACAATGTCATAGGTTATACCCTTCAGGTAGTTAACTAGGTGGGCTAAGGCATCAAACTCACCCTCAACTAGTACAGCAGGTAACCCTGCAGCAGAGGGTTTACCCATACTACCCATAAAGTTCTTTAATCCTAGAAATCCAATACCGTCTTCCTCTGGGTCCGGTATGAACTGCTCATCCTTCAATGCTTTGTTCTGCCGCATGAAGTCTGCTCTCACCTTAAACCTACTTATTTCTGAAGGAGCTTTGTGGTAGCAGAATACTAAAGCGCCTATGTAGTTAGGTGTTAGTACGGGCTTTGCATAGTTATATACTTCCTGAGTCCTACGTACATGCTGGTTTAGCATTACCCCTGGAGGTAATACTCCTATAGGTAGGTTCTTGAATGTATCTGCGGAAATGCCCCTAGATTCTAAGTACTTGATACAACTTTGCGCAAATAAATATTTCTGATCATCTCTATTCTCTGAGGCTTCAACCAAGGCTTTATTACAGGCGTAGAACAGTTCTTCCTTAGTAGCATGCCTGATCTCTTCTTCCGCTAGCTTCTTTTCTACTGCTTTAGGGAAAGTCTTAACACCCTTAGACCTAAGTAGCCTAGCCGCCCCACTCCAGCTAAGTTTTCCTACTTGGCTAATAAATAACAAGGCGTTAGATTGATACTTCTGGCAACCGAAGCATTTAACAAACCCCTTATCAGGTACTATCCAACAGGAAGGCCTAGCATCTCTATGTCCTGGGAAAGGACAGTTGCCGTGTAAAGACCTACCTTTAATCTTCCAAGAATTACCCGCCCCTATCTGAGTAAGTATATCTTTCCACTGGGATAGAGATATATCCTCCCATAACTTCTTTACAGGAAGGTCTTTCACAGAGAGTCCCTCTCTTTCTCACAAAGTAGTTTGTAATTACACCAATTACATTGCCTACCTACCTTATACCCGCTAGGGTCTATGGTTTCTACCAGCTCATTTATAGTAGTGAATACAGGATTATCAGCTACAATATCTGACTTCATTACTTTTCTAGAATGCCACACCAGTTCGCCTGTGCTTGAAAAGTAAGCTGCCATGGAAACTGATTTTAAGTCGTATGCACTATGCAGTAATACCCCATATGATTCTAATTGTAGGGAGTATGTATCTATAGGCCTCTCCCTACCTGTCTTTATATCTATAGCTATGGCGTGCTTCTGACCGCCCTTCTCTATTATTATAAGTCTATCAAGTATACCTCTAAGTGCTGACCTGTTGTTCCAGAACTCTGTAGATTTTAGATCAGGCATTACGGCTAGGCGTAACTCAGCCGAATCTAGAATAACTTTATGTTTACCTTTAAAAGCGCTCATTCTGTCTTCAAATGAGGCTATTCCTCTTTTCTGACTACGTATAGTAAGTTTATTACGTCTAGTAAGAGGTACTTCTTTAAAGGCGTCCGCCTCTGCCTCATGGGAGGGTATGCCATTAACTAGGTGCTCAGCGTACTTATGTACGGCTGAGCCCATGACTAGAGGTAGGTCGTCACTAACTCTAGTCTCATCAGCGGATAACTTAGGTTTCTCAACATATTGCCAAATAAACTTTAACGGGCACTCTTTGAGTACTCCTGCTTTACTGGGGCTCCAAGGCCCAAATTCTATAGCTCCTGAGCTAAAAAAACGAGACATGGCTCGCCTCCTTCCATAGCAAGGGTTTAGTAACCTACCTGAGGGCTATTAGATGTCGAAGGGGGGCTCATCCTCGTCAGTATCTGCACTTACTTCAGCCGCAGTAACTGCTGTAGTAACTGCTGTAGTAACTTCTGTAGTAACTGCTGGCTCAACTGCTGCATTTTGGGCAGCTCTGTAAGAGAAGCTGATGTAGGGTCTAACAACTCTAGCTGAGCTGATACCTTCGTTTAACAAAGCTGCAACGTTAGCCTCGGTCAACTTAGTTTTCTCAGTGAGATCGCCTACGGCTTCTGTAAGCACCATCCCAGCTTGTTCATTGGATAGACTCACGAGTTTATCCTTTTGAGGCAACTTCTCAGTAGCTATAATAGTAACCGATTTACCAGCTAGAGCTGACTGCGGTCCGCCTGAAATGCTATTCTCAAAGATCTCTTGATCTAGAGATACTCCAGGAATAGCTGCGTTGATAAGCGCTCTAATCAACCCCAGGTTTTGTTCAATGCGCCACGATTGCTCGTTGCTCAAGGCAAAGATCTGCTTAAGACCGTCCCCTACGGCATAGCCGTCTGAGTTTGTAACGCGGTACTCAATGATAACCAGGTCCTTACCCTGCTGAGACTCACGATTTTCTACTGTCAAGATCCGCACAGTATGCTTTCCAGGGACTTTGATATAAGCTCGTTCTTCACGAGCAGGTTCTACACTTTGCATCTTTGCAAATAATTTTCTAAAATCAGCCATGTGACTTTTTATCCTTTGTTTAATAAGGCTTGCGCCTTTTCTCTTTGTAATTTACTAGGTGATCTGTGGCTTCTTGTTACCACGAAATCTCCCCTTTTAACTTCTAAACTAATTAGAATATCTCCAGGCTCAGTCCACACAGTAGACATCACTCTGTACAAAGCCTCACCTAGGTGGACATTGTTATCTGAGAATTCTATTTCTAACAACTCTAATTCATTTGATAGAGCTTCTAAAAGATATTTCAAACTGCAAGGGTTCGTGATATCTCTTAAGGGGTAACTCGAACAGTTTAAACAAGTCTTAGTGTTTGTTTTATTTGTTAACAAGTTATTGCTACTACACCCAGAGGGGTGTTCTCTGTAGACTTTCATCTTCAGAGGAACACATTCTAACTTACTACCTAATTTTCGATCGGCCGTATACAGATGCCCTGTAATCCCCTGATCAAGAGAGGAGACCACCTTGACCGATGAAGCTGACTTACTAGACATCTATTATAAAGCCCTTTCTAAAGTTGAAATACTTCCTCGCAAGGAAGAAGATTCCTTACTAAAAGAGTATCATGAAGATAGCACATTGGTGTCTCGCAAACAAGAGTTAAAGACCCGTATTTTAGAGTCCAATCTTCGCTTAGTATTCAGTATGGCTAAGACCATGTGGGATCGTAAAGACCCGGAATTACTAGGTGAATTGATAGCCAATGGTAACGTAGGTTTGGTTCTAGCCTTGGACAAGTTCAACCCTGCATATGGAACTAGGTTTTGCACCTATGCAGGACACTGGGTTATGATGACTATGCGTAAAACCTTTTCCGGTTTGGTCAGAACCCCCTCTTCTAAGCCTCAAAGCCAGTACGAAGATGATTCTTGCTTATCGGAAGGATCCTATGAGGTAGATCTGCTTGAAGACCTAGAGTCTCAACAACGTAAAGTCATAGCTCAGATATGGCTAAGATTCCTCTCCAATCGAGAGCGTTATATTATAACCAGATCTTTTAGCTTACATGATCCCGAAGCTAAGGCCAGTTCCCTACGTACTATGAGTAAAGACTTAGGTTTATCCTCTGAACGTGTAAGACAAATAAGATCTAACGCCTTAGATAAGCTAAGTCTATGGCTATCCTATCATTACCCAGAGAGCACCTAATCCTCGTCTGAGTTTTCCCCAAGCACGATAGTCTCTAAATCATTGTCATCTTTAGGATCCAGCACCCATTGTAGAACCTGGATTGCTACCTTAAGATCCAAAGCTGCGTTCTCACTAACTGCATTCTCACTATCAGCGATTAACACCAATCGAGTAGCCGCCAAACTTTGAACAGTCTCCAACAGCTCTTCGCTGGTGCGAACCGCTGTCTTGGGTGCTTTCACCGCACGCTTCTTACGATCTTGGGCTTTGATGCCTTCACCGCCTGCGGCAACGTTCTCGTTGTGCTTGGTGTCAATGAGCTCTTTAACCTCGTCCGTAGTAGGCTTAGCCTCATTCGAACCTTTAGCAGTCTCCAAGATCTCACTACGGGCATCCTCGTCTTTAACGTTAGCGATGAGCTTAGCAACGCTAATAGTGATCTCTTCCTCTTCGGCTGCCTGAATTACCTCAGGCATCTCCGCTTCTTTACTGAGTAGAGAGAGGCGGGTCTTAATGGTCTGTACGGCCAGACCAAAGTTCTTAGAACAAGTCTCTAGGGAAGTACCGCCATCCATCTGCAGCTTGATTTGACGAGCCTGTTCTATCGCAGACCAGTTCAAACGCTGGGTGTTACGGATCATAGCATCTTGGCCAAGCTCTAACTGAACTTGCTTTCGGATGTGTGCACGACACTCAGCCTGAACTTCTTCGCTAACTTCTTGGTTTAAACTAAACCAATCTTGAAAGGTATCTTCCACTATAGCATTGATACTAGGTTGTACCTCCACTCTAACTTTCGTTAGAGCTTTACCACTATCCGTAGCGACAATACCCTCATCTACCAACAAGTTGAGTACATGACAACGACGATTGCCCTCTAGTACTCTGTAGCCACTACCCTCGTCATTATCCATGACGATAGGACTCTCTAGGAGACCCTTTGCTTGGATAGATTCCTTCATGGAACTAATCTCTTCTTCAGTACCATAAAACTCACGGCTCTGAAGAATGTCTGTATCCCCAGGAGTCTTGTACTCTAGAGAATCAAGGTCTACTAACACGTAACGACGCTTGATTGCTGTCGCATCTACTGTTGGAAAATTAATGTCCATATTTATCTTTCTGCTCCTCTGCAGGTTGAAAAATGGTCGCACCACTTAGGGGCGCATACCCATTGAGTAGGGCTGGTCATAGGGAAATTACCAGCACTAATGTTTGTAGCTACCTCTCCTATCAAGTCAGTGAAATACCCTAATTCTGACTTAGTAAATGTGTATCGAGACACACCTACTTTAGGAGTTTTTGTTTTTACTACACTATCAAATCTCACACAAGAATTTTCCTGTGTGATAGCGTACATGGCTAGCTGCACGCTATTCCTACAATCAGCCTCGCTCTTAGAGCGCTTAACGACTTTTAGGTCGCATATCTCTAACTTACCTGAGCTAGCATCAATGTAGTCGATGTACCCTAGAACTGGTACGTCTCCTACCAAAGATTCGAACTTCAATTCGGATTCTACAGGCATTATGGACGTACCTACTCCCTTATACCAGGTTTTGTACAAAATTTTCGCATAATTGGTCCAGTACTCAGGTTCTTGTTCTTCTAGGTCACTTCCTTCAAAAAAAGCCCCTAAATTAGTCTCTTGATATAGCTCAGCCTCGGTTAAATCAGCTCCGCTTATTAAACCGCATAGTTTATTTTCTACTAACTTATGCACTGAAGACCCTACGGACATAGACACGGGCCTAAGTGTATCGGGTCTTTCATCTAAGACATATTGTCTATAATACTGCTGGGGGCATGACAAGTATTTGGTTATTTGTGATGCAGATAGGTATTTTCTAGGTAAAGTGTAACCCATTATCTGTCTCCTATATAGCTGAAATAGCTAAAGTTTTCTTTGTGGAACTAGCTGAGAGTACGCATTCTATATCGAAGGGGCTTATGTTCTTCGATAGGCACTCTACTACCTTGTCACAACCCACGCACTCTACTGATTTACTCATCAGGGAAGTTACGTCGATCTTTGACTGTAATAGTTTCATTGAACTGTGACTAATACTACCACGTAATACAACTACCTGTACTAGTAATTTACCTAAACCCTTAGCCCGTATACCATAGTTTCTATCCAAGGATTGAAGCCAGTGATCCAGAGACCAAGATAACTCCGCATATACCATAACAGGTGCTTTGAAAGTCACCCCAATACCCATAGATATCTGAGCTACTATTATGCCGTCACTAGACGTATTAAAGCTATCCTCTATAGTAGAGTGGCTTTTAGTAGTAGAGTCGTACCGGAATACAGGAACGTCTAATGACTTCAATTTATCCATCAACGTAACTATCACCCATTGGTGCTTGGCCCATACTATAACTTTCTTTTGAGCTTGTATATGGCTAGATACTAACTCAACCACTGAATCTAGTACCTCTGCGCTACCTACTAAACCTACGTCTCTACCTGGGTCTTTAGAAATAACTAAACAATTACTGGTGTAGGGCTGGTAGTTATTAGAGACGCACCTATCTAACTGAGGACATCCATCACACAGGGTTGGGTCTTTTCTAGACTTATAGGCAAAACCCATCGACAGCTGGGCCAACCTAGTCATCACTGTTAGGGGGTTTGGAACCTCACCTAGAGTTAAACCCCCCACAGTTATGGGCATTTTCCTAACAGTGGTATTGTATAACCTCTTAGTCTTAGGACTAGGAGGAACCTCTATTATCTGAGTAGTCCTAGTAGGGAGATCCAGACATTCATCTGCTGTCTTCCTAAGAGAAACTGACGTTACTAGATCATTTAATTCATCCAAGTTCTTGTACCCTGTAATAATGTGCTTATTATAGGGAGAGCGTATGGCATATTGGTTTATAAAGTGCCAAGAGTTAGGGACTGTGAAGTCACCCAGTACTTTTAACTGTGCCCAGAGATGTTGTGGTGATCCTAGAGAGGGCGTACCTGATAATAGAACTCTACGTTCTACAGGTTTAGAGTTAATAACCTCCAGAACAGCCTTTGTTTTGCCTGATCTAGGGGTCCTAATGCTATGTGACTCATCTAATATGGTATCTGTGAAAGGTACCTTATCTATTAGCAATTGCTTAGCTACTCTACAGGTATCGTAGGTTACTACTAAACCCGCACAGTTAGCTACCGCCAGAGCCTCAGCTATCTTCTTTTCTCTAGACTTACCCGTGGCCGTTATAGGTATTAACTGAAGGGATCCTTTAGAGTGGAAGTCCATCTCCTTAGCCCAGGTAAACTGATTTACCTTTAGGGCTATTATTAGCCATAAACTATTGGGTTTCTCGGATCTAGTATGCTGTATTAGATCACAGCCTATCTTTGTTTTACCCAACCCAGGGTCTAGGAACAAACCCATCCTGGGCATATGTATAACTAGGCTCAGGGCTTCTATCTGATGGTCGTATGGTTTTATCGGAGGGGCATATCCTTTAAGATCATAGCTAGCCATACTATTGATATCTCTAGTAACTTTAAGCTTAAGGTCATGTACTGACTTATCTTTATTGAGAGTGCTAACTGCAGACATGCTATCTATATCTTCTAGAACCCATTCTGCAAAGGGTAAGAAGCCTGGTGCAAACCAGGTATTGCCTTTCTTAGAAATACCGTATATGCTGCGCACAGCGGGTACTTCTACTGGTTGAACGTTTCTAATTAGTACTAGTGGTAACCCTGAGGAGGATTTAGCCACAGATACGTCTGCCATAGGTACCTCCTTTATTTAATATAAATGGCGATGGCGTATACTTATAACATAAAAATCTAGTATTTATAGGGAGAAGCAGATGCTTGGAAGTACATTTGAATCGCAGTCTAGTGGTACTAATGGTGTGTATGGTGATCCCATGCGCCTGTGGGCTCATTCCTTTTCATCCAGGAACTTAAAGCAGCTTTTTAGATGGACCGAATACCTGTACTACAACTCTGCCCAGATATTTGCAGGGACTAGGAAGTTTGCTGAGTACCCTATAACGGAACTAGAGTACTTATCCGATAGCGATAAAGTTACCGGACTATATAGGAAGCTATTAGAGGATATAGTGGGCGTTAAGAGAGCCCTGATTAAGTCATCTATAGATCTGCAAGTTTACGGTAATTCCTTTACCTCAGTCCATCTACCTTTTAAGAGATTCTTGAAATGTAAGAAGTGCGGATTTAAAAAATCAGCGAACAGTATGGAGTTTAAATATAACCCTAACAAAGCTGTCTTTAAACATGAGTGCGGAGACTGCGGGCACAAGGGAGAATCTACTGTAGTGGACACCTTACAGCTGTCTCCTGAGGACATAAATATAGTAAGGTGGGATCCTAAACTAATACAGGTAAACTACAACTCCGTAACTAATCAGTGTGAGTATTACCTACAGGTACCCTCTAGCCTTAAGTCTAAGGTTCAGGGTGGGGATAAGCACTTAGTGACCACTCTCCCGTTACCCTTACTAGAGACTATAGCTAACGGTGAACTTTTCAAGTTCAATAAGGATGAGTTGTTCCATATGAAAGCAGACTCCCCTGCTGGAGTAGAGAGCGGCTGGGGCTACCCCCCCTTAATAACATGTATGCCTTTGTTCTACCATGCTAGCGTACTTAGAAAGGCTAATGAATCTATAGCTTTAGAGAGAATAGTACCTATGCGGGTTATGCATCCTCAGGCTATAAGCGGTAATGCCGATCCTATACTAAGTCTATCTATGGGTAAGTTTATGTCTGAGGTGGAGGATAATATAGAAAAGTGGAGAAGAGACCCTAATCATATAATGATGAGCCCTGTAGCCGTAGGAGTATCACAGGTAGGTGGGGAAGGTAGAGCCTTAATGGTAAATGCCGAGATACAGCAAGCTGAGGATAATATAATCGCAGCTATGGGATTCCCTAAAGAATTTGTGTATGGAGGTCTTAGCTATACAGGTAGTAGTGTGACTTTACGTATGTTAGAGAATCAATTGGAGTCCTCTGTATTCCAGTTAACTCAACTACTTAGATGGGTTACTAATAAAATGGGTAGGTTCTTAGGTTGGGATACATGCCAGGTTAGCCTAGGTGACTTTAAGATGATAGACGATGTATCTCAGAAGCAGTTAGTCATGCAGCTATTCCAGATGGGAGTAGTATCCAAGACCACTGTAGCTGAGGCTCATGGTATAAATGTAGCTGAAGAGAGAGATAAGATTAAACAAGAAAACTTAGCCGACGCCAGATTCCAGAAAGAGATGGAGCTGGATATGATGGACATGCAGAAAGATATAAGCCAGCAAGCTAGGCAAATGGCTGCCGACCAACAAGGCGGCGGGGGTCTTAATTATGACCAACAAGCTGTTATAGGTCAGGCAGAGCAGGTAGCTATGCAGCTACTACAGTCTGACCCAAGCACTCGTAAATCTCAGCTAGCTAGTTTACAGGCTGAAGATTATGTGATGTACTCTGTGGTCATACAACGTATGGAACAAATGCAGCTTGATCAGAAGAACCAAGCCGTACAGCAAATGCAATCCCAGGGTGGCATGCCCCCTATGTAAGGAGTTAATCTATGAGCGGTGATCAGGATTTCATAACAACTATCTCTCAAGTGGCGGGTAATCAGGAGGGTCCTAGTCTACCCGATCCCTTCCCTAACATACCTACACCTCCAGCAGGTTTCGACCCGGAAGCTAACCCCCTAAGAACAGACTCAGTTAGCCCAGAACCACCTCCGTGGGCTAAAAAAAAGAAGAAGCAAGATTACATACCTTACGCTAGAGTGTTTGTTATAAACTCAGAGGGTAACCCTGAGTATGATAATATACTTAGGCGCGGAGCTAATGGGGAAATAGTACTAGCTAAAAAAGAAGTTGCGGACCTGAAGGGGTCGCCCGGCTTCAAGGTATATCTTGAATGGATGGAACCTGTGGGCTAAAGAATAGAGAGTGGTTGCCAACTAGCCTTGGACTTACGTCCACTATCTATTCACCCAAAACTATTTACGTTTTGGGCCGAGGTTCTTCAATAAACCTAGGACGTCAATGATCATGAAATTAAACATACTCATCTCCCTTTCCTTCTGCGATAGCCATCCCGGTTATGGGCCCGTTTGAACTTAGCAAGTTCATCTGGATTAACCCATCCCGAGTTCAGATCTAAGAAGTCACCCATGCCTCTAAGAGGCCTCATAGGTCCCGCCATTCTTAAATGGTCCGGGTCGAAATCCCTATTTCCTACATATAGGCGACCATCGTTACCCACCCCCTCAAACTCACCAGTGTAGGCTCTACCGCTGTGCGGTATAACCCTGGTTCGTTCTCCGGGACATGGGCAACGATTTCTACTAGCTACCAAATACCCAATACCCAATCCTAATAGACCAGCTAAGAGATATATTTCCGCCCCTGCGGCTAATATAAACTCCTGCTGATCTACCTGCCCTGTGTCATCCCAGCTGTATGAAACGTTGTCCTTGGCTTGCTCAACCAAGAACCTATTACAACGTATAAACATCCTACGTGGGGGGTACCACCATATATTCAAGGGCATTCTATTATTCAAAGAGTTATCTCCTCCTTACTCCTCTCCGGCCAGGGAGAAGAGTTTTTCTTTAGTTTCGACGCTAACTATTGGGTCTAAGGTCACCCGTTCTATCCACTCTTCCCTGGTGTAACCCGCTAATCCCTTCAGGGGGTACAATGGGGATACCAACTCATTTTCCCGTACGAACCAAGGAGGTAATAACCAAGGAAGATCTTTGTCAGCCTTAGTAAGGCTCTCGCTCAAGCTTAGACCTCTTCGAGAGGAAACGTCCTTAACCCAAGACATTAACTCACCCCAACGATGCTTGGCACCTTCGGCCGATAACTCTTGGATGTAACCTCTTACAGATGGCAAAGCCGTCATCAAATCGGATTTACCCGGAGGAAAAGGTCTAAGTACCAGCTGTAAAGCCTCAATCACCGCCTTGTCCGTTTTGTAACCGCGGTTCGAAGTCTCTATGCTCGTTTCCCATAAGGACCTCAATTCCTCATTCGTTGCCACGAACTCTTGCCACTTTGCCGTTCTCTCTTGTCGTTTCTTCTCCTCCTCTACTTCTTCCCATTCATCCCAAACCTCATCGAAGCAGGTTTCCAGAGATTTTAATTCCTCCTGCTCCCTACGAGCCCGTTCCTTCTGCGCTTCCGCCGCTTTCTGCAACTCTCTCGTCCTGCGGCTTTCCTGCTCTGCCTCTAGCCGCTCTGCCTGGGTAGGCTTTGAAAAACGTTCTTTATCGCGCTCCTCAAAACCGATCAAAGCGTGCCAGATCGACGAGGTGCCGACTACTGCCCCCTTCAATTTCTTACCATCTACCTCTTTACCCTCGCGCCTAACCTCTACCAAGTTAGGCTTTAGTACTATTCCAAGCATAGGGACATTGATATGCCCACCATCCTCATCAGGCAACATACTTAGGCCTTCAGGTAAATCCCCCTGGAATTTAAGGAAGCGTGCCGCCTTCTCGCACTCCTCATATGGTCTCTTGTTCCTAGCTGTTGATACTCCCACCTCGAAGGTGGAGATGGGGTCTAGCCGCTCTGAGCCCTCCGGGTGAGCCCAAGACGCCTGTACCCAAGCGACATCGCT